>Ga0316223_1002577_pt1 | contig 14524 bp, 12 predicted proteins | sample TBH18009metaG_FD_206007 | JGI IMG/M metagenome (GOLD analysis project Ga0316223, IMG submission 206007) | Freshwater microbial communities from Trout Bog Lake, Wisconsin, USA - TBH18009 | ecosystem: Environmental > Aquatic > Freshwater > Lake > Hypolimnion/Profundal zone | place: USA: Wisconsin...
GCATCTTCGCGGCTGATCGCGTCGGCAGCGCAAAAAAGTTCGCGTCGGCGAGGGCGCCGACGCCAACACGCGAGGGCGCGTGTGCTCCCCGGATTCCCGCTCCCGAACGCCCCGTTTTTCCGGCAGGCTCTTCGCAAGCTCAGGATGACAAATAATATGGGCCGCTCCGGTTTCCGTGCTCGGCTTCCGGTTTGTGGGTAATGGAAAGGGTGCTTCACCGTTGCTCCAAGACGCTGGCGCGCACCTCGAAACTCCCAAGGCAAGCCCACACGAATTCCCTCCAATATCGCTATTCGAACGGTATCGTGCGGGACGCCTGTGCCACGTTAACCGCTCGCTATGCGTCCATCTCCGTCGGCACGAGATCGATCGTCTTTCTCTGGGCGATCGCTTCGTTGGCCTTGAAGATGACGTATTCGCTGGCGAACGCTTCGTCGGCGGGGCAGTTGAGCTTGCTCTTATCGTTGCTGCGCACGGCGGTAAAGAAGTTCTCCAGATGCGGTTGGTGAATGGCCTTGCTGAAGGACACGGGAATTTCAAACGCGGCGAGTTGGGCGGTCTCACGCACATCGACTTTCGCGCCGTCCGCCGGAGCCTCCATCGCCGGGGCTTTCTGCGCGCGCATGTAGTTGCGCCGAATCCACTCGTCCCACGACGGCGCGCGCGCCTCGCGGAAGATCGTCGAAAGCTTTGGATTCTCCGACATCTTCAGCGAACCTTCGTCGCCCATGAAATACTCGAAGTAACCGCCGCCGGCGCTGGTGGTCGTTTGCACCTGGTAAAAAGCGCGCGCGACGCCCTCGGGCAGCGGGAACTCATAGACCACCATTGCGTTGTCATACCACTCGTGATTCTTGTAATAGTCCATTCCCGCCGATCCCATGACCGAACGCGGGCGCACTCCGAACCACCAGTTGAAAATGTCGATCTGGTGCGCGCCGAGATCGGACAACGGACCGCCTCCCAAGTTCTTGAACCAGCGCCAGTTGCGGAACTGGTGCATGTCGGCGAATCCGTATTTGGCAAGTTGCGCCGGGTCCATCGCGGCTTTCTTGGGCCAGCCGAAGTCCTCGGTGACCGCGCGATTCCACTGCGCTTGCGCGGCGGTGAGCCGTCCGCAGATTTTCGCTTCGCGCATGAGCCGGTTGAGGGCGAAGAGATAGCGCGGATTGCTCCGGCGCTGGTGGCCGATTTGCAGCAGCCTGCCGGTCTCCTTCATCGTCTTCACCATCGAACGGGCGCCTTCGATGGTGTTGGACATCATCTTCTCGCAGTAGACGTTGAGGCCCGCCTTGAGGCAGGCGTTGGTGATCGGCGCGTGCCAGAAATCCGGCGTCGCCACGACGACGGCCTGGAGATCCTTTTCCTTCGCCAAGAGGTCTTCGTAGTTTTCATACGTGCGTACGATGACGCCGCTCTTCTTCAGGTAGCGTTCGGCATACGTCCGGGCGTACTCCCAGATGTCCACGACGGCGACAAGCTGGATTCCCTCGATCTTTAGCAGCGACTCCAGCAACACGCGCCCCTGCGCGCCGAAGCCGATCAGCGCGATGTTAAGCTTGCTGTTGGGCGAGCTGTTGTCTTTCCCGAAAAGCCGAACGCCCTGGGTGAGCACAACGCCGGCACCGGCGGCGGCCGCGGTGCGCACGAAATCGCGCCTTGTAATGGTGGAATCTAACATTTTTTGCAAATGGCGAACCGGTTATGCTTTACGAGCATCAGAGCGAGGGCGATGAGGGCCAGGTGAATGCCGAGCCAGGCGACGCCGTCGTCCTGCTTGATGAGGATCAACCCGAAGGTCAGGCCGATGTAGAGCAGCCCTTGCAGGAAGAGCGAGATGCGCGTGCCCGCGCCAACCAGCAACATGAGGCCGAGCCCGATCAGCACCGGGCCGAGCGCGGCGTAGAACGGCGTGGTCAGGACCTTCGGCAGGAACGGTTCGAGCGCGAACTTGTCCTTGAGCGAATCGGGAATGGCCGCGTAATGAGTCAGCGAATACGCCTTCATCTTGACCTCCACCATGGCGCCGCTGGGGTCTTCCATGCCAGTGGTCGGATCGATCACCGGTTTCTGGACGATGTTGTAATAGCCGAATTTCTCGATGCCGGTAACGATGGCGCGCATGGCCAGCCAGCCTCGCAAAAGCAGGAAGGCCGCCGTGTAATCGAGGTTGCAACAGCACTTCGATTCGTTTTCCTTGCCGGAACAGCAAGGCTCTTTGTTTTCGATGGGTTGATTCATGAGGATGATTGGTTATACCCAGCCCGGACGGTATTTTGCAACGATATATTGGTCGGCCTCGGGAGCGTTCTTCGCTTTCATGGCGGGACCGTCCCATTCGAGCTTCTTGCCCACGCGCGCCGCGACGACGCCCGCAAGCGCGATTTCGGTGAGGTGTCCGCCCGTGTCGAAGTCGGAATAAACCGGGGCGCCACCCTGGCAGGCCAGCACCCATTCCTTCACGTGACCGGGGCTGACGGGCAGTGAATGAGGAACGCTCTCGCTTGCCTTGTGGTTGAGAATTCCCGAAATCTTGTCTTCGCCATGGACCATGATGTAATCGGCCCCGTTCCAGCAACCGCCCCAGGTGTAGCCCTTGGAACCGAGGATCAGAACCCCGTCGCCCATGCTGCGGCGCTTCGGTTTCTCACCCGGTTTTGCCGGTTCGTCCTTTCCGAGCAGGTGTTCGACCAACTCTTTCGGGAATAGTTCCTCGGGCAGCGGTCGGCCGCCGTCGTACCAGGTCAGCGTCACCGGCGGCAGGTTTCCGCGCTGGGCGAATTCATACCGGATGCGCGCGTCCTTCGGGTAAGTCGGCAGCCCCATGAGCTGGGCATCGACGTCGATGGACGTCGGATAATCGAGCTTGAGCGCGCGGAATGGCAAATTGAGATTGTGGCAACCGAAATCGCCCATCGGCCCGCTGCCGAAATCGAGCCAGCCGCGCCAGTTCCAGGTGTGGTAATACCCTTGCTTGTACGGGCGGAACGGTGCCGGACCGACCCATTCGTCCCAGTTCAAATTCGCGGGAACCGGATCGCCCACCGTTGGCAGAGCCAGGCCCGGATGACACCCCACGCCGCCGGCGCGGCAGTGAACCTCGCGGACCTCGCCGATCACGCCTGCCTGGATCAATTCCACCGCGCGGCGCAGATTATTCGATGCGCTTCCCTGGTTGCCCATCTGGGTGATCAGCTTCACTTTTTTCGACAGCTCCCGCAGTTCGCGGGCTTCGGAAATGGCGTGGGTGAGCGGCTTTTCGCAAAAAACGTGTTTGCCGGCGAGCAACGCTGCCTTGGCGATCGGAGCGTGCCAGTGGTCCGGCGTGGCGACGATGACGGCCTCGATGTTCTTGTCCGCGAGCAGCTTCCGGTAGTCGTCGTAGGTCTTTACGTCGGCCAGATTCGCCTTCGCATCGTGTTTCGCGATCTCCTTTTTCGCGGCGTCCATCATGTTGCTGTCGGGATCGCACAAAGCGACTATCTGGCAGCCGCATCCGAGCGCTTCCCTGAGGCGTCCGGTGCCCATTCCGCCGCAGCCGATTACGCCGACTTTGAGCTTCGTGCCGGCGTTTTCAGCGCGGAGAATGGATGGGAAGGCCATGGCGCCGGTGGCCAGCGTCGTGAGCCCGATGAATTGACGGCGCGAAAACGCGTCGTGGTTAAGCGAGGTCTGGATTGGGTCGATCATTTGAATGGAAATAGTAAATAAGAGTCGAAACGCCAATCTTTTTACTCTGACCCCGGCAAAAAGTCGCGTCTGGAATTAGATGCTTTTATATGACAGTGCGGCTTTTGAATCTCGTTACAAGGCTCCAGCCTTGTAACGCATGCTGTTCCCGGAGGCTCCAGCCTCCCCCTTGGCGAGGCTGGAGCCTCGAAGACAAGGGCGTTCCCAGGCAGGAGCCTGGGAACGAGCGCGCGTGGTTTTATCGCGTTTCGTGCCCGACAATCACCGCTCCGACGGACGGCACGGAGTGCCGTCCGTCTTGCACACCATGAAATCCGGCTTTCCCTGCCTCCCCTCCCCGGTTTTCCCTCTTGAAAGGCGCTTCCGCGCATAATATTTGCCTCCGGACGCGTGTGACACTATTAGTGAGTCCGTTTTCCATGCATACCATCCTTGCCAAGAAACAGCTCAGCCCCAACGTAACGCGCCTCGACGTGCTGGCACCGCGTATCGCCGAGATTCGCAAGCCCGGCCAGTTCGTCATTGTCCGGGCCGCCGAAGGGTGCGAGCGCATCCCATTAACGATCGCCGACTCCAACCCCGGCAAATGCTCCATCTCGCTGGTGATTCAGGCCGTGGGAAAAGCCACCCGGCAGCTCGTGGGGCTCTCGGTGGGCGATTCCATCCGGGACATCTCCGGCCCGCTGGGGCATCCGACGGAGATGATCGAATCCGGGCGCGCATTGTGCGTCGGCGGCGGCGTGGGCACGGCGGTCGTGCATCCGATCGCCCAGGGCTTGCACGAACGCGGGGTTCACGTGACCAGCGTCATCGGCGGGCGCTCGAAGGAATGGGTGATTTTCGAGGAGGAACTCAAGAGGCAGGGCGACGTGATCGTCTGCACCGATGACGGCAGCTATGGGCGCAAAGGCTTCGTGACCGACGCGGCGAAAGAGGTCCTCGAGGCGGGGGGCGTCAATATCGTTTACGCGGTCGGCCCGGTGCCGATGATGCGCGCTGTCGCCAATCTCACGCGCCCGTTCAATGTCCACACCATCGTTTCGCTCAATCCGGTGATGGTCGATGGCACCGGCATGTGCGGCGGGTGCCGCGTGGAGATCGGCGGAGAGACCAAGTTCGCCTGCGTGGACGGCCCGGAATTCGACGGTCATCTGGTCGATTTCGACCTCCTCGCCGACCGGTTGCAAACCTACCGGGAGTTCGAACAGCACGCCAACGCCTGTTCCGAAGAGGAGTGCCGAATCCGAAGCTAATCTCAATCCCCTACCCTTTCATCATGCAGGCCAAAATCACCATTAAAGAGCGGATGCAGATCGACCGGCAGATCATGCCGGAACAGGAGGCGATCCAACGCAGCGCCAACTTCAAGGAGGTCAACCTCGGCTTTTCCGAGGGGCTCGCCATCCTGGAGGCGCAACGCTGCATCCAGTGCAAGGACCCGAAGTGCGTGGCCGGTTGTCCGGTTCGCGTGAACATTCCGCGGTTTCTCGATTTCCTGGCGGCGGACGATCTTCGTTCGGCGGCCGGGAGTCTCTTCTGCGACAACTCGCTGCCGGCCATCTCCGGGCGCGTTTGCCCGCAGGAAGAGCAGTGCGAGGCCGTGTGTATCCGCGGCGTGAAAGGGAAGCCGGTGGCCATCGGTTACCTCGAACGCTACGTGGCCGATTGGGCGCGCGAGAACAACGGCAAGGCGGAGGTTGCCACCATGGTCCCGAGCGGGAAGAAGGTCGTCGTGATCGGCGCCGGCCCGGCGGGCCTCACCGCGGCGGGCGAACTCATCAAGAGCGGTCACGAGGTCACAATTTACGAGGCGCTCCACAAACCCGGCGGCGTGCTCGTCTATGGCATTCCGGAATTCCGGCTGCCGAAAAAGATCGTCGCCGCCGAAGTGGACCGGTTGGTTGCGGCGGGGGTGAAGATCGAATGCAACGTCGTCGTTGGGCGCACGTACACCATCCCCGAATTGCGCGAGCGTTTTGACGCGATCTTCATCGCCAACGGCGCGGGACTGCCGGTTTTCATGAATGTGCCGGGGGAGAATTTCAAGGGGGTCTATGCCGCCAACGAATACCTGACGCGGGTGAACCTGATGGAGGCTTACGACACCGAAGAGGGGAACACGCCGGTGCTGCTGGGCAAACGGGTGGCGGTTATCGGCGGCGGCAACGTGGCGATGGACGCCGTGCGCACCGCCAAGCGGCTTGGCGCCGAAAAGGCGATGATTGTCTACCGCCGCACCAAGGCCGAGATGCCCGCGCGGGTGGAAGAAGTGCATCACGCGGAGCACGAGGGCGTGGAATTTGAATTGCTCGTCGCGCCGCTGGAGGTGATCGGCAACGAGAAGCGTTGGGTCACCGGACTGAAATGCAACCGCATGGAGCTGGGCGAACCGGACGCTTCCGGTCGGCGCCGGCCTCGACCGGTCCCGAATTCGGAGTTTGTCATACCATGCGATACGGTCGTGGTCGCCATCGGCACGAAAGCGAACCCGCTGCTTACCGCCACCTGCCCCGAACTGAAGCTCAACAAGTGGGGCAACATCGAAGCGGACGCCAACGAAATGACGAGCATCCCCGGGGTGTTCGCCGGAGGGGATATCGTCCGCGGCGCCGCCACAGTGATCCTGGCCATGGGCGACGGAAAGAACGCCGCGCGGGCCATCGACGATTATCTCAAGACAGCGGCGGTCGGATAGAGAATGAGACATTTTGGTCTTATTCGTTTATCTCGCGCGCTCGTAACACGCCGGAAGTGTGAAGTTCGACGAGGATTCGAAGGCAGAGCGCGAAGCACTTTGGTGTGCGGCAAAACTCCCTTTCCATTACCCACATCTTTTCGAAGCGCGTGCGCAGCCATTTCAGGGCCAACGACCCGGCAACAATGCAGCGAGGGGCAACGCCGTGACGTTTGTACACATTTTCGCACGCGCCTAGGACTGGGACGTGGATTCGGAAGGGGAGCGCGCACCCTCCAAAATTGTGTACAAACCTCAGGGCGTTGCTCTAGGCTCCTATGGTGTCGCGCCCTTGGCGCTGAGTTGCCTCCCGTTGTCTTCGCGTTTCTGCGAAAATCCGCGCAATCCGCGGACCCTTCTTCTTTGCGTAATTTGCGCTGCTATCCCTCATATTCGCACAGTTCTGCGAGGATTTTTTCTCACAGAGCCACGAAGAACACAGAGGAGGAACTGCTGGAATTCTCATCTCTGTGTCTTTGTGTCTCCGTGAGAGATTTTCCTTTCGATCTCGTTTGGCTGCGTCTTCACGGCGCGAAAAGAATTTTCCCGCAGTCCGCGAAAACCGACGAACGGAGAAGATGGCCTCGCGCCAAGAACGCGAAGAACGCCAAGGCAGATCAAAACACGCTTCAGTCTTCTTCTTGGCGTGCTTGGCGCCCTTCGCGCGAGCCCTTTGGTTGCGGCTCTGCCTCGCTAAGTCCTTGGCACGAAACCCTTTCACCGATCTTGGCATGACCCATCCACATCTGGACGAATCTCTTGCGGACAAGGTGCTCGGCGGCGAACGAATCACGCCCGCTGACGCCCGCGCACTTTATCGCGCTCCCCTGGAGGAACTCGGCGAACTTGCCAACGCCCGGCGGAAACGCGCCAAACAGAGCGCTTACGGGGGACGCGGCAACGAGCTCGTCACCTTCATCGTCGACCGCAACGTCAACTACACCAACGTGTGCAGCGTCTACTGCAAGTTCTGTGCGTTTTACCGCACCGAACGCGACCCCGACCAGTACGTCCTCAGCGACGAGGAACTCGACCGCAAATTGCAGGAACTCAGCGACAACGGCGGCGTCCAGGTGCTGCTCCAGGGCGGGCATCATCCCAAACTCGGCCTCGACTTCTACCTGCGGATGCTGGCGCGCATGCGCGAGAACTTTCCACACATCAACATCCACGGCTTCAGCCCGCCGGAATTCCACCATTTCTCCGAAGTCTTCCGGATGCCGCTGCACGAGGTCATCGCGAAGTTCAAGGAGGCCGGCCTCGGTTCTATTCCCGGCGGAGGCGGCGAAATCCTGGTGGACCGCGTGCGCAACCGGATCGCGCCGTTGAAATGCAACAGCGCCCAGTGGCTGCGGGTCATGGAGGTCGCGCACGGCCTCGGCCTCAAGTCGAGCGCCACGATGATGTTCGGCCATGTCGAAACCGTGGACGATCGCATCGAACACCTCGACCGCCTGCGCGAACAGCAGGAGCGTTCCGGGGGCTTCACCGCGTTCATCTGCTGGACGTTTCAGCCGGAGAACACCGCACTCAAGGCGCCGAAGGTGGGCGCGGCCGAATACCTGCGCACCCTCGCGCTGGCCCGCATTTACCTCGACAACTTCGAGAACCTGCAAAGCTCCTGGGTCACCCAGGGGCCGAAGATCGGGCAGGTCGCGCTCCGCTACGGGGCCAACGATTTCGGTTCGGTGATGATGGAGGAGAACGTCGTCAGCAGCGCCGGCACGAGTTTCCATCTTCAGAAGGAAGAGATCCAGGCGCTTATCCGCGACGCCGGATACGAGCCGCGCAACCGGGATAATTGGTACCGTTTGCTCGATTAGCACGCTGTCGCAGTTGCAACGTGCCATTGCTTTCTGGCCATAAAACGATTTCAGATCGATCCCACGCTTGCATACCGGAGGCAAAACGGGAAATACTCCACAAAACGTTCGCGTCCTTCGAACTCATTCGTCTCTCTCGCTTATGAAAAAACACGCAATCATGTTGGCGTCGGCATGCGCCGCGCTTCTGGGCGGTTCCGCATTCGGCATTGGCATCCGCACCCCGGACCAGGACACGGTTGCCACCGCACAGGGCGATGCTTATGTCGCCCGTGCCGACGGCGCTTCAGCGCTTTACACCAACCCTGCCGGTCTTTGCCGGCTTCAGGGATCGGAAATCGATGCCGGAGGCTACTTCTGGTTGCCCGATGAGCGGTTCAGCAGCAGCGCAGCCACGGAGAAGGATCACAAGCCCGCAATCATGCCGCAGGTTTATTTCGCCACCGATGCGGGAACCACGGATTGGCGATTCGGCTTGGGCGTCTTCAACGCTTTCGGCGTCGGTGTGGACTGGGGCGAAGGCAGCCTCCGTTATCTGGTCACGAGGGCCGACCTCTCAGTCGTCAATATTGCCCCGACAGTTGCGTATCGATTCAACGACCACCTGTCGATCGGCGCCTCCGTGGATGTTTACTACAGCCAGGCAACGCTCCACAGAGATATTTTTCTCGGGGCCGGCTTTCCTGACGCGCAATACCGGATCGCGGGCGAAGACTGGTCCGTCGGCGCAACGGTGGGGTTGCAATACAAGTTCAACGAGCAGCACTCCATTGGCCTCGTCTATCGCAGTCAGGCGGACCTGAGCTTGAGCGGAGTGGCTAACATTAGCTTTCCGTCCATGCCGGCAACATCGGCGGCAGCCACAGCGAACATCAACCTGCCCAACATCGTTGGCGGCGGTTATGCCTACCACCCGACCGACGCATGGAGCCTGGAGGCGGATGTCGAATGGACCGATTGGAATCGCGTCAATGCGATTCGCTTTGCATCGCCCAGTCCGATTTTCAATGGATCAAGCATTCCGTTGAACTGGCAAAACAGCATCGCATTGAAATTCGGGACGGAATACAAGCTCAACGCCAACTGGGCTCTGCGCGCAGGCTACTCCTTCTGGACCAACACCGTGCCGGCCTCCACGTTCTCGCCGCTGCTGCCGGACTCCAGCCTCCATTCGTTTACAGTCGGGTTTGGATACAACCAACCGGGCTGGGGCATCGATTTCGCATACCAGTTCGACCACTGGGAAGATCGAACCGTCGGTCACAGCGTCGACAGCCCGTTGGTGGACGGAACGTGGCGCACCAACAGCAATGCCGTGGCGGCGACGATTAAGGTTAGGTTCTAGAGCTTGGAATTTCCGGGTGCTGGTCGAGGCGTCCCGCCTCGACGAACTTCTGGCGTGAATACGCTTACAGCCCTCAGAATATGGGCATTGGAAGGCGATCCGATGGCCGAAAATCCGCGTAATCTGCGGACCTTTTTCTTCTTCTGCGGATTTGGTTGCGGCCCTGCCGTGGCGCTGGTCTATTTGGCCCTGAAACATGCCAGACCTGTTCGAGCCTGAACCCGAAAAAGCGCCGCCGGCCTCCGCGCCGTTGGCGGCTCGGATGCGCCCGCAGTCGCTGGACGACTTCATCGGCCAGGAACACATCCTCGGGCCGGGCAAACTGCTTCGGCGGGCGATTGAGGCCGACCGCATTTCCTCGATTCTGCTCTACGGTCCGCCCGGGGTGGGGAAAACGAGCCTGGCCCAGGTCATCGCCCTCTCCACGCGTTCGAAGTTCGAGCGGCTCAGCGGCGTCGAAAGCACGGTGGCGGACATCCGGCGCGTGGTCGCTTCCGCGGCAAACCGGCTCAAGACCAGCGGCCAGCGCACGATTCTTTTCATCGACGAAATCCACCGATTCAACAAGGCGCAGCAGGATGTCCTCCTGCCCGACGTGGAAAGCGGTGTCGTGCGGTTGATTGGCGCGACCACCCATAATCCGTTTTTTTACGTGAACAGCCCGCTGGTCTCTCGTTCGCAGGTGTTTCAGTTGGAATCGATCGGCCCGGAAAACCTGCGCGAACTGATGCGCCGCGCTTTGGGCAACGCGGAACGGGGCCTGGGCAACCACCCCGTGCGCGCCGAAGAGGACGCCCTGACGCATCTCGCCATCACCAGCGACGGCGACGCCCGCAAATGCCTCAACGCGCTGGAACTCGCGGTCATGACCACCCCGTCGAAAACCGACGGCGTGATCCACCTCACGCTGTCCGTTGCCGAGGAGAGCATCCAGCGCAAGGCCGTGGTGTACGATGCCGACGAAGACCAGCACTACGACACCATCAGCGCGTTCATCAAGAGCATGCGGGGGAGCGATCCCGATGCCGCCATCTACTGGCTGGCCAAGATGCTTTACGCCGGCGAAGACATCCGCTTCATCGCGCGCCGGATCGTGATTTGCGCCAGCGAAGATGTCGGGATGGCAGACCCGCAGGCGCTGATTTTGGCCGTGGCAGCGCAGCAGGCGGTGGAGTTTATTGGAATGCCGGAAGCGCGCATCCCATTGGCGCACGCGGCGGTGTACGTGGCCACCGCGCCAAAGAGCAATCGGGCCTACGCCGCCATCGACGCCGCCCTTGCCGACGTGAAGAATGGCGTCACGCTGGCCGTCCCGCGGCATCTGCGCGACACGCACTACAAAGGCTCGGCCACGCTGGGCCATGGCGAGGGCTACCGCTACGCCCACGACTTCGAGGGCGGGTACGTCCCCCAAGCCTACCTGCCCGAGGGCCGCATCTACTACACCCCAACCGAAAACGGCGCCGAACGCCGCGTGAAAGAGCGGCTGGAATACTGGAAAGCGCTCTTTGAGGCGGAACAGAAAAAGGGGAAGCAGACGCAGGGGTGATGGCTGGCTTCCTAAAACCCGCGCTCGTTGCCAATCTCTGATTGGGCGCAAAAAGTGCGCCACCCTTTTCCGTTACCCACATATTCGGGAGCCGGGCACACAAACCCGAACGGCCCATATTATTTGTCATCCTGAGCTTGCGAAGGATCTCACGAGGCCGGTCGGGCGTAATACCTGCCTCGAATGTGTTCGGAGCTAACGGCGTCGCTCGCAACACCTTCAGCTTCGAGAGCACTGATGGTAAAATGGTGTTATCAGGTATTTCGCGAGATCCTTCGCAAGCTGCCAATGAACCTGCCGGTTGCAGGAGGGCGACATCCGGCGTTTGCCGTGGGGCGTTCGTCAACGCGACAGCGTCGTGGAGTGCGAAGCCGCTCCCCGGTTCATGCCCAACAATCACCCTCGCGCTTTGGCGAGGTTAGCTCCTCAGGATGACAGCATTCGGGGCTCCGTCCTCGCTCGTGCGTCCGGTTTGCAAACTTGTGGGTAATGCAAAGACAGGGCTGCCGCACTTGCATCCGACGCTCCTCAGCTTCTTCGTGTCTCCCGTGAGCACGACCGGTCTTCATTCACTGACGTGCGATTTGCGCTTCTTCTTGGCCTTGGGCGTTGCCGTCGGCGTCGGTGTGGCCTCCGGTGCAGGTGTCGGCGTGGCGTTTTGCTGGACGGCGGGAGTTGCTTCCGGCGCCGGGCCCGGCGTTGGCGTTGGCGTTGGCGTCACCGCGGCTTCCTTCGCGTCGGTGGCCGGAACCTCGCCGGAAACGGTGACATCGTCGAAATACATCGTGCCGCCCAGCGATCCCTTGTCCGGGCTGCTATCGCACCGGTAAGTGATCGTCATGTAATTGGCGTCCGCGGGGGCCACCACGCGCTTGCGTAATTGCCGCCAGTTGTCGGGAACGAAGGTGGGCGGATAACCGGGGCTGCCCGGCAGCGCTTGCAGGAGATACTCGCTGTCGCCGGTCTGGGTCGTTCCGGCATCGGAGAAAAAGTCGACTTGCAGCTTCAGGAACAGCTGTGGCGCGGCGGAAACCAACGGCGTCTTGGCGTCGTTGCGGCCCCAAATCCCAACGATGTACTCCTTGCCCGGAACGATCCGGATCGGCACACTGGCAAAGGCAACCCCCGCATAGGGAACGCTGAGGCTTTTGGCTTCGATATAGAGGCATTGCTCGCCCGAACGCGCCATGTCGGTGGTGAGGCCGGCGACAATTCCGCCCCTCGAGGGAGCAGTTCCGGTGACGGCAGCCGTCCCCGTGAGGGCGCCGGTTCCGTCGCTTGCCGGCATGGTCGCCGGCTGCGGGGTTGCCGCGGGTTGATCTTCAAACTGCGCCCAGTCGGGCTTGCCTTCGTGGCTGGAGATATTTCCGCCGTTTGCTTTCGGTGACCGTACCGCGGTGGCGACGGGGGCTTCAAAGCTGGATTCGAAAACCACCCCGGTTTCGGCGAAGGCGGAAGATACAGAGAGAGCCAGGATGAGTGAGAAAAGGATTGGTTTCATGGGTATGGGAATGAGTGCGGCCACATTAACGGCCGCACATTCTATTGGCAAGGCGGGCAATTGAGTTGTAAAATTTTCCCGGCTGCCGGTGAGCGGGTTACCTCCTTTGACACCGCCGGCCAAAATCGTTCAATTTTTTCGCAACCGAATCAGCCTCACCGGCGTAACAATCTCAGAAATCAAAAAATAAGATCGCGAAAGTCATGCAGGAATCTATCCACGAAGCCGCCACGCTTTATTCCCTCGGCCTGCTGGAGGCTGGGGAAGCCGCCATTTTTGAGGACCGCCTCGGGGCCGATCCCAAACTGGCCGCTTTTCTTCAGGAGCTGACCGAATTAAACGGCTCCATTTTGACTGCGGAGGCGAGGATCGCCGCCCGGCCCGCCCCCGGTTATCTCAAGGGGCGCATTCTGGAACGGATCGCCACCGCGGTTCAACACCGTTTTCCATTCAAGGTAATTTCCGCCCTTCAGGAAGCCGCCCACCCGCAACCGCGCATCGCTTCGGTCGTCGCCTTTGCGGATCGCGAAGGCATTTTGGACTGGGTCAGCCCGGCGTTCGAAGAAATGTGCGGTTATCGCCTGGAGGAAATGCGCGGGCTCAAAGCCGGAACGCGGCTGCGGGGCGAGCTTTCCCAGGCCGAAGCGAAGCAGCGGCTTACCAACGCCGTAGCCCAGCGCATCCCGGTGGTGCAGCGCATCGTCAACTACCGCAAGAACGGCGTTCCCTACTTGGTGGAGATTGACCTTCGCCCGGTTTCCACGGGGTTTGTTGCCGTGGAACGGTCGCTCGGCCTCGCCGCGTAGGCAATCCTATCGCGCCACTTCTTGTTCCCGCACACCCGCCTGCGCGGCTACGCGGTTGACCTTGCCTTCGTACCACGTCTGGAAAGTTACCGAACCCCAGCCGAAGCACAGGCCGACAATGCAGCCCATCATCTCGGGGGCGGCCAGCTTGAGCCACCAGGCCAACTGATCGACGCCGGCGGGTTGTTTCAGATAGCCCGTAAGCGCAAAGAAAACGCCGGCACCCACAAAATAGGCGGGAACGAAATCGATCCACGGAAAGCGCCCCAGGCAGACCAGGAATCCGGCGACCAACCCGACGACCAGATACAACCCGAACGGCGTGCCGCCAAGGGTCAGGAATGAGAGCGCCGCCGCCGCCTTGAAGATGCCGATGGAGGCGGCGATGCCTCCGGCGTAGCCGATCAGGGCTCGGATACCCGATTTTACGGAGCCGCCTCCCATGAAGTAAACCGCCCAGGCCTGGAACGCCACCCAGACCAGCAAACCGGGTCCGGCCACCGCGGCGACCTCCTTTCCGGTGAACGGAACGTAAGGTGAGATCAGCATGAGCAGGAACGCCTGCACGGTAATAAACAACGGAATGACGATGAATTTGCTCCAAGGCATAAGTGGATGTCGGTTGGGGTGAACAGTGTTTCGAATGGCGACAAGGGCGGCTGGAGGTAAATTGTCTCCGGCTGCCGCTATCGATGCCGGGTAAGCTGGATTTCCCAACCGATTATGTAAAGCCCAATGCGCTGAATATCTTTCATTGCCCTCGCCGACGCGAACTTTTTCCGCTCGCCCGCGATCACCCCGAAGATGCCATTGGCGAGGGCGCCAAAGGCCGCACGCGAGGGCGCATGCGCTCCGCGAGATTCGCCTTCGGTGCTCACCTAGTGGGCTGTAACAGTGACCAGTTCGGATCGCTAGACGATGGCAAAGCGCGAAAAGTCGGGAGGGGCTCCGGCAGTCGCGTCAGCGTCTTGGAGTGCGGGTAGTCCTCTACCGCTTTGGCAGTGCGCCTGGCTACGTCTGGCGTCAACTCCAAGCGCAACATCCTCTGTCGGAGAGTTGCGGAAAGCTCTGATGGC
>Ga0316223_1002580_pt1 | contig 14505 bp, 13 predicted proteins | sample TBH18009metaG_FD_206007 | JGI IMG/M metagenome (GOLD analysis project Ga0316223, IMG submission 206007) | Freshwater microbial communities from Trout Bog Lake, Wisconsin, USA - TBH18009 | ecosystem: Environmental > Aquatic > Freshwater > Lake > Hypolimnion/Profundal zone | place: USA: Wisconsin...
AGCCGTTGCCGTAGCCGTTGCCGCTGTTGCCGTGGACCCAACTCACGGGATAAAAGCGTTCAGGGCTGGTCATCACACCAGCCCCCAGTCGTCCGCCACCGGGATGCTAAACACCTCTGAACCGGCAGGAACATCGAGGTCCAGGATGGGCCGGATATCGGCCTTGCTGCCAACCGGATCTTTCACGACTGCCGGGAACCCGACGCTTTCCCAACGGAACAGATTGACCACGCGGGTCATGTATATCCTGCCGTTCTGGCGAGTAACGTCTCCCGCGAAAATCCAGCCACGATCCAGGACCACGACAGCCCGTGTGCCGGTGGTGCGTTTGGTAGGTGCGTATTCCACGCCGTTGATTGTGATGATGTCGCTCATTTTTTTTCTCCTATTTGAGTGTTGTGTTGATGGTCGAGTAGCCGCCGCCGTAGCCTTTTTCGCTGCCATAGCCGTAGCCATAGCCGTCACCGTCACCGTAGCCATAGCCGTAACCGTTGCTGTAGCCGTGGCCATAGCCGTAGCCGTCACCGTAATCGTAACCGTAGAAATCACCGTAGCCGTAGCCGCCGCCGTAGTTGTAGTTGCCACGCACAAGATAAAACCGGTCAGGGCTGGTCATGTTTTGCGCCCTAGTGTCGTGTCGATAGTCTCATAGCCATATCCGTAGCCGTCGCCGTCGTTAAAGCCGTAACCACAGCCGTTGCCGTCACCGTAGCCTTCGTTGCCGTAGCCGTCGCCGGAACCGCCACCGGGGCCGTAGCCTTCGTAGCCGTCGCAATCGTCGCAGCCGTCGCAGCCATCGTCGTCGTCGTCATCGTCATCATTGTTATCATTGTCATCGTCTTTGTCGTCGTAGCTATAACCACAGCCGTTGCCGTAGCCGTCGCCGTCGTGGTAACTCCATTCATCGCCGTCGCCCGTATTATGGATGATGCTATACTTCACAGGGTAAAACCGATCAGGGCTGGTCATCACGTCGGCCCTCCATGTTGGAAAGCCGCGCTTTCAATTCACGAAGGCGATCCTCTGCCCAGCGCACGTCTTTTTGATAAATCCGCAGATATTCCTCTGTCTGAACGATATTTTCGCGCAGACGTGCAATTTTATCTTCTTTGTTCACTTCAATTCTCATTTTAGCTTTCAAAACCAATTCCTCAGCCCGGCACACATGGTCCCAGGCGTTGAAGAGCATTTCGCTTGTCTTTTCGTCATCGCTCTTCAACAGGTGTAAATGATACGCCAGCCGCTCCAACTGGCTATAGATTTCGTTTATGTCCATCATGTCTCTCCTTGTCTGGTCCGCCCACCCTCAAACATTTTTTCCAAAGACGCAAGAACTTTTTTTTATACTTTATGAAGGAAATATAGGGCAAGCTAACAGATTGCTTTTTCCTACCTTGGCGTAGTATTACCAAGTCAGAGGTAGATAATGACCGCACCTGCCACTACGCCGCTCACGTATAACGGCTACGTCACGACTGTAGCGACTATGGCAGTCCTTCCCACGCAGACGGTGGGCGGGATCGTCAGCACGACCGATACGCAATTCAATTCCGTCATCCCGCAGATGTTAAACTATGCGGAACTGAGAATCCAGCGCGACCTCGATCTGCTGCAATCCCAGGTCGAAAACGACACGTATAGCATATCCTCGGGCAGCAATCTGGTTCAGATCAGCATCAACGACTTTGTCACCCTGCAAACCGTCAGCGTGACCGCTAATGGCGCTACGACGCCCCTGTTGCCGGTGACGAAGCAGTATATCCAGAACGTCTACCCATCGTCCTCCACGACCGGCGTTCCGGCTTATTTTGCCGTCTATGGCGGCGACCTGACGACCTATGGCGACACATATCAGAATATCATCGTCGGCCCCTGGCCGGCAGCCACCTACCCGCTCGTCTTGACCGGCACGATCCGGTTGCAGTCCCTGAACGCCAACAGCACCAGCAGCACGGCGGCAAGCACGAACACGACTTGGATTTCGACCTACCTACCCGATCTGCTCTTACAGGCCAGCATGATCTTCATATCCCAATACCAGCGCAATTTCGGTGCGGCCAGTTCTGACCCGAGCATGGGGCCGACGTATGAAATGCAGTATCAGACTTTATTGAAGGGTGCCATGGTCGAGGAGGCCCGGAAGAAGTTCCAAAGCACCGGCTGGGCGTCTGAATCGCCTGCGGCGGTTGCTACACCGACGCGGGGCTGACGATGCCTCGCGCAGCACTGCAACTCATCCCTGGCGTCGATCAGAACGAGACCCAGGCGCTTAACCAAGCTGCCATCAGCGAATGTAACCTGATCCGCTTTATATATGACAAAAAGGGGCAGGGGCTGGTTCAGAAGCTGGGCGGGTGGACGGCTTACTACCCGCAGCCTATCCAGACGATCACCCGCGCCTTGTGGGCTTGGGAAGATACCAATGCCGTGCAGTATTTGGCGCTGGGCAACCAAGCATCAACATCGAACCTGCAATCGTCATTACAGATTATCAGCAATAGTAATCTGACAACTATTACACCGCGCACTCTAACGACCAACCCTTCTCTTAACTTTAGCACAGTTAGCGGCAGTTCTACTGTTACTATTATTGATAGCGGTATATCAACAAGCAGCTTTGACACTGTTTTTATTTCAACGCAGGTCAGCATCGGCGGATTGATCTTGTCTGGCTTTTATCCGGTGACAGTTGTTAGCGGCACGACGTATACGATCCAGGCGCTTAGTTTGCTTGGCACGCCCGCCCTGGCGACCTCGACAGTGTCGAACGCTGGCGCTGTTCCGCAATATACGACAACGAACAGTTCATCCATTATCACGGTGACGCTTGCCAATCATGGGTATGCGGTCGGCGGCACGTATTCTGCGTTGCTCCCGACCGTCTTCAATGGCGTGACCATCTTCGGCAATTACACCGTGCAGTCGGTTCCATCGACCAGCACGTTTACGATCCAAGCATCTACGACCGCCAATGCTGCCAGCAGCGTCTATGAGAACGGCGGGTATGCCAACCTTGTCTATTATATTGGCTTTGGTCCTGTTCCTGCTGGGACCGGGTATGGCGTCGGCGGGTATGGATCGGGCGGGTATGGGTCTGGCACGGCGATCACGCCGACCACCGGCACGCCGATTTATACGAACGATTGGACGATAGACAATTTTGGGCAGATCATGGTTGCCTGCCCTGTTCCTGCATTAAACGTGGTTCTGAACAGCGTATCGACTGTTGGCAAGTCTGGTAGTTCTGTGACGTTTACCTTCAGCACCGCATTTACAGTGCCGGTTGGCAACCTCATCACTGTCACCGGCATGTCGGTGTCTGCCTATAACGGCACCTATTCGGTTTCTTCCTCGACCTCGACTTCGGTGACGGTTGCTTATAGCGGTAGTGGGTCTGGTGCTGCGAGCGGCGGTGTGATTACGACCATCGACCCGGCTTCCGGTCCAATCTTCTACTGGGACCCGACGAGCGGGGCGACGACGGCCACCGTCATGTCTTACGCGCCGCCGGTCAACGATGGCATCTTTGTCGCCATGCCGCAGCGGCAGATCGTGGCATGGGGCAGCACCTTCACTGGCATCCCAGATCCATTGCTGATCCGCTGGTGCGACGTTCAAAATTTCAATTCGCCGGGTTCTTGGATCGCGCAGTCCACCAATCAGGCCGGGTCGTATCGGCTGCCGAAGGGGTCGAAGATCGTCGGCTGCCTGCAAGGACCGCAACAAGCTTTAGTATGGACCGACCTTGCCATCTGGTCGATGCAGTATATCGGTCAGCCTTACATCTATGCCTTTAATGAGATCGCCGTTGGCACGGGCATGATTGCTCGCAAGGCGGCGGGCTCGTTCAATGGCGTTGTCTATTGGATGGGGCCGACGCAGTTCTATCAACTGTCTGGTGGCGGTGTGACGCCGATTGCTTGCCCCGTATGGGACGTAATCTTCCAGGACCTCGATGAGACCAATCTTCAGAAAATTCGCTGCGCGGTAAATTCCCGGTTTGCGGAAGTCTCGTGGTATTACCCGACGTTATCCTCGGGTGGCGAGGTTACGGCTTACGTCAAATATAACACGATGTTGCAGACCTGGGACTACGGCCAGCTTGGGAGATCGGCCTGGATCAACGAGTCGGTGCTTGGTCCGCCGATTGGGGCCGATCCTTCGCAGCTATATATCTATCAGCATGAAACGTCGCCTGATGCCGCCAACGGCACCCAGGCGGTTGCGATGAACAGCTATTTTCAGACCGGTTACTTTGCGATCAGCGAAGCCGATATGAAGACGTATATCGACCAGATTTGGCCGGACGCTAAATGGGGATACTTTAACGGCACGACAAACCCGCCGACGTCATCGCCTTCAGCGACATTAAATATCACATTTTATGTCGCTGATTACCCTGGCGCCACACCGCAGGTTTTTGGTCCCTATCCCGTTACCCAGGCTACGACATGGCTTTCGCCGCGTTTCCGGGGGCGTTTGGTATCGGTCTTTATCGGCAGCACTGACACCGGCACTTGGTGGCGTATCGGCAATATGCGCTATCGCTATTCACCTGACGGGAAATTCTGATGTCTGGCTCATTAACTAATATCCTGACTGCCGCGCAAAACATCGTCACCGCGTTGAACGGTGAGGCGCAGACGACCTTGCAGATTGCCGGCAACAAAAATGTGACCGGCATGACGGCGCAGACGGTTGTGTCGATCAATCCTGGCCGCATGTGTTCAGTTGCCGTGATTGTCGCCGGGTCTGCTTCTGGCTCGATCTATGACGCATCCTCGACCGCGACGGCTACGTCTGCGCGATTGCTGGTGACGATCCAAAATACCGTCGGGGTTTATGTCATCAACATGCCGGTTGCTTACGGCATTGTCGTCACTCCTGGCACCGGCATGACCGTGGCCGTTAGCTACTCGTGAGGTTGTCATGCCGTTGATGAAGGGCCGCAGCCAGAAGACGATCTCTTCCAATATAAGCGAAATGATTCACGCCGGACATCCGCAGGATCAGGCGGTTGCTGCCGCATTGAATGTGGCCCACAAATCCCGCGCAACCGGCGGCGGTCTTTACGCAAACATCCATGCCAAGCAAGAGCGTATTGCCCACGGTTCGCATGAGCATATGCGTAAGCCCGGCAGTCCCGGCGCACCTACGGCAAAGGCGTTTAAGCTGGCGGCGAGGACGGCAAAGGCCGAGGGCGGCAACCTCATGGGCTACCCCAACCCAATTCCGCCTCTAAACACGTCACCGCCCGGCATCCCTGGCGTTGGTCCTACGCCGGGTAACATTCCACCGATCCCCAAGCCGCCTATGCCGCTGGGTGGCAAGACGACCAAAGTTCACGTCGGCCCTATCCACAGCGCCGTTGCTGGCCGCACCGACCACCTGCCGATGCACGTTCCTAGCGGTGCTTACGTCATCCCGGCTGACATTATCAGCGCGATGGGCGAGGGCAACACGAACGCCGGGTTCAAGGTAGCGAAGTCGATATTCAGCCAACCTTTCTATGGCACCCAGGGCGCTGGCAAGGGCATGCCATATAAGCAGGGCGCTATGCCCTACGGCGGGCATAAGGGCATGCCATACGGCGCTTCTGCCGCCCCTTACGGCCAACCTATGCCGGGTAAGGCTACGGGCGGTTCGACCGGCGAAGTGCCGATTGTTGCTGCCGGTGGCGAATACGTCATCCACCCAGACGATGTTGCCAGATTAGGCCGCGGTTCTCTGGATGACGGGCATCGTATACTTGATGAATTTGTGAAAGGATTTAGAGCAAAGACCATTAAGACTTTGAAAAACCTCCCAGGACCAAAACGTGATTAAGCAATTACAGAAAGTGTTCTTTTATGTCTGACAATTTGATTGTGCGCGTTGCCAACAAACATGATGTTGACGACGTTATGGCTTTGACCATGTCGTGCCATGTTGAAAATGGGTTCGTGAATGCCGACGAGATTAAAATATTGATAGAATTATGGCCCGCGCTGGTCGGGGTAGGTGGCGTTGTCGGCATCATCGGCGGTCGTGGCAAGCCCTTGGAAGGCTGTGTCGTGCTGCGGACGGGCAAGATGTCTTACTCGAATGAGGATGTCTTGGAAGAAAAATTCCTGTTTGTTCATCCAGAATACAGGTCTGCCAAGGGTGGTCGAGCAAGGTTATTGGCCGAGTTTACTAAGAGAATAGCAGACGGCCTTGGTATTCCATTGATTATCGGGGTAATAAGTTCTCATAGAACTGAAGCCAAGGTTCGGTTATATAAGCGTCTGTTTGGCGAACCTGCCGGGGTCTTCTTTCTTTACGGCGCTAAGACGGGTCTCAATATGAACCACCCTGAAGTGGAGAATTGAAGTGGGCGGCAAAAGTTCGACTAGCACGTCGCAAGTATCTATCCCGCCGCAGGTCCTGGCTCAGTATAATACTGTCACCAGCCAAGCCAACGCGCTTATGGGGACAAACCCGGCAACGGGCCAGCCGAACACGCCATTTCAGTTCTACAGCACGAACCCCAACGCCTTCGTTGCGCCGCTCGATCCGACCCAGCAGGCTGGTATTGCGGGGACCAATTACTACGCCAACGCCGCGCAGCCTTATTATCAGGGTGCGACCGATCTAACGCTGGCGGGTGCTGGTCCTGCTAACCTCGGCGCGTTGCAGACCAATCGCTACATGTCGCCGTTCTTGAGTGACGTGTATGGCACTCAGCTTGCCGGCGAGCAGATGCTCAATCAGCAACAGGCGAGCGGGTTGCAGGGTCAGGCAATCCAGGCTGGGGCGTTTGGTGGCGACCGGTCGGGCGTTGCTGCCGCGAACCTTGCCTATCAGCAGAACCTTGCCAACAACCAGACGAACGCTGGGTTGCTACAGGCTGGGTATACGCAGGCGCAGAATACTGCCGCGCAGCAGCAGGCCGCGCAGTTGGCGGCGCAGCAGGCGAACCTTGCCCGCCTGACAAGTGCCGGGGCGCAGTTGGGTGGCCTTGGCACGGCTGCTCAGACTGCCGGGTTGCAGGGCGCGCAAGCGCAGCAGGCTGCCGGTCTTACCCAGCAGCAGACGGCTCAGGCCGGTTTGCAGGCGCTGTATAACCAGTTCCTTCAGGCGCAGGCTTACCCGTTCCAAACGCTTGGCGAACTGGCGAACATTTCGGAAGGCATTGGCGCGCTGTCGGGATCGACGACCACCTCGACGCAGCCGTCGTCGTTCTTCTCTGACGAGCGGTTGAAGGAAGACATTCAGCCGATCGGTGAAACATACGACGGCCAGAAGATAGTCAAGTTTAAGTATAAAGGTAAACCCGGTAAGCAGATTGGCCTTATCGCGCAAGATGTCGAAAAGCATCACCCAGATGCTGTTGGGTTGATGGGTGGGTATAAGACTGTTGATTATGATCGCGCTACTGATGAAGCTGCCCACCGTGGTCACTTTTACTCTGGCGGGTTGGTTCCGTCATCTGAAGGCGGCGCGGTTGGGATCGAGCATGCTGGTGAGGGGTTTGCTGATGGTGGCATGCCGGGAGTGGCTGCCCAGCAACTAAACCTTTACAGCAACCTTGGCCTGATACCCGGCAAGGGCAATCCATACATGCCTTCGACAGGATCGGGCGGTCTTGGCGGCATGGGCGGTGGTCAACCGCGTCAGTTGATGGTTGCCCATGAGCCGACGCAACATCAGCCGACGATGATGGATGCTGCCCAGAGCATGAGCAACTGGGCGAACCTGGGTGAAAAGGGCGACGCTGCGCTGTTTGGTAAGACTGGGGACGGTGGGTTGGTTGGGGGGATCAAATCCCTTTCTCAAGGCTTTCAAAATATCAATGCGGGCGGCACCTTTGGCGGCAATAGCCAAGAGGATGTCGTAAACAATCTACGTAGTAAATATGGCGATCCATCTCAACCGCCTCCTGTGGCTTCTGACGCATCACCCAGCACAAATTATCGTGGCGGTCGTATTCATGAAGCCCACGGTGGTCTAGTCCCGCGCCATCCCTATGCTGCTGGCGGCATATCGACGCCGTATGAGAACACCGGGGACGATAGCAAAGGGTATATGGGTGAAGCCCAGGATGCTCAGCCCGCACCGCCCAAACAGCTACAGACAGCCTCTACGCCGTCGCAAGGGCCAAGTGGCGCACAGCAGTTGGGTAGCCTAGCGGGCGGCATTGGAGGTCTTGCTAGCGGTGTTGGTATGGCTGCCAGCGGTCTTTCTAAACTTTTGCCGCTATTAGCCGCTCGAAATGGCGGCTTCATCCACGAACCTTACCACGACGACGCGCCGCACCATCATGGCGGTGGCGAGGGACTGATGGGCTTTGGCGCTCTTGCCGCACGCCGCCGGGCAGCCGGTGGGCTGGTGGGGCGGAAGGGGTATCAGGGTGACGGGGCGGTCACGGATGATACGCAGGATGGGTCGCAGGATGCGTCACAGGGTGTAAACCCTAACGGTCCATCTCTTTATGATAGGATTATTGGGCGACCGACGCGGCAAGAGATAATGGAGCGTTGGGCTGCTTCGCAAGGCGCGACTAACCCCCTTACGACCGGTTTTGATATGGGATTAAATCAAGACCAACTAGCAAGTCTGATCGCGCACCATCCCGATGATCCAAATTCCGTTCAAGCCATGAAAAATAGCAGACAAGCCGAAGTGGCTTGGCTTGCTACGAGACCGTGGGGTAATACTGCTGAACCAGATCGCAGTGGATTAGGCGTATTAAGCGATCCTTATGGGACAAATGTTCCAGAAACCATTGTCAATTCAGGACCCGTATCTACACCTGTTGCGGGTAGAACGGGGTCTTATCCTCTAGGTGATTATCCTTTTAATGAGCCGTCTGTTGCAGGTGGATTGGTGCCTGCAGGATCTTATCCTCCAGGTGATCGTCCTTTCAATGAACCGCCTGTTGCAAGTGGATTACCTGCAGGATCTTATCCTCCAGGTGATCGTCCTTTCAATGAACCGCGCTTAAATATCTCTCCGGCTGGTGCGGCCACCCCGCCGGGTGGCCTTCTTCCAACATCGTCCGTTGCGCCCTCTAACAATGCCGCACCTACGCCGGTCGGCGGCGAGGGGCAAACTCCAGCAGCAACGCGACAGACGCCTGAAGGCCCTGGCGCATTTGACAAAGGCGGTTGGATGGAACGCAACCAAAGCTGGTTGGTTCCCCTGCTGTCTGGCATCGGTGGCATGGCTTCGTCGAACAGCCGTTATCTAGGGTCCGCCCTATTGCAGGGACTTGGTGCTGGCGCGCAAGCGTATGAAGGCGTCCAGAACCAGATGCAAGCCCGCGAAAAACAAGCGGCTGAAACAACTGAGGCGATGACAAGGGGCAATCTTACGCAAGCACAAGCTAATGCTTACCCGACAACTGCGGCACTTACACAAGCTGCTGCGGCGCAAGGTTTGGCGAAAAATGCCATCTTTGAAGCTGGTGGACGCCAATGGGTTTTGAAAGCTGATGGCACGCCTGTTCTTTTGGGCGAATGGTTACAACACCCTAGCCCAACATTGAGCGGCGACGCTGCAATGGCAACAGCACGACGTTATGGACTAAATCCATCGGGTATTATTGATGATCCTGAATGGGCGGCGATCCGTCAGCAGGAAAGCGGCGGCCACCAATTCCGGTCAGATGGCATGCCTTTGGTTTCAGGCGCTGGGGCGGTTGGAATTGGTCAAGTCATGCCGGGAACCGGTCCAGAAGCCGCGCAACTGGCCGGGCTGCCGTGGGATGAAACCCGGTTCAAATACGATTCGGCGTATAATGAGGCGCTTGGCAAAGCGTATTATGCCAAACAGCGCGCAACCTTCGGTGACCCGGATATGGCCGCAGCCGCTTACAATGCTGGTCCGCAGGCCGTTCAAAGCGCGCTGGCCAAATCGCAAATAGATGGGCGTCCGTGGCTTTCGCATTTGCCCGCTGAAACCCAGAACTACGTCCCATCCGTTCGCACGCTTCGCCAGCAACAGCAGCAAGCTGCTACTCCAGCACCCTTAGGTGCTAATACTGGACTAAACGCGCCAGAAGCGCCAAGAGATGCTGCTCCTGGCATACCGTCAAAAGCTACTACACCGGGAGAATATTCTTATACGGTTCCCATAGGACCTGTTGGATCAACTATTGCGCGTGATGAAGCCAACTACGCTGCTATTCATGGAGATGTAAATCGCGAAAATATAAATAAAAATCTTGAAGAAATTAACAATCGTGCGGCAATATCACAAGATGGCCGTCAAAAAATGCTTGAACTGTTAGCTAATATGGTTCGTCCTAGCGGACCCTTAGCTACCGGTGCTGGTATAGAAGATCGTGCCAATGTGATGAATCTTGTTGATACATGGGCGCGTAGCAGCGGGTTAGACAAATATATGCCAAACGGGTGGGGTAATTCAGGCGCTCTTACCCAACAACAAGTAGCAGAAAAATTAATCCTTGCCCAAAGCGCACTTGAAGCTAGGGGCATGGGTGAACGTGCATTGGGTGCAATACCGCTTTTACTGTCAGCTAATGCCAATAATTCAATGACGCCAGAAGCCATAAAACAAATATTGGCAGATAGTTTAATTGGGTCACAGAGAGATATTGAGCGCGCTGCTTATGCTCGCAAATACGTTTCTACTACACCCTTAGGTATTGGATTGAACATCAATCAAGCATTTGATGCAGATCATAATATTAGTTCTTATTATCGAGATAGAAGTGCATTGATGTCAATGATGACCCCAACAGATCGGCTTATGACGGAAGATAAACAACCCCATTCACCCGTCCAATTTATCTTAGGTAGCCCTGGAACTGAAAAATCTCCTAATGCACAAAAAGCGTTTCGTAACCCAGCAGATATAGAACGGTTTTACAAAAATCCCGGTCTTTATCGCTACTTCTCTCCGCAGGTGATGTGATGCCAGCTTTCAATGACTCTGACATCACTTCTATTGATCAATTACTGGGGCAAAATGCCGCTTCAAGTGATAATTCCTCTGGATTAGACAAAATATTTTCCCCGGTTTCTGAAGAACCAGTATCTACGGAAAATTATGCCAATATGCCATGGTCGGAGGTGGCTGAAAAAGGGGTTCGGGCATTACCGTCTAGTGTTGGCAATATGCTTGGCGATATAGTGCATGCAGGCGCTCATCCTGTGGAAACGGCGCAAAATATTGGCATGCTTGGATTGGGAGCAGCGTCTAAAATTCCTGGCGTTGGATCAGTTGCAAATCAGTTATTTTCGCCAGAGACAATGCAGCAGTCTTCTAATGTCGCAGATGCAGTAGGAGAGCATTATGCTCATACTTATGGGTCTATTGCTGGATTAAAAGAAGCATTAGCCACTGATCCTGCTTCTCCCCTTATGGATCTTTCGACGGTATTAGGCGGGGCAGGAATTGCAGCAAAGGCTCCAGGCATTGTAGGTAAAGCCTCTTCAATAGCTGGGAAAGTAGGATCTGCGATTGATCCATTACAAAATACACTTCGTTTAGCAAAAATGCCTTTTTCTGTGGCAACAAAGGGTGTTGAAAAGGTTGCCCCATATATTCAATCTGGATTGACTGGCGCCCCTGTTACAGCGTTAAAAACTGCTGCGGCGGCGGGTGCTACAGATAATCCTGCGCTGAAATCGGCATTTATGCAACACCTTACAGGAGCAGGAAGTCGAGCAGATATTCTTGATGCGGTCAATGATGCCGTAAACCAAATTGCTAAAGATAGAAGTGACAACTATATAGCTGCTGCAAAACAAGCAGGGTTGCGTGGCGCTGATCCCGGAACTTTGCCTTCATTAGATTGGAGTGGAATTAATCAAAAGCTACAAGAAGCCTTTGATATGGCGCATCAAACTGATCCTGTTACTGGTATGATTTCTAAAATTGATCCCAATGCGGCTGAGGCATATAGACAAATAGCTTCAGAAATACACATGCGTCAATCAGCGCCTGAAGGATCATTGTTTCATAATCTTGAAGGTTTTGATGGGTTAAAACGGTTTATTGGAAATTATCAAGGAGGTTCAGTAAGCCCGGTGCAAAATGCAATGGCGACAAAATTACGCCAATCAGTAGTTGATGCTATATCTGCGGTGCATCCAGAATATGCCCAAATTATGAAAAATTATGGAAATGCCTCAGATCAATTAAAAGATTTGAAAGCACAAATAGGAAATTCAAACAGATTAGCTACATCTCAGCAAATGAAGAAAATTTTCAATTCCTATAAATCGCAGTCTGGTGAAGATCTCATTCAACAACTTGGTCAAAAAGACCCTCGTATTCCTTACATGCTAGCGGGTCATGCTCTTAGCGAATGGTTGCCGGATCGCATACGACAGGCGATTGATAGTCCTGCTGCACTTTATGCCCTAATGACGCATCCTGGTGCATTGCCTGCCTTTGCGGCGGCATCGCCAAAACTCATGGGAAATTTGAATTACGCCGCTGGGGCTGGCTCTAGAATGATGGGGAAATTACCCAGCATATCGCCATTGCAGGGCGATATAGCATATCAAGCATCGCAAATTAATCAGCAACCCCACGCCACCGGCGGTCGGATCGAGCGTGCAAGTGGTGGCCGTGCCGGTTTGGATCACAAATCCGCCGCAGAGGCTTTAATGCGGGCCGCAGAACAGGCCAAGAAAGCCGAGAACGAGACGACCGAACCCCTGCTTAACCTCCCCGACGAAGCCATCACGAAGGCATTGTCGGCAGCTAACGAGGCCATCTGATGACCAGCACCTTCACCGGCAACAAATACCTCGAAGAACCCGCCAACGGCGATTATGTTAACCTCTGGAACATCCCAAACAACAACAATTTCACCGTCATCGACGCGGCCCTCGGTCGGCAGGCAACAGTCACCGTTACCGGCGTTTCTACGACGCAGACGTTAAATGCGGTTGTCGGATCGCCGATCACCAACGGTGCCATCACAATCGGCATTTTCCAGTATCAGTGCCAAACGCTGATCTTCACCGGCACGCTGGGCGTCAACCTGACATACCTGATCCCGTCGGGCGTTTCCGGCATGTGGAACGTCTACAACGCCACAAGCGGCGCATACACCCTCACAATCGCCTCTGCCGGGTCTGTTGCCGGTGGCGTGACAATCCCGCAAGGATCAAGGGCGCAGATCCTGTGCGACGGGGGCGTGTCTTATGGGGTGACGGTAGCTACCACCTCTTCCTTACCCGTTGGCACCATCAATGCTTTTGCTGGCACGACAGCGCCGTCGCAGTGGTATCTTTGCTACGGTCAATCTCTATCAACGACCACTTACTCCGCGTTGTTTTCTGCCATCGGCTATACGTATGGCGGCAGCGGTGGGTCGTTTAACGTGCCAGACCTGCGTGGTCGAACCTTGGCGGGTCTGGATAACATGGGCGGCACAAACGCTAATCGCCTATCATCGGTCTTATCCAGCACAACGCTCGGGGCTGCGGGCGGCGATCAGAACCTTCAAGCGCATGCTCACGGCGTTAATGACCCGACTCACAGCCACGGAGTCAATGATCCAGGGCATATTCACGGACTAGACAATGTTTGGACTAATGATTCAGCGTGGCCTTTTGTCAGTAAAATTAACGCTTCACCAAATAATTTTTACGGACAAACTCAAACATCCACCGGTTACACCGGAATTTATCTAAATTACTCATACACTGGTATCAGCATTGCCAATACAGGTGCGGGTAGTTCGGGCAACGTCCAACCGACGGCAATCATTAACTACATCATTTATGCGGCGGCATAACCCGCCCCATCGTGATATTCGTTTGCGCCCGCACGTCGGGGTTCTGGTAGGTCCAAACCTCGCCGGTATCGTCCTGAAAGACGACCCACTGCAAGTGCGTCTCGACGCCATTGTCAATCAGGAAATGCGCCAACCCCTTGCCGCGAGGGGTCATCAACGGCAAGGGTGGGTCAATGCGAACGATCATTTTCCTGTCCATGCAGCAGAATTGCCATGTAAATTGTCATGGCAGCTTCTACAGACGGATTTCAAATCCCACGCCGGGGGTAGGCAATCCAAACCATACCGTTGGTGATGGACGTCTGTAGCCCCGGCGCTTAAGCACGCTTGGCATAGAAATCGGTCGCGGATAAGAACGCGCTGGCGAAGACATCTCCATTCATTCGACCATAAAAAATTGTTACGGTAATTTTTGCGGGCCTCAATATATGCCTTCCTTCGCTCTTCTGCGTATTTTTCTCTGTCTAGGTGTTGTATCTCATTGTATTGATATCGCAGTTGTTCATTCCAATCTGGGTAATCATCTGCCCGAAAATGCTCAATACGCTTCATTGAGCCAATAAGGGATCGACCGCATGTCTCGCATTGGATATGCACCGTCAACCCCTTACCCTTATTGATGAAGCGTTTAGTCATGCGAGCGCTGTCGCCACCGCAGTAACAGCCTCCATCAAGAGCCTTCTCAATTTTTAAACGGGCGTCTTCGGAAACCCTTGGGAATGGATGTGAGAGTTTCATTCGCGCTCGTCGTGTGGGCGGAAGCT
>Ga0316223_1002587_pt1 | contig 14490 bp, 18 predicted proteins | sample TBH18009metaG_FD_206007 | JGI IMG/M metagenome (GOLD analysis project Ga0316223, IMG submission 206007) | Freshwater microbial communities from Trout Bog Lake, Wisconsin, USA - TBH18009 | ecosystem: Environmental > Aquatic > Freshwater > Lake > Hypolimnion/Profundal zone | place: USA: Wisconsin...
TTGCTCGGATCGACGCGGAAGAAAGATGTGAGACTCCTCTAGGGCTTGTCCGGGCCACCTGTGACTCGACAGTGCCGCGATCGTTGGCCCGGACAAGCCGCCCCCTATCGACGGGCGAGAATTGGCGCCAACACGGGGTAGTCCGGAGACCGATTCGCTTGTTGCCGGCGTCGCCTAACGGGACTGGCTACTCCACGGCGGTGGCCCCAGGTCCAGATGTTTCTCCGGGACCGCCGCGCCCGAAACCGCTCCCACACCGCCGCCGATCAAGGCGCCGGCCACCACACCGACCGGACCGCCGACCAACCCGATGACCGCCCCGGTTCCGGCGCCGGTCGCCGCACCCCCGCTTGTCCGGTCAGCGCCGGTTTGCCCGCATCCGGACAGGCACCCGGCCAGAAACAGCAGCATCGCTTTGCGCATCAATTGCGACCTCACCCGAAAGGGGCACGTCCCAACCGCGAGACGCCCGGATTATGCGAAGGCGACGCTAACAGGCCCGATCGGGTGCGGCCAGCCGGTCAGTTTGCCATATGCCGGGCGGCCGTCTGACCGGTCTGCGTGTTGTCGTGCCAGGGAGGCGCGCCCAGATTAACGTCCTTGGGCTTGGTTGCCGCCCCGGTCGCACCGCCCGCCACCGCGCCGATCGCCCCGCCTGCGACGACGCCGACGGGTCCTCCGACCAACCCGACCGCCGCGCCACTGGCAGCCCCGGTTGCGGCGCCGCCTTCGGCCCGTTCGGGTTCCCGGGAGCCGCAGCCGGCCAGCAGACCTAACGAGAGTGCCGCCGCCAGGGCGAACGTCGTACGCATCGGTTGTTCCTTTCGAACGGTTCTGGTCCGATCCCCAACGCGCGCGTTCGGCCACGGTGGCCCAACAGACCGCCGTTCCGCTTCGATCAAACGGCACCGTGATATTTCTGCCGCCCTCCGATTAGCGTTCCGTCCAAGATTACATTTCGAACATTTGCAAACCGGCGACAGAACCGCCACATCCCGCGCATGATCCTCCGCCGCACCCTTCTGCTTTCCGCCGCCGCACTCGTTCCGCTGACCTTGACCGCCCGGGCGGCGCCGGGATCGGCGTTCTCGCCGCAGGACAAGGCCGACATCGCTCGCGTCGAGGCGTATTTGAATGGCCTGAAATCGCTCAAGGCGCACTTCCTGCAGGTCGCTCAGGACGGTGCCATTTCCGAGGGCACCGCCTGGCTGCAACGTCCCGGCCGCATGCGGTTCCAGTATGATCCGCCCGCCCCGTTCCTGCTGATCGCCACGCATGGGGAACTGATCTTCCACGACTCGGCGCTTCAGCAAACCAGCCAGATCGGCCTCGACCGCACCCCGCTGGGGATCCTGCTGGCCGACACGGTCGAACTGGCCGGCGCGGTCACCGTGACCGGTATTCAGCGTCTGCCCGGCCAACTGCAAATGACCCTGGTGCGGACGCAAAGCCCCGGCGACGGATCATTGACCCTGATGTTCGCCGATCCGCCGCTGACCTTGCGGCAATGGACGGTGCTCGATGCCCAGCGGCGGGAGACTCACGTCACGCTGTATAATGCCCAACTCGGCGGCAGCTTCGATCCGCAACTGTTCGAGCAAATCTCAGTCCCCGCCGCCAAATCCCCGTAAATCGGCGGTCGCATGACGGTTATGTGTCGAACGCGACGAAAAGCTCTTCTTTTTGCCACGAAACTGGGGGATGATCCTTCTCAGGATGAGGTCCCCCCGCGTCGTCAAGCCGTTGATCGGCATCAGTTGCTGCACCAAGCAGTTCGGTGTTTTCGGAATGCCGAATCACGCGGCGTCTGACACCTATGTCCGAGCGACCGATGAGGTGATTGGCGGCGTTCCGGTGCTGCTGCCCGCCAACGGCCCGACCGCCGATATCGAGACTTTGCTGGACCGTCTTGATGGAATCATTCTGACCGGCAGCCGGTCGAACGTGCAACCCGAGCTGTATGATGGCCCGCCGCACGCCGAGGGCACACCGGAAGACCCGGCCCGGGACGGTATCACGCTGCCCCTGATTCGCGCCGCCGTCGCCCGTGGCGTTCCGCTGCTGGCGATTTGCCGGGGGTTTCAGGAGCTGAACGTGGCACTCGGAGGCTCGCTGCATCAGCGCTTGCAGGATTTGCCGGATCGGATGGATCATTCCACGCCGATGCAGCCGTCCGCCCGGGTGCGCCAGGGTAAGGCGCACGCGGTGCGCGTCACCTCCGGTGGTTGGCTGTATAAGCTCGCCGGGGTGACGGAGATCGCTGTGAACTCCCTGCACAATCAGGGGATCAACCAGTTGGCGCCCGGCCTAATCGCCGAAGGGATCGCGCCGGATGGCACGATCGAGGCGGTACGGGTCATCGCCAGCCAGGCCGGCCCCGCCGTGGGGTACGCGGTCGGCGTGCAATGGCATCCCGAATACGACTGGCGCACCGACACCCTGTCGCGCGCGATTTTCGAGCAATTCGGCGCGGCGGTCCGAGCCTACGCCGACGCAGCGCGGCTCGGCGGGGTTTCGATCGCGGCGGACTGACGCGTTTGTTGTCATGCACAACCCCCGTCATGGCCCTAACCCCCGTCATGGCCCGGCTTGTCCGGGCCACCGTTGCCCTGACGATGCCGCGATGGGTGGCCCGGACGAGCCGGGCCATGACGGCAAGGCCGGCGTGAATGAAAAGCCGGCGGCCGGATGCCTCTTGTCAGATCGGCCAATTCAACCGATGTATCGGATCAGCAGACCGTACCGCTGCGGTACGGATTAACCACGCTTCAGAACCAGGACAGGCCACCGCGATGTTCATCGAAACCGAAGGCACGCCGAACCCCGCAACGCTCAAGTTCCTGCCGGGACGTGATGTCATGGGAATGTCCACCGCCGATTTTTCCTCGGCCGTGTCCGCTGTTCGCAGTCCGCTGGCGACCGGGTTGTTCACCCTGACCGGCGTGACGCGGGTCTTTTTTGGCGGCGACTTTATCACCGTGACCAAGAATGATGAGATCTCCTGGCAGGCGCTGAAGCCACAGGTGCTCGGTGTCATCATGGACCATTTCGTCGCCGGCCTGCCGGTGATGGACGGCGGCGACGTGGACCTGGACGAGGAGGATGTTGACGAAGCGGATCGTGAGGTCGTGGACCAGATCAAGGAACTGCTCGACACCCGCGTGCGCCCGGCGGTGGCCGGCGACGGCGGCGACATCGTGTTCCGTGGCTACCGGGATGGCGTTGTCCGGTTGCACATGCAGGGTGCGTGTTCCGGTTGCCCGTCCTCCAGCGCTACGCTGAAGCACGGGATCGAGAACATGCTGAAGCATTACGTGCCGGAAGTGATCGCGGTCGAGCAGGTGGGATTTTAGATATCCGCTAGCGACCGCCGGGGTGACGGCGGGGGCGCTGCATCCACGCGGTGCCCTCGGAGATGCTGCCGTCCTGGGCGACGTGTATGAAGTGCGCCTTGAGAGATTTCAGGCCGTTGAGATAGGCCTTGACCGGGGCGATGTCCGCCTTGTGCTGAGGGGAGAACGGCGGATCGGGTGCCGCCCTGGCGGTCAGGGGGAGGGGCGCGGCGGTGGAGCGTATGAGGGCGCGGCCGAGGATCATGCCGAGGATGTGGCGTACCCGCGCTCGGTTTGCCAATGCTGGTCTGGGTTTGACGAGGCGACGCTCGGGTGGCTACTCCATTGGCTGGAATCCCACATTGTTCGCTAACGCCCTATTGATGATGGCCGACATCTAATGAAAATCAGAGACTTCGCCTTGCAACAAACTATTGGCAGGTCGATGCTATCCTGATATTGCCGCCTCGCAACATGTAGGCGGTAAATTCGATGGTTGGCTTCTACCCCCGGTTGAGAGATTCGCGTCACGATGACGAAGCGCTACAGACTTGCATCGAAAAAGTCGTTGACCAACTCGATAATGCCAAAGACCCAGATCGGCCGGGCATGTTACTGGGCAAGATCCAGTCCGGGAAGACCCGAGCCTTTCTGGGCGTGATCGCCCGCGCGTTCGATCGTGATTTCGACATTGCCATTGTGTTGACGAAGGGGACGAAGACTTTAGCGAGCCAGACCGTCAAGCGAATCGGGCGTGATTTCAAAAAATTCATCGATAACGACGAAATTCTCCTTTTCGACATCATGGCTGCGCCAGATCGCCTAACCAGAGCCGAACTTCGCCGCAAAATAATCATTGTGGCCAAAAAGCAGGTCGACAACCTAGCCAGGATACAAATTCTATTTGATGACAAGCATCCAGATCTTAGACAACGTCGGGTGCTCCTCGTGGATGACGAAGCTGATATGGCCAGCGTCCGCTTCACCAAAAAGAAGGGTCAAGATGATCTCGATCAAGGGACGATCGCCAATCAGATGGACGAGTTAAGGAAGACTCCCGACAAAATATCGTTTCTCCAGGTCACCGCAACGCCGTATGCTCTCTACCTGCAGCCGGAAAACTATCAGCAGGCAACCTTTGCCAAGGAGGTTTTTTATCCGAAGCGGCCTGGATTTACAGAACTCCTACCAATCCATGACGCATATGTCGGCGGCGAAGCCTACTTTGGGGGGCACGGTCCAGAAGATCCGTGTCACTTCCTTCATGTGGAGGTCGCAGATCAAGAGCACGACGCGCTCCGCTCCAACGATAGCCGGACCATTCGCGATGACAGATTATGGACTAGTGAGAACATCCGCATCCTGCGCCGGAGTCTTATTACCTTTCTTCTTGCAGTAGCGATTCGTCGTAGGCAGCAAGGTGAACTGGAACAGCCCCCTCAAAAATATTCGATGATCATCCATAATGACGTGCAGAGGGCTGCCCACACTTGGCAATGGGAAACAGTTCAAAAGCTGATTGCGGCGTTTGATGTTGCGGCGGTTGGGGGAGATCGAAGGCTGAGAGCGGTTTTCGACGAAGCCTACGCGGACTTGCAGCGCTCAGTAGTGGCGGACGGAGGTCACCTTCCGACAGCAGATGAAAGCTACGAAGACGTTAGAACACTGATCATGGACGAAGAAATTAACATCCAACGTGTCAACTCTGATGTTCAGTTGGAACCGCTATTGGATCCAGAAACCGCTGAACTCAAGCTTCGAACCAAGGCTAACTTATTCATCGGTGGCAGCATCCTTGATCGGGGCATAACGGTGCCGAATCTCCTGTCATTCTATTACGGTCGAAACCCGAAGCGGATGCAGGCCGATACCGTTTTGCAACACTCGCGAATGTATGGTGCCCGCCCCAAAGCCGATATGGCTGTGACGCGCTTCTACACGTCGCGTGCGGTTTATACCCGCCTGGGTCAAATCCACCAATTGGAGACCGCCCTTCGGGAGGCTTTCGAGACGGGGGCTCACGACAGAGGGGTCGTATTTATTCAAAGCGATGCTAGAGGCGGTATCGTTCCCTGCTCGCCGAGTAAGATATCGCTCAGCGATGTGGTCGCTGTTCGTCCCAATGACGTTCTCCTGCCCACCGACTTCAACACGATTGCCGGCGGCGCGCTTAAAAAGGCGATCAGTCATATCGACGCGCTAATTCCGCCCGGCTGCATCGGTTCGAAACAATTCCAAGATATTACGCTCGACGCGGCAATCACCTTGATTGATGCGATCGAGCGGACATTGGTCTCAGATTTTGAATCGGGATTCGATTGGGAAGCGATGAAAGGTTTGTTGCAGTATTACGCCGAAAATCGTGGTGGTCGCGTTCTTCTACTTGTGGAGGAAGGGCGCAAATTGACCAAAGAAAAATCCGGAGATCGATCGGGCTTTTCCATCCTCGGCACAGCTGAATTGAGAGCAATCGTACGAGAGGCGACCAGGGCTGCCCCGGCTATCATCCTTCTAAAGCAAGACGGTGGGCCGATGCTTGGGTGGAAAGCTGGTCCATTCTGGTGGCCAATGCTCGCAAGCCCGCCCCAGGCCACGTCATGCGTTTTTGCAACTAAGGTAGCAGCGTAGGCGACTTCGAAGGTCTAAATTTGTTTAGCGGCAGCGATATCCTGGTTTCTCTCAATGGGTCTAACCGTTTGGATCTCATGGGCCAATGCGGCCAGCCTTGCATTGTCGCGGACTTGGCATTCCCAGACGATCAGCACCGTCCAACCAGCATCCTTGAGTGCCGCCAGCTGGCGCTGATCTCGGTTACGGTTTCCCTCCAACTTGGGGCGCCAGAAATCGAGACGAGATTTCGGCATCCGGGCTAACTTGCATGCAGGATCCGGATGTTGGTGCCACATGCAACCGTGGACGAACACGGCGATGCGCCGCCCGGGGAAGACCAAGTCTGGCCGGGTGCCTGCGACGCGACGACGCAAGCGGTACCGTAGTCCAGCGGCGTGAAGAAACTTTCGAATCGTCACCTCTGGCTTCGTGTCGCGGTCTCGAACCCGCGCCATCCGCGCGGACCGTTCGGCGGATGAGAGGGTGTCCGTCACTCTCTATCGTCACCCACTTCGTCTGGGTCAGGCCCAGGCACGTTGCCCACCGGGGGAACGAGTGGCTCATCTATCTGGTAGTGAGCATCTTGCCTGAACGTGGCCAGCATTTCCTCGAACAGCGCCGGGTGATCATCGCGTGGTGCCACCCGAACCAAAGTGGCTTGAATGCGCGCCTCGATGATATCGGGTTCGAGGGAATTCACCAGAAGCGGACTGAGTGCCCATTCACGACCGGGATGAACCACGTCCCAAGGGGATCGCTTGTTCTTGCGGGTGATAGCGGCATCACCGTGCTTGCTCAGTCCCCAACAAGCCTTGGTTTCGCTGTTCCAAAGCGGCCAGAACATTTTGATAAGGTGGACTTCCGCCACAAGTTGAGCGTTCGTTGCGCATACCAATCGGCGACATTTGAAATCCGCCAATTTAATTCGAGGCCAATGATGCGGGATGTTTTTGGCTGCGTAAATTTCCGTACGCGCGATGGCACTAGCATGTTCGCGTAGTCGCGCTGTCAGCCGAATGCCTTGCTCGCGTGGGTTACTTGCATCGGGTTTCTTTGGATCTGCCTTGCCTACATAGATGGGCGTTTCGGTTCCGCTGATGGCGGCATACAAAGGATGAGAGCCCGTGTAATAGATCGCATAGATGCCAGCGCCGTAGGCATCACGGACAGCCGCTAACTCCACGAATGGCTGGGCGAGAAGTGCAAGCGCTACCATTCGGCCGACGGTTTTCGGTTCGAACGGATCGAAAATCGTTCTCGGAAGGTGAACCTTATCGGTTTGGGTTCTGGCGTTTTCAAGAATTCCCGCAAATTGACTTAATCCATCACGAATCCGCTTGGCGATTGCGTCAGAGTCGTCATCCTTGGCGATACGAACAATCGCGTCGAGCGCCTCTCTGAGGTGCTCCAACGCAATTTGATCAATTGTCTTTTTCATCATCGCCACCCAGTCTCCGGTTTCGTGTCCCCGATATCATGAACACGTTCACTAGGCGATCCGTTCGGGGCGGATTCTTATGCGACCCGCCGCCGCGTCAGCGGGCGTCGAATCTCCCGAGCGGAAGTGGACTGTCCGATTGCCCTTTCGATGAGCCATCTTCCCGCAGCCTCGGCTAGCTGCGCTGGGACTGCGTTTCCGAGTGCCCGCATGCTTTCGGTCCATGATCGCGGGAAGGCATAGGCGTCTGGAAGTCCTACCAGCCGTGCCGACTCGCGAAGTGTCAGATATCGGACCGATCCATCCTGGAACCGGATCATGTTCTCGCCGCCAGGAACGCCGTGGTCGCCCGCTTTCAGCGCTTTGGCCGGCCAGTCCAGAGGGGAGCCAGTGTGGCCCGCATAGATTGTCGCCCCGTCCTGGAAGCTATGAAAATTCTTTCCGTTGGGCGATCCAAGGTCGGCAATGGCGTCGCGCAACGTGACCCAAGACTCTCCTGTCGGCGGAATAAGCTGCTCGCGTAGCCGCGCCACTGGACCTCGATGCATCCTGGGGATATCGGAGGCGCTGGGCATCTTCATACCGTGGCGATTCCAATAGCTTCCCGACACCCATTGGTCCCAAAGCAGTCTCTCTTTGCTGTGAGACGGTTTCGGATGGTCGGGATACCGTCCGAGGTCCGCTCGGATGCCCGCAATGAGGACACGACGGCGCTCCTGTGGCGCCCCAAAATCGGCGGCATTCACCACGCTTACGGATGTATGGTAATCGATTGCGGGTGGATTTGCCTTAAGTCGCTCAAGGTGCTGCAGGTGGCTCTCGCCGGCTCGGACGTCGTCCTGGACGTAGCGCAGACTGTTCTCGATCCACTCCAAATAGGTTCGAAACGTCGGCCCTGCGAGGTTTCGGACGTTTTCGAACAGAAACGCGTCGGGCAGCGCCTCATGCACGGCACGAATCGCCTCCGGCCACATGTCCCGCGGGTCCGCGTGTCCACCCTGTTTCCCGCCGATCCCGAATGGTTGACATGGTGGACCGCCACTGACGAGCGCCAGTTTGCCCTTAAACGGAGTCCATACGGTCTTGCGAACGTCCTCGTGCAGCACGCGCCAATCTTTGATGTGCTCGACACCTTTGGCGCGGTTGTATCGCACTGTCTCCACGGCGTCGTCGTTCCATTCTAGAAATGCCACGGACCTGAATCCAGCGCGAGCCAACCCGAGGCCCAGCCCGCCCCCTCCACCGAATAGCTCAATGCTATCCATGTCGGCCAACGCTTCTATCGTCGCTTTCCAACGGCAGCATCGGCCCGCCCTGTTCCTGTTCGAGAAAGCGATCAACCGCATGGCGTACCAGCCATGCGACCTTGACGCCGCGCTTCTTGGCTATCCGCTCTAAATCCATCTTTTGCGCACGGGAGAGGCTGGTCGTCACGCGTGCTGCGTCGGCTCCGTCCTTACCCATGGTCATCTCCCGCTGCATACCGCGGCACTCCGCAGCAGAATCGTTGTGCGCAGGGTCGCTCGGGTGAGAACAAAAAGCAATCTAAACGTTAAGCTGGCCGGACGATTCGGCGAGAGGTCGCATTACTGGTGGTTCTGACCTGGTGGTTTGGTGCCCCTTACTCCGCCGCCGCCGGGACCATCGCCCGCGCCCACAATTCCGGCTTCAGCTCCTCCTCCCGGTTCGGGAAGAACAGCGCGCAGCCCAGCGTCACCACTGAGAACCCCGACAGCAGCATCGTCACCGCCGCCACACTTCCGGTCCGCTCATACAGCACAGACACCACCGGCGCCGCCGCCGCCGCGCCCAGGAACCCGACGAAGAACCGGACCGAATAAATCCGAGCGCGCAGCGCCGGAGAAATATAGCGGGCGGCCATCGTCTCGTTCACCGTCACCTGCCCGAAGATCGAGGCCGCGACAGCCCCCGCCAGCGGCAGCACCAGCCAGCCCTGCGCGAACGACAGCGCCAGCATCGCCGGCGCCAGCACCATGCTGACCGGCAGAAAGACCCGCTTCAGCGTGTTGCGGTCGATCATCCGCCCCACGGAAAACTGCGTCAGCGCCCCGCACAGCGTCACCAGGAACGCCGCCAGCCCGACCAGCGGCAGCAGCGTGGCATTCCCCGCCAACCGCTCCTGCATCAGCTTCGGCAGCAGGATCGTGTACGCATTGAACACCAGCCCCGAGGACATCGCGATCAGCATCAGCACCACAACCGCGCGACGCACCAAGTGCGGCGGAATGGCCGGGAACGGCCGCGACCCGACATGCGTGCTGGCCGCCGCCAGCGGTGTCCGCATCCACAACACGCCCGCCACCGCGCACAGCACGCCGGGAGCCACGAACGCCGCCCGCCAGCCGATTTGATTGGCCAGGAACGCCGTCACAACCGGAGCCAGTGCCACGCCCAGATTGCCGAACACGCCGTTCACCCCGATGGAACGGCCGGGTTTGTCGCCGGCTGCCTCCACCAGCATGGTCGTGCCGATCGGGTGATAGATCGCGGCGAATGCGCCGGCACCCGCCAGCGCCACCGCCAGCATCACGGGAGAATGCGCGAAACCGGCGCCGATCAGGCTGCATCCGGTTCCCAGGAAGAACGCCGTCATCAAAATCTTCCGCCCGAAGCGCTGCGCCAGCCAGCCCTGGGGCAGCGACAGCAGACCGTACAGTACGAACATCCCCGTCGCCAAAGCCAGGATCGGCCCGTATGTCTCTCCGAACGCGCCGCCGGGAACCGCCATCGCCAGCACGGCGGTCGGCAGGATCAGCAGGCTGTAATGGGTGAACGTGTGCGCCGTATTGATGAATACGATCTGCCGGGCAGCAGGCGTCATAACCGGGTTTCCTTCGCTTTAGCGGGACTGTAGGCTGTCCCTATGGCGATGTCTGGCCAAATTCTGTCGTGGACCGGCCAAACCCGGTTGCAACCGTTCGAACAGGCGCCTCGCCCGGTCGCCGGCTATGCGCACGATTACCAATCCGGCCACGACACCGGCCTGCACCGGCATCCGCGCGCCCAACTGCTGTTTGCCACCGCCGGCGTGATGCGCGTTTCGACCGAACCCGCCACGTTCATCGTCCCGCCCGGAACCGGCCTCTGGGTGCCGGCGGACACCACCCACGCGGTGCGCATGGATGGACAGGTCCGGATGCGCGCTTTGTTCCTGCGGGCGGACGCGGCGGCCTCCGGTCCCGCGGCAACCACCGTGATCGCGGTGTCGCCGCTGCTGCGCGAGCTGATCCTGACGGTGTGCGCCGAACCCGTCGTGTGGGACCAGCGCGGGCCGATCCGCCTGGTCGCCGCCCTCGCGCTGCACGAGATCGGCCGGGCAGGGACGCGGCCGCTGTCCTTGCCCGCCTGCCGCGATCCCCGGTTGGCCCGCGTCGCGGCGGCGTTGATTGCCAATCCGGCCGATCCGCGTGACCTTGACGCGTTTGCCGATGTCGCCGGAGCCTCGGTGCGGACGCTCGCGCGATTATTCCGAGCGGAGACGGGCATGAGCTTCCAGCAGTGGCGGCGCCAGTTGCGCATGACGGAGGCTCTGGCCCAAATCGCCGGGGGCGTCCCACCCGCAAAAGTCGCCGCAGCGGTCGGATACGCCAGCGTGCCGGCATTCGGTGCGGCGTTTCGCGAGACGTTCGGGGTCACGCCGGCAACGGTGGCGCCCGGTTCGGAAAAACGACCATAAAGGCGAATCTTTCGATGTCAGCGGTGATCATATCAACGGCTGTTGACGCCGAGTCTCCGCCCGGACGTGGAAATAGCCAATCCCGGACAACCGGAGATGCTGAGAGGTGGCCTAAGCCTCGTCGCCACGGAAAAGCGCGGGGATGTCCCGATGTCCCTCGATAATGTTCACCACCTGGAACGTCGCCTCGGTGTATCGGAAGAAAATGACGTAATTTTTGAAAGCAAAGCTGCGGATATCCGGCAGAAGGTTAGGCCGAGCCCGCCCCGGCGTTCCGGGTAATGAGGCCAGTTTCGCACATTGCAGGTTCAGAACCGCCACGAAGCGTTCGCGGACCGTGATATTACCGCTTGTCCGAGCAATATAGGCCTGGATGTGCGCGAGGTCGCGTTGCGCGGCTGGCAGATATTCCAGACGGCGCACTCAGAGGCCGGACTGAGCGAGTTTGGCTGCCTCGCTGGCCAGGAAAGCCTTCAGGTCGTCCTCGCTCCCCGGGTTCCCTTCGGCGATCGACGCACTCAGCATGTCGCGCAACGCTAGCAGTTTGGCCTCGCGTTCCTCGACGAGACGCAACCCTTCGCGGACGACCTCGCTGGCGGAGCCGTAGCGGCCCTCCTTTACGATGGAAGCGATAAAGCCTTCCCAGCGCGATCCCACGGACACGTTCATCATCGGACCTCCTGCTGCAGCGGTGTTCGAGCACGATAGCACAAAATGCCCAAGATATGCCATCAAGAGTTCACCGCCCGAAATCTGAATTGGCCGTGCCGGTGTGGCTACGTCCCGCGAAATATGGCCGCGGCAAGGGTTGCCAAAACCGTCGGATTCGCGGGCGGCCGGCGCTCGGGCGACCTAACGTGAGACGTTCAGGATATCGCCCGCGACGGGGGCGCCAGAACCCGGACCGTGCCGTCTGATCGATCGCCGCGCTGAAATGCCGGCTTTGCGCGCGGAGGGGGGAGGACAAGACGCGCCGGGCGTGGCAAGATGCCTTCGTCATGCGCCAACTCTTGCTCTTACGGCACGCCAAGTCCTCCTGGGACGATCCCGCGATGTCCGACCGGGACCGCCCGATCAACGTGCGCGGCCGCCGATCGGCCGCGTCGATGCGGCTGGCGATGCGCAATCTCGGCCTCGCCCCCGACGTCGTCCTCGTCTCCACCGCTCGACGTACCCTTGAAACGCTGGAAGCGCTGGAACCCTGGGACGACACGCCCCTGGTTGAGCCGATGGACAGCCTGTACCTCGCCAATCCGTTGCAGTTGACGGCGGCGTTGCATGGCGTGGCCGAAACGGTGCGCAGCGTGCTGCTGATCGGCCATAACCCCGGTCTGCACGATCTGGCCATGGAACTCGCCGGCCCGCGCGCGATGACCGCTGGCGGCGTCAATGAAGCCACGCTCGCCAAAGGCTTCCCGACCTGTGCGCTGGCGGAGTTCGTCGTCGCCGGATCCTGGTGGGATCTGCGGGAAGGCGGCGGCCGTTTGGTGCGGTTCCTGACCCCGGCAATGCTCGAGGGCTCCGGTTTATCCTGATGGAGTTGGAACTCGCCGCCGACATCGATGCGGTCGCGGGTTTGTCGCGGCTGAAAGCATTGACCGCGAACCGGGACGGCCGGCCGCGTAACCTGGCGATCAAGATCGTCTGGCATGACAGTCCTGAACACGCATTGTTTGAAGATGGGCTGACCCTGGCGGAGCAACGCGGCGTCTGGCGGCTGGAGCGCATCGTGCCCGGTGCGCAGACCTGGTTGCCCGCGCAGCCGGTGCCTATTGTCGCCGAGGCGCCCGATCGAGACACTTTGCCTGCTCCGTTGGCGCCGCTGGCGGCCTTCGAGGGACGGCAGTCGATCAGCGTGCATGTGTTCGATGGCCACCCGGTCACGATAACCGTGGCGAAAGGCGTGTTGCGGGCTGTCACTGCCGAACAGCCGGTGGCGCGCATCTGGTTGAGTGGCGACGAACAGGCGGTGCGCCAGGCCGCGCTGATGATCGCCGAAGCCGTGCCGGTGTCGGTGCCGCTGGTGTCCCTGGCAGCCGCCGGCATCGCGCTGGCCACCGGTCGGGGCTCCGCCGTTCGGCATACCGGCGCGCCTGTATTGCCGGTCGGCACGCAGGTGACTGCCGAGGCCCTGGCGCATATCCTCGGTCATCTGTTCGATGTGATGTTGGCACATGCCAACGTGTTCCTGCTTGCCCCCGAAAAGCCGATCGAAGCCGTGCATCAGATGCGGGTCGCCGTCCGGCGTGCGCGGTCGGCGCTGTCGATATTTCGTTCGGCCGTGGCCGAGGGCGCGCTGAACGAAATCGGTGCCGGTCTGAAGCAACTGGGCGGCCTTTTAGGTCCCAACCGCGACTGGGACGTGTTCACCGATGAAACCGCCCCGGAAATCCGCGCGGCGTTGCCGAATGACGACCGGCTGGATCGCCTGATCGCCGCGGCCGGCCGGCGGCGCACCGAGTGCCAAAAGACGTTGGCCACCTATCTTGGCAGTTCGGCCTTTCGCGTGCTGGGTATCGAACTGGCCTGGTTCGCGGCGGCCGAATTCTGGCGCGCGCCGCCGGTTACGACGGATGGGTCTGACCCGCCGGCGCTGGACGCATTTGCCGCCAGGGTGTTGCAGCATCGCTGGAAGAAACTGGTGTCGGCCGGCAAGGGGATCGAGGACCTGGACATCCCGTCCCTGCACGGCGTGCGGCTGCGCGCCAAGCGGGCGCGTTACGCTGCCGAGATGTTCGCCACCTTGCATCACGGCAAATCGGCGCACCGTTTCATTCGCAGATTAAGTGTGTTGCAGCAGCGCCTCGGCGTGTTGAACGATGGCGCGGTGGCGACGCATTTGCTGGAGGAGCTCGGCGGTCCCGGCGGGCGGCACGCCTACGCCACCGGATTGGTAACCGGCTTCATGGCGGCGCGGGCGGCAAAGATACGCCCCCGAATCATCGACGCGTTCGAACGATTCAAACGGCAACCCGCATATTGGGCTTGACCGAGGGGCGTCGTATTTGGCATTGGGACACCCGGCTATCCATTGGCATGCCGTTATGTGTTGGATACAAAACTGTCGGGGGACGGGCTGTGTCTTTGAACCACAAACGACGAATTTTTTGTCCGAAACCGGGATCGCGACGATCGCGGCCGCTGTCGGCCGGCATTGTGCTGACCGCGATCGGTGGTGTGGCCACGGTTATGATCGTGGCATCGTTGTTCGTTCGCTCTTCGGATGCCCCGGCCAGGGTGCCGGCCAGCCTGCATGTCGCGGCCGAGGCTGATCGGCTGGCGGTCCTCGATGGCGATACGTTGCGTCTGGGTAATCAGGTCGTGCGTTTGGCCGGAATCGCCGCCCCGGCGCGCGGCTCGGTCTGCCGGGGTGGCGAACAGACCACGGTCGATTGCGGTTCGGAAGCGGCCAA
>Ga0316223_1002596_pt1 | contig 14459 bp, 15 predicted proteins | sample TBH18009metaG_FD_206007 | JGI IMG/M metagenome (GOLD analysis project Ga0316223, IMG submission 206007) | Freshwater microbial communities from Trout Bog Lake, Wisconsin, USA - TBH18009 | ecosystem: Environmental > Aquatic > Freshwater > Lake > Hypolimnion/Profundal zone | place: USA: Wisconsin...
AAAGCCAGTACAGTGGCAGCCACCGTAAGCCATGACGATAATATGAATTTAGAATTGCGCATTTCCCTCACCCCTATATGAGCTCTTAATTAATTTAAGATTTCCCTTAAAAACCTGTTTGCCGTTTCTGTCAGCCATTCGCTTCTTCATGAGATTTTAGCGAACGATGCTGCCTTGAACAGCACGCAGCCAGCTCTTACGAATTCTTTTTAAGTAAGATTGCGGCCAAACCGAAAAAGAATACAAATATACCCGCGTACATCAATAATACTTGGCTGGTTGTTACATCTGGCTCGAGCATATCTCATCCCCCATATCCGAACTGCTTGATTAAAAAAATGTATCCCGATACTTATTGTTTTTAAGCTCGGCGATTCTAACACTGCAATTATTTGCTATGCAAGGCCTTTTTAATTGTAGGTCTAATACCGTTACCTGACAAGAAATTAGCCTCTAAAATCAACATGCGCCCTTTACTTAAGTTAGCTGATCCAGAATTATCATAGTCTGTTTGATTAATATAGATAATTCATCCTCGCCAAGGACGTAGGGGGGCATTATATAAACTGTCTTACCCATCGGACGCAGCAAGACTCCCAACTTCAACCCGAGTGAGAAACACCGCTGTGCGAAATCCGGATAGGGCGTGTCCACTTCCCACGCCCAGATCATACCTGTATTGCGGAAATTTCGTACTTTAGAATGTTGGTATATGGACTCAAACAACTTATTAAAATTTTGAGCTCTAGCTTTATTATTATTTATCACATTATCTTCGTTAAATATGCCCAGCGTAGCCAAGGCAGCTCGACAAGCCAGAGGATTGCCTGTATAAGAATGCGAGTGAAGAAAACCCCGCGATACCTCATCTGAATAAAATGCCTGATAAATAACATCCGTAGTCATCACTACTGAAAGCGGCAGATAGCCCCCTGTTATTCCCTTTGAAAGAAGTAGATAATCGGGAACGATGCCCGCTTGTTCGCAAGCAAACATTGTTCCGGTTCGCCCCATTCCCACAGCAATTTCATCTGCAATCAGATGCACGCCATACCGATCACAGATTTCCCGTGCTCTTTTCAAATAATCCGGGTGATACATTGCCATACCCGCAGCACCCTGCACCAAGGGCTCCACAATGAATGCGGCAACCGTTTGATGGTGCTCCTGCAAATACAAGTCCAACATCTCAGCACAACTCAAGGCAAAACTCTGAGCACTTTCCCCGGCTTCAGCCTCGCGCCAATCAGGGCTGGGTACTGTCGCATTCTGCATGACCAGCGGCCCGTACGCATCTTTGAACAGAGCCACATCAGTTACCGATAGTGCACCCAGCGTTTCTCCGTGGTAACTATTTTTCAGGCTGATGAAGTGTTTTTTTTGTGCTTTGCCACTATTCCGCCAGAAATGTGCACTCATCTTTAGTGCAATTTCCGTCGCTGAAGCCCCGTCTGATGCGTAGAAGCAATGCCCAAGTCCTTTTGGCGCAAGCTGAATCAATCGTTCCGCCAAGTGCACAGCCGGCTCATGGGTAAATCCAGCCAGCATGACATGTTCCAATTTGCCCAACTGATCGATAATTGCAGCATTAATGCGCGGATTACAGTGTCCAAATAGATTGACCCACCATGAACTTACGGCATCCATATAGCGGTTGCCTTCGAAATCAACCAGCCACACTCCTTCACCGTACTTTATCGGCATAAGCGGTAAATTTTCATGCCGCTTCATTTGTGTGCAGGGGTGCCAGACAGAAGCTAGTGAACGTTCAAGCAGATGAAAGTTGGACATATAACAGTTGTCTAATTTTTGAAATTGCTTTGTACACCATTGACGCCAGACCAGACAATAGCTAAAGTCAGAAAAATATAAAGATAGTTACTTCATCGAAAGCTAAACGCATACAAATCTTATGGATGAAATTGTAAAAATTATTCTCTTAGCCAAGCGAAGACGATTTCTTCTTAACCGCCCTATTTATAAGCTTCATCATTCCACTTCTGAAGCGGGACTGTTCCGTTTAGCGACCGAATTGAATTTCAAATTTGCACTGGGATTATCAAAATGGTTGCGCCTTGCAGGATACGGCGACATTGACGAATCGTTAACTTTCCGTGAAGAGTATTTTTCCAAAATTGACGGAGGCTCACTGGGCATCCTTGTTACTTTTGCCAGAGATCCGGCAGGCAACCAATTTGCATTTAGCCTAAATGACGGAACCATCTATCTTATTCACCATCCCGATCTATTGAAAGTCCGCCTATCTGATAGCTTCATTTCTTTCCTTCAAGAACTTATACGACGTGATTATCAGTTGCACGATTGGATCACGGCTATTAGCAGCGCTAAACAATAAATTTTTGTTTGGCACTTGAAATCAGCCCACACTGCCCATATCATTAGCACTCGTTAACGGTGAGTGCTAATATGGCAGCGCCGCTTTTAACTTAACCAATTGTATTAGGAGATTAAAGTTATGAAAGTTCGCCCTTTGAACGACCGCGTTATTGTAAAGCGCCTGGAAGAAGAACGTAAAACAGCGTCCGGAATCGTCATTCCTGATGCAGCCACCGAAAAGCCTGATCAAGGTGAAATCATCGCTGTAGGTAACGGCAAAATTGGTGACGACGGCAAATTGCGTCCGATGAGTGTAAAAGTGGGTGACAAGGTACTGTTTGGCAAATACGCCGGACAAAACTTCAAGCTGGATGGCCAAGAATACATGACCATGCGTGAAGATGACATTATTGGCGTTGTTGAAGCCTAATCCAAGCTCAAATCGTCAGTTTTGAACCTGGTACCTGATTACTGATTTATAGGAGAACATAACATGGCAGCAAAAGACGTAAAATTTCATGACGCCGCACGCAGCAAAATGGTAGTTGGTGTCAACATTCTGGCCGATGCGGTCAAGGTTACACTGGGTCCAAAAGGCCGCAACGTAGTGTTGGATCGCTCATACGGCGCTCCTACCATCACCAAGGACGGCGTATCCGTTGCCAAAGAAATCGAATTGAAAGACAAGTTCGAAAACATGGGCGCGCAAATGGTTAAGGAAGTTGCTTCCAAGACATCTGATGTAGCCGGTGACGGTACTACTACTGCGACCGTATTGGCTCAATCTATTGTTCAGGAAGGCATGAAGTTCGTTGCCGCCGGCATGAACCCGATGGATCTGAAGCGCGGTATCGACAAAGCAGTTATTGCTGCCGTTGCAGAACTGAAAAACATTTCCAAGCCCTGTACCACCAGCAAGGAAATTGCCCAAGTGGGTAGCATTTCAGCCAACTCGGACGGCGTAATCGGCGAAAAGATTGCCGAAGCAATGGACAAAGTGGGTAAAGAAGGCGTGATCACTGTTGAAGATGGCACCAGCCTGCAAGACGAACTGGACATCGTTGAAGGTATGCAGTTTGACCGCGGCTATCTGTCACCTTACTTCATCAACAATCAGGATAAGCAAATTGCAGGAATGGAAAATCCTTTCATTCTGTTGCATGACAAGAAGATTTCCAACATCCGTGACCTGCTTCCTTTGCTGGAACAAGTTGCCAAGGCTGGACGTCCGCTGCTGATCGTGGCTGAAGATGTTGATGGCGAAGCACTGGCCACTCTGGTAGTGAACAACATTCGCGGCATCCTGAAGACTGTTGCCGTCAAGGCTCCAGGTTTTGGCGACCGTCGCAAGGCCATGCTGGAAGACATCGCCATCCTGACCGGCGGCACCGTGATCGCTGAAGAAGTGGGGCTGTCGCTGGAAAAAGCAACCTTGGCTGAATTGGGTCAAGCCAAGAAAATCGAAGTGGGTAAGGACAACACCACGATCATTGACGGCGCAGGCAAGGAAGATGCAATCAAGGGTCGCGTTTCCCAGATCAACAAGCAAATCGAAGAATCGACCAGCGACTACGACAAGGAAAAACTGCAAGAACGCAAAGCCAAGCTGGCTGGCGGCGTTGCTGTAATCAAAGTTGGAGCCGCAACCGAAGTCGAAATGAAAGAGAAAAAAGCACGCGTGGAAGATGCACTGCATGCAACCCGTGCAGCCGTTGAAGAAGGCATTGTCCCCGGCGGCGGCGTAGCTTTGTTGCGCGCCAAGGTTGCCGTGGCTGCTTTGAAGGGTGACAACCATGACCAGGACGCAGGCATCACCATCGTTCTGCGCGCCATGGAATCCCCGCTGCGTGCGATCGTTGCCAATGCCGGTGACGAGCCATCAGTTGTGGTCAACAAGGTATTGGAAGGCAAAGGCAGCTACGGTTATAACGCTGCAACCAGCGAATATGGCGACATGCTCGCCATGGGCGTGGTTGATCCAACCAAGGTAACGCGCACTGCATTGCAAAATGCAGCATCGATTGCCGGCCTGATGTTGACTACCGCATGCATGGTAGCCGACTCCCCTGAAGATAAGCCAGCCGGTGGTGGTATGGGTGGCGGCGATATGGGCGGCATGGGTGGCATGGGCGGCATGATGTAATTGCCGAACTTTGTTTGCTGCTGTAACTGACAAACCCCGCTTCGGCGGGGTTTGTTTTTATAGGCATGATCTTATCGTTGTGCTTGCCTTGGTTGCAAAAATGCGGTGAAATAGCACAATGGAAAATGAAGACAAGTATCGCCTCAGTATTACGACCCAGGTAAACTATCTGGCCGAACAATCCGATGAAGCAGAGAATCGGTTTGTTTTCTCTTACACCATTACGCTGACCAACACCGGAGAAGTTCCTGTTCAACTGATCAGTCGCCATTGGATCATCACGGATGCTAATAATGACGTGCAGGAAGTTCGCGGCCAAGGAGTTGTTGGAGAACAGCCAGTCCTCAAACCCAAGCAGAGTTTCGAATACACCAGTGGAACCGTAATTTCCACCCAAGTGGGTACCATGTCGGGCAGTTACCAGATGGTGGCTGAAGATGGCACCCGGTTTAACGCACCGATTTCTCAGTTTGTACTGAGCGTACCGCGCGTTTTGCATTAATTCATAAATGAAAGTTACAGAGAACGCAATCATTCTCCAGTTTTTGAATCCCTGTCAGGCTTATCAAAAAGGCAAGGGGGAAATTGCCGGCAAATGGCTGGCAATAGGGTTGAGCGTGCTGCTCGCCGCTTGCGTTGCACCCAACTTACACCCCGTTTCGCCCCCGACTACGTTACCTCCAAAAATTGCTGCTCAGCCCGCAACGCCTTTCTCTGCAAGTAACTGGGAAGCGTTACCCGATTGGCAAACACTTGATCTGACTCCCTCCTGGCCGGCATTTTTGCAAAGCTGCCATGCTTTGAAAGCAAAGCCCCATTGGAAAGATATCTGCGCCAGTGCCAAGCAATTAGGTTCGATCGACAACTCCGAGTTACATCATTATTATGAAACCTGGTTTTTGCCTTATCAGGTGCGAAATCCGGATGGCAGCGACCAAGGAACAATCACGGGCTACTATGAGCCCAAGCTCTACGGCAGCCGCACCAGGACAGAGCGTTTTAAATATCCACTGTACGCAGTGCCGGATGATCTGCTTACCATTGATTTAGGTAATATTTACCCGCAACTCAAAGGATTGCGTCTCCGCGGTCGCCTTCAAGGTAAGCGCGTAATTCCTTACTATAGCCGCGCCGAAATAGATTCAAAAGAAGACGCTCAGGATGCTGATCCGCTTAAAGCACGGGAATTATTCTGGGTCGACAATGCGGTGGAGTTGTTTTTCCTGCAAATAGAAGGGTCCGGTCGCATAGAATTACCGGATGAAACACTCATAAAAGTCGGCTATGCCGATCAGAATGGACATCCTTACGTTTCCATTGGAAAAAAATTAATCGAGGCGGGCGAACTCAAACTGGAAGAGGCCTCCATGCAAGGTATCAAAAGCTGGGCTGAGAAAAATCCGGATAAATTGCCTAATATACTGGAGCAAAATCCCAGTTATGTATTTTTTCGGGAATTACCGGAAAGTTTGACGGCCCCCCTTGGTGCTTTAGGCGTGCCTCTCACTGAAGAATACAGCCTTGCAGTTGACCCGCATACCGTTCCGCTGGGTTTGCCTGTATTTCTGTCCACCACGTTTCCCAACAGCAATGCCCCGCTCAATCGCCTCATGCTGGCACAGGACACGGGCGGTGCAATACGGGGCGCAGTACGAGCTGATTTTTTCTGGGGTTTTGGCGATACTGCAGCAGCCCAAGCTGGCAAAATGAAGCAAAAGGGACGAATGTGGGTGCTCTTCCCCAAAGATGAGGAACCCCCATCAAATTGATGCGCCTGCTTACGCTACTCTGAAACGATTACCAGTCCCCGCGATTGATTGCTGGTTGTGTCGAGAGTAGCAATTGCTTTGTGCAGGGTACTTATGCTTACCCACACAGGAGTGTATTTGTATTTGGCTACATCCAGTACCAGCACACTGTCAGACTGCGCATCAAAAGAGGCCAGAACAGACCAGTGCCCCCCGCCTACCTGACCAAGGTTTGCCCGAAAATAATTAACCAATACAAACTGGCCGTCATCGACCAAGGCCTTCTGCAACAAATTCCGCAGTGCTTCATCGGTCAGCGTGTCTCCGGCAATTGATTTTGTTTTAACACCATGGTGAGTCAGGGCTTCGGCCATCTGTTCCCGGGTCATTCCCATCGCCAGGACCGTCCGGGGAGAGATTACTTTTGAAACTTCAGGTGTAAAGAAATTTGTCTGGGTAAAATAGGCATAAGGCGCATACGCCGGATCAACCGGTTTTTTAATCGGCATGGCATTCAGTACCGTGATAGCACTCGCGACTGAACAATATGTCTGTGTATTCTGCACAGTAAATGACGGACTCAGTGCCCAATAATCCGCATCCGCAGGTATGCGCGCGCGCAATGTTTTCCCCGCTTCTGAATTCCAATAGACTACACCAGGCTCTTCTGCCGCATACCCCGCGCTTGCCGTTGTTAAGACATAAACTATTAAAAATAATAACTTGATCATAAAAACTTTCTAAATTAGTTAATTCAATGCCTGCCGATTCGCGCGTTATAAAACTTGCATAGGCCGTGAATTAAGCGTATAAAAACATTTGTGGTTGCTTAAACCACAGGTTTGAGAAAGTTAACCATCACAGGGAGACTATTTATCGAGACCTCAACGACTGATTATTTGTAGCCGTTAGAACCGCCAGCATTCATGCTGATCAAGTTGGCATCTTATATGCCGACATATGTAACGCCGCTCCATGCGGCGTTATTCACAATGAAACCAACCCTGTTCGCAATCCACTCGATTTCCGCTCAATTCTTCTTGAGCATCGCTGCCGCCTTGTCAGCCTCATTGCAATTAAACGAACTCTTGCCCAATTGCTTGCATTCGGCCAGATCAGTCGCTATCTCATTCGGATGGGACATGTAATAGTCCTGAGTTTTGGTTTGCCCGCAGGCTGACAGCGCTGCAGCAACACACAAAACCAGAACAACCCAATTTTTCATCACATTATTCATTTTTCATCCACACCTGCTTTGCAGCCATTTTTAAGATTCAGTTACTGGATGATAAAAGAACTGAATAACACATCGGTAACCCCGTCTTTTTCGGAAAGCTCCAAGGCCTGATTAACCGCTTCTTTCGACTGCTGAAGTAATTTCTGTTTACCTTCCATAGGACCCAGCTCGGCGGCATCTTTACTGGTCAGCAACAGAATCATCTTGTGGCGAATGACCGGCATGTAGAGTTTGACTCTGTCAGCCAACTCCGGTTTCGAAAGCTTGAGTGTCATCTCAACCTGGATATATTGCTGGGTCGGCCCCGTCAGATTGACTACAATCGGTTCTACTTTGGCGAGCAGCGCATTTCCCCCACCGCCCTCTTTTCCGCCTTCCCCGCCTCCTTCAGCATTAACAACACCTGCCGTTAGGAGGAAAAATACCAGCAAGAATAAAGTTGCAGAGTTTTTGAGCAAGTTCATTTTCTGTACGGATAAAAAATTGAAGTTCAATTCTACCAGCGGTAACAAATGTTCGCATCAGTTCCGCAAGGTCAGGCAAATCTGCCTTTAATTAAAATCTCCCCAAAGCGTTTGTAGCGCGGCAATACCGGCCAGTGCGGCTGTCTCTGTGCGCAGCACGCACTTTCCCAACAAAATAGGGCTGAATCCCACCTGGCGTGCCATGAATGTCTCGTCCGGACTAAATCCCCCTTCGGGCCCAACCAACAGCGTGACCCTGCCTTTAAGTGGTTCATGCTGTTGCAATCTTGTCGAACCTTCTGGATCAAGAATGAATTTAGCTCCGGGTTCATTGCGCATCTGTGTCAGCCAAGCGCTATATTCAATGGGCACACCGACGTCCGGAAGAGTATTGCGCCCACTTTGTTCACAGGCGGCAATTGTAACGGCACGCCAATGTTCGGTGCGCTTTTCGGCACGTTCGCTGGTTAGTCTGGCCACGCTGCGCTGTGTCTGCACCGGCTGAATTTCAGCTGCTCCAAGCTCGGTTGCTTTCTGCACCACCCAGTCCATTTTTTCGCTGCTACACATCGAATGCGCCAGAATAATGTGCAAGTTTGACTGATAATCTACCGGACGCCGATTCAGATTACCCAATACAACTTTTTTACCATTAATTTCGCTTAGTATGGCATCGAAAGCATTGCCTTCCCCGTCGAAAATCTGTACCGGGTCGTTCACCCGCAAGCGCAGCACTCGTATGGCATGGTGGGCTGCTTCGGCAGGCAACTCAAAGGTGTCATCATAAGTTATTGGTGGTGTGCAATAAAAGCGCGGAGCGGACATGATCAAGTTTTGGCCGATTAGGTTGGTTGACTGATTGGCATGATAATATATCGTCCCAAATAAAATTTATTATTTAAGGGAGTAGGATTATGGTTAGCCTGCAACCACCCATCTGTAATTTTGGTTGGAAAGCACCCGATTTCGATTTGCCCGGCGTGGATGGCAATCGTTATACATTAGAGAATGCAAGAGGTAAAAATGGATTGCTGGTAATGTTTATCTGCAACCATTGCCCTTTTGTCAAGTCTATCCGTGAGCGTATTGTCCGCGACTCCCGCGAGTTACTTCAACACGGCATCCATTGCATCGCGATCATGTCAAACGACCCTGCCGACTATCCGGAAGACTCGTTCGAAAACATGCAGAAAATTGCCCGCGAATTTAATTTTCCTTTCCCGTATGTATGGGATGAAACGCAGCAGGTTGCCAAAAATTACGGCGCAGTATGCACTCCGGATTTTTTTGGTTTCAACGCCCGCCTGGAATTGCAATACCGTGGCAGGCTGGATGTTTCGCGCAAGGAAGCGGTAGCCGATGCTCCGCGTGACTTATTCAATGCCATGGTGCAAATTGGACTGACCGGGCAAGGGCCAAGCGACCAAATTCCCAGCATCGGGTGTTCCATCAAATGGAAGGATAACACTTGATTCATAAAGTGGAAAAACGCAGCACGCCTCGTTCAAAAACCATGAGCGCAATGCTGAAAGCGGTCATTGCTGCGGTCAAATTGGTCGCTGCCGAGGAGATCATGCCCCGTTATATGAAAGTGGCCCACAGACGCAAAAGTGACGGCAGTCTGTGTACCGAAGCCGACACGGCCTCGCAACTTGCCTTAACCAAAAAGCTGCAAGCCATTCTCAATGTTCCGGTACTTGGCGAAGAAATGCATGCCGCAGAGCAACATGCCATATGGCAAGCCGGCAATGACGGCCTCTGGTGCATTGACCCGATAGATGGCACCTCCAATTTCGTCCATGGCTTACCCTATTTTGCCGTATCCGTTGCGCTGCTGCGCGAAGGGAAAAGTGTGCTTGGAGTCGTGTACGACCCTGTGGCAGACGAGGCATTTGCTGCTGAGAAAGGCAAGGGAGCCTTCCTGAACGGTGAAGTGATGATCGTTCGCGATACCGCAGAGACCCTCGATCAGGCATTGGCAAGTGTGGATATGAAGCGTTTGAGCACAAAACTGGTCGGGCAATTAGCCATTCAACCTCCTTATAGTTCCCAACGAAACTTTGGTGCTAGCGCACTCGATTGGTGTTATACCGCTGCCGGGCGGTATGACGTCTATCTGCACGGGGGACAGAAACTTTGGGATTATGCTGCAGGCACACTTGTTTTATGGGAAACAGGCGGTTATGCGTGCTGCATCGAAAATGACGATTTTTCACAAGGCGATATCTGGCAACGCTCGGTTATCGCGGCGCGAGACAAGAAGTTGTTCGATGAATGGAAGAACTGGATACGCGCACAGCAATAAATGAAAATACTTATACTCGGGGCGGGGCAAGTGGGTTCGACAGTGGCAGAAAGTTTGGTCAGCGAGGCCAACGATATCACTGTGGTCGACACCCATGCGGAAAAGCTGCGCCTGCTCCAGGATCGTTTTGATCTGCGTACGCTGGTGGGTAATGCGTCGCATCCTTCCACGCTGAAACAGGCTGGTATTGCCGATGCCGACATCCTTCTGGCAGTCACACAAAGCGACGAAGTCAATATGGTCGCCTGCAAACTGGCCTCCAGCCTGTACAACACCCCCGTCAAAATTGCCCGCATCCGTGCTTCAGGTTATCTGGATCACCCTGAAATTTTCAATTCGGATAATTTTTGTGTGGATTTTTCTATTTGCCCCGAACAAATACTCACGGATTACATTCGCAAGCTGATCGAATTTCCTGAAGCATTGCAGGTGTTAGAGTTTGCCAACGGATTGGTGTCATTGGTGGCAGTCAAGGTTTTCGATGGCGGCCCGCTGGTCGATAAGCCCTTGAGTTTTTTGCGCAGCAATATGCCGCAGATCGATGCGCGCGTTGCCGCCATCTTCAGGCAGGACAAACCCATCATCCCGGAGGGCGACACGATCGTTCAGGAAGGGGACGAGATATTTTTTATCGCCGCCACCGGAAATATTCGTAGCGTATTAAAAGAGTTACGCCGCATGGACAAGCCCACAAAGCGCGTCATGATTGTGGGTGGCGGCAACATCGGCCGCCGTCTGGCACGATCTTTGGAGCAGGACTACCAGGTTAAAGTGATCGAATACAACAAGACAACCTGCGAAGGTCTTGCAGGATTGTTAAAACATACGCTGGTGTTGAACGGCGATGGTACCGATGAAAACTTGCTGGCCACCGAACATGTGGCGGACGTGGATGTATTCTGCGCGCTGACCAATGATGATGAAAATAATATCATGTCGACCCTGCTGGCCAAACGCGATGGCGCACGCAAGGTGATTGCACTGATTAACCGCAATGCTTACGTCGGCCTGGTACAGGGAGGCAAAATCGACATTGCCCTGTCCCCCGCCCATGTAACCATCGGTTCACTGCTGGCGTATGTGCGCCAAGGCGATGTGGCTGCAGTACATTCGTTGAGACGCGGTGCAGCTGAAGCGCTTGAGCTGATTGCCCACGGTGATCGACAATCCTCCAAAGTGGTCGGGCGCCGGATAGACGAAATTGAACTGCCCAAAGGAGCCACGATTGGTGCCATTGTGCGGGGCAAGGATGTCATTATGGGACACCGTGACCAACAGATCGAGGAAGAGGATCACGTCATTGTCTTCGTGATCAACAAGTCCATGATTAACAAAGTCGAGAAACTTTTCCAGGTTAGTGTCGGATTTCTTTAGATGCGTCGAATATTCACTGTATTTCACGCGCTTGGACTGATGCTGGTGGTATTCAGTGCGGCTTATTTGATGCCGATGGTGGCGTCACTGGTTTACGATGACGGCACGCTGATTCACTTCGCCCTGGCTATGGTAATGACCTTCGCAGCTGGTTTGCTGATGTGGTTGCTGACGCGCCGCTACAAGGGTGAATTATCGGTTCGACACGGATATCTACTGGTCATCGGCATGTGGACTGCCATGCCCGCCGTGGCCACTTTACCGCTACTGATGGTAATAGACGGCCTGACTTTTTCTCACGCCTATTTTGAAACCATGTCGGGCATCACCTCGACCGGAGCAACCGTGCTGAGTGGCCTGGATAATTTACCTCCCGCCATCAATATCTGGCGGCACGAATTGCACTGGCTGGGCGGCATGGGAATCATCGTGCTGGCAGTGGCTGTCCTACCCTTGCTGGGTGTGGGAGGACGCCAGTTGTTCAAGGCAGAAACGCCGGGTCCAATGAAAGATTCCACGTTGACGCCGCGCATCACCGAAACGGCCCGCAATCTGTGGTTGATTTATTTCAGCATCACGGTCGCTTGTATTTTATCGCTCAAAGCTGCAGGCATGACTTGGCTGGATTCGATTTGCCACGCTTTTTCGGCAATGGGGCTCGGTGGATTTTCCACACATGACGCCAGTATCGGTTATTTCAATTCCCCCGCCATCGAAGGCGTCCTGATTGTATTCATGCTGTTGGCCGCGATAAATTTTTCCACTCATTTTTTGGCTTGGCGCGTAAAAAGTCTGAAAACCTATCTGCTGGATACCGAGTTCGTTGCTACTGTGGTGCTTATTCTGGTGAGTTGCTTCGGGATTGCTTTGTTCCTGTGGTGGAATGGAGTGTACCCGACCTTCATGACTGCCTTGCGCCATGCCAGCTTCAACCTGGTCTCGATCGCTACCGACTGTGGTTTTTCGAGTACAGACTATAATCAATGGCCGATTTTTGCCCCGATGTGGATGCTGTTCTTAAGTTGCATTTCGGTAAGCTCCGGCTCTACCGGCGGCGGTATCAAAATGATACGCACGCTGATCCTGTTCAAGCAGGCCGGGCGTGAATTCGTAAAGTTGCTGCATCCGGCGGTGGTCAACCCGATGAAAATCGCCGGTCATGTGGTACCCAACAATATTGTGTTTGCCGTGCTGGGGTTCATTTTCCTGTATTTTATGTCTGCATCGGCCCTAGTTTTCGCACTCATGGCAAGCGGACTGGATTTTATTTCCTCATTTTCTGCCATAATTGCCTGTATTAATAATGTGGGACCGGGTTTGGGTGTGGTCGGCCCGGCCGGCAATTTCAGCGTACTGACAACCTTCCAAACTTGGATATGTACGCTGGCAATGCTGGCCGGTCGTCTTGAAATTTTTACTCTGCTGATTATTTTTACTCCGCAATTCTGGCGTCGCTAGTGGGAACATGGAAACTATTAAGGATGATATAGATCATGAGTTACTGGCTCTCTTCCTGGAAGAGGCCGATGAACTGTATCCGCAAATCGGCACCCTGTTGCTGGAATGGCGCAAGCAATCCTCGGATGCGCTACTTGCACGAAAATTACAGCGTAGCCTCCATACATTCAAGGGTAGCGCCAGAATGGCTGGGGCATTGCGCGTCGGGGAACTGATTCACCGTATGGAAGAAACTGCCGCTAATCGTTCGTTGGCAGTCCCCACCGAATTCTGGAGTCAATTGCAAAGTCAATACGGAAATATCGGCAATTTGATTGAGCAGCTACGCACACAAATTGATGCAGAAACCTCTCCACCCAGGACAGAAGAAAGCACGGAACAACAGGTACCTTTTTCCAATATTAGCAAGCGACTGTACCGTGTTGTCCGGCAGACGGGCAAAGAACTGGGCAAAAAAGCCTATCTGGAATTGACTGGCACAGATTTAGAAATAGAACGCAACTTGCTTGAAAAACTGACTGCGCCGTTTGAACATCTGTTGCGTAATGCCATCGCGCACGGACTGGAAAACCCGCAGCAGCGGGAATCCGCAGGCAAACCCCCAGTTGGTGACATCCGACTTTCCTTTCACCGGGAAAATTGCGAAGCAGTGTTCGAACTCATGGACGATGGTGCCGGTCTGGATGTGGATGCGCTGCGCCGCAAGGCCGAGGAAATGGGGCTGCTGCAAGCGGATACCGAGGCCAGTAACCGGCAAGTGATGCAGCTTATTTTTGCCCCCGGATTATCCACCGCGTCGGCAGTGACCTCGATATCCGGGCGCGGTGTGGGTATGGATGTCGTGCGCAACGAAATTGATGTGCTGGGAGGACGCATTGCCGTTTTATCCAAACGAGGGGAAGGTACCTGCTTCATTATTCGTATGCCTCTTAACCATTCTTGCGACAAAACGGCTTAACTCACTTCTGCAATATCCAATCACCCTATTCCCCCTGACTAGTCTCTAGTAATGAACGTTTGCCTGCCTCCCCTTTTTCCCGGCAAAAACAGTATTCAAGGTCTCACTACGCGAATCTCAAGTTAAGGTTTACAATATCAGGTATGTCACAGCTCAATCTCAGCCATCAATTTTTGATCGCCATGCCTACCATGGTTGAATCTACTTTTGCCAAATCGCTTATTTATATCTGCGAGCATAATGAACAAGGTGCGCTGGGGATCATAGTGAACCGTCCGATCAGCCTTACGCTGGGTGAATTGTTTGACCAGATCAAGGTTCCGCTTAACCGGCCCCAATTAAAGGATTTGCCGGTTCATTTTGGCGGCCCTGTTCAAACTGACCGTGGTTTCGTTTTACACGACCCGATAGGCGAGTGGCAATCCACTTTGCTCA
>Ga0316223_1002606_pt1 | contig 14423 bp, 14 predicted proteins | sample TBH18009metaG_FD_206007 | JGI IMG/M metagenome (GOLD analysis project Ga0316223, IMG submission 206007) | Freshwater microbial communities from Trout Bog Lake, Wisconsin, USA - TBH18009 | ecosystem: Environmental > Aquatic > Freshwater > Lake > Hypolimnion/Profundal zone | place: USA: Wisconsin...
GGCAGAGCCGCTGGTGCGTACCTTGCAGACGTTTGCGCAGCACGGTTTTGCCGCCAGCCACGCGGCCTTTCACGCGCGCGACGCGCTGTACGGTGCCCAGGTTCAGTGCACCGGTGACATCCACGGCATGGCACGGGGCGTGGATGCACAAGGTGCCTTGCTGGTGCATACTGACCATGGGTTGCAAAAAGTCAGCAGTTCGGAGGTCAGCGTGCAGGTGCCTCCGGCTGTGCTTGCCCCGCCGCCCTGATGCCTTTCGACGCCCTGTTGGGCTGTTAATTTGACGCCGCCATGATCCGCCTGCTCGCCCTGCTCCTCGTTCTTGCCAACGCCCTGTACTTCGCCTGGAGTCGCGACGACCTGCGGATTTTTGGCCTGGGGCCGCAGGTGCAGTCCGAGCCGCAACGCCTGTCACAACAGATCAATCCACGCACGGTTCACGTGCTCACGCCCCAGGAAGCCAGCGAAGCGCAAGCGCAAGCGCGCGCCGAGTTGGCCGCCCGTGATTGCCTGTTGGCCGGGCCGTTCAGCGAAGCGCGCAAAAACAGCCTCGACGCACAACTGGCGGCGGCACTCCCGGCTGGCACGTGGCAGTGGGAGTTGCGGCCGTTTGGTGCGCTCTGGCTGGTCTATGCGGGCACATTTGCGGACCAGAATGCCCTGCTGAAAAAGCGGACCACATTTGCCGCGCTGGGTGTCCCTTCCGAAGTGCTGACGGAAGCACCGCTGGCGCCAGGCCTGTCACTCGGCAGCTATGACAGCCAGGCCCAGGCGCTGGTTGGCCTGGCGCATTTTCGGAGCCGTGGTGTGCGTACGGCGCGCGTGCTGCAGCAACGCGCCGAAGGCAGCGCCTACCAGTTGAAAGTACCAGCCCCCGACGCGGCCGTGAAAGCCCGGCTGAACGATTTCACGGCGGCATTGGGTGCGCAGTCACTACACGCTTGTCATTGAGTTTGCGTTTGCGTTTGTGCTGGCGTGCGGGACGCTGGCCTCGGCTGCAAAGCGCACCGTAAAGCAGGCGCCCGGCGGATTTTGTCCGGGGCGGCTGTCGTCCACCGTCACGTCGGCCCGGTGCTGGCGCGCAATTTCCAGCACGATAGGCAAACCCAGTCCAGAGCCGTCGGCCTCGGTTCCCAATGCGCGGTAAAACGGCTGGAACACCAATGCGCGTTCAGCCAGGGCAATACCGGGGCCGTTGTCTTCCACTTGCAGCACCACCACTTTGCTGAACGGGTCCATCAGCACCCGTGCAGTGATAATGCCCGGCTTGTCAGGGCGTGACGGCGTGTAATTGATCGCGTTGTCGATCAGGTTGCGTACCATTTCCTTGAGCAGGGTCGGGTTGCCCTGCACCAGCACGCCGCCGGTGCTGGGTTCGGCGCCTTCATAGCCGATGTCAATCGACTTGTCCATGGCGCGCGGCACGCAGTCGCGAATCACGTCCATGGTCAGACGCGCCAGATCGCAGGCCTGGTGCGCCAGCACGGCGCTGCTGCTTTCAGCACGCGCCAGTGCCAGTAACTGGTTAACGGTGTGGGTGGCGCGAATACTGGAGCGTCCAATTTGTCGCAGCGACAGTTTCAAATCTTCCGCGCTGGCGCCTTCGCGCTGCGCCAGATCGGCCTGCATGCGCAATCCGGCCAGCGGTGTCTTGAGCTGGTGGGCTGCGTCGGCCAGAAAACGTTTCTGGGTGGCAATGGAATCGGTCAGACGCGCCAGCAGGTCGTTTACCGAATCCACCAGTGGCGCGACTTCCATCGGCACCGCCTCCACATCGAGCGGACTCAGGTCGTCCGGGTTGCGCGCGCGGATGCGTTCCTCCAGCCGGTTCAGTGGCTTGATGGCCTGTACCAGTGCCAGCCACACCAGCAGCACCGCCAGCGGCAGCACCACAAACTGCGGCAGCATCACGCCTTTCACAATTTCGGTGGCCAGCACCGAGCGCTTGTCCATGGTCTCCGCCACCTGCACCAGCGCGGGCCGCGAGCCCGGAATGTCGAGCTGCACCCACATATAGGCCACCTTGAGCGCATTGCCGGCAAACTCGGCGTCGCGCAGATGCACTTCACCCGGCGCAAAGCGCTCTTCGTCGGTGGGTTGCGGCAGCGTCTTTTCGCCACTCAGAAACTCGCCAACCGGCCCTAGCACTTGGTAATACACAGTGTCGGTCTCGTCGGCACGCAGCAACTCGCGCGCGGGCAACGGCAGTACGAACTGGGCGTGGTTGTGCCGGACCGTAATGATTTGCGACAGCGCCGTGACGTTGTACTCCAGCGCCCGGTCAAACGGTTTGCCGGCGATGCTCTGTGCTACCAGCCAGGTCAGCACCAGGCTGATCGGCCACAGCAACAGCAGTGGCGTCAGCATCCAGTCCAGAATTTCACCGAACAGCGAGCGCTGCTCTCGTTGGAAAATTTTCATGGTGTCAGGCGTTCCACCCGGCGCTCGGCACTAGCGCGTGGCGGTCACGGTATTTTTTCCAGGCAATAGCCCAGCCCGCGCACGGTGGCGATGCGAATCGGCCCCTTCTCAATTTTTTTGCGCAGCCGGTGGATGTAGACCTCAATGGCGTTGTTGCTGACTTCCTCGCCCCATTCGCACAGCCGCTCAACCAGTTGGTCTTTGCTGACCAGGCGTCCGGCGCGCTGCAGCAGCACCTCCAGCAGCCCCAGCTCGCGGGCTGACAGCTCCACCATTTTGCCGTCGATGGTTGCCACCCGTCCGGCCTGGTCGTAAGTGAGCGGGCCGTGCTTGATGCTGCTGCTCGATGCACCCATGCCACGTCGCACCAAGGCCCGTACCCGGGCTTCGAGCTCCTGCAGGCTGAACGGTTTGGCCATGTAGTCGTCGGCGCCGTAGTCCAGCCCCTTGACCCGCTCCTCCACGCTGTCGGCGGCGGTCAGAATCAGCACCGGCAGTGCCGATCCGCGTGCGCGCAATTTTTTCAGCACTTCCAGGCCATGCATTTTGGGCAGGCCCAGATCAAGAATCAGCAGGTCAAACTCCGTGTTGGTCATCAGCGCCGCGTCGGCCTCGGTGCCGCTGGATACGTGGTCCACCGCCGCCCCGGCGCTGCGCAAAGCGCGCAGCAGCCCGTCCGCCAATACCTGATCGTCTTCTGCAATCAAAATTCGCATTGCGCTGTCCTCCTGAACCATCCATTCTAGGCGCCTGCCACACCCATTCCGTCACTATCCCCTGGGTGTTTGCCCGAGGGGGGCCAACAATTTTGGCTGGGATCGGCGCCCTTATTTCACGTGCAATAGGCTTCCAGGCCGATTGCGATCACGGTGACGACCTCCGCACTGGTGGCGGCACGCAGCTCCGCTTCGGCCTGGCGCACTGCGTCCTGGTAGGCCTGCAGCCAGGCCAGACCGATGGCGGTGAAAACAATGCGCCGCGCGCGCGCATCGCTGGGGTCGGCCTCGCGGCGCACCATGCCCCAGGCCTCGCATTCCGTGACCAGGCTGCCCATGGCCTGCTTGGTCATGCCGGCTGCGTGCGCGAGTTCGGTCAGGCGTGCGCCAGCCAGCGGCAAGTGGCGCGTCAGGTGCAGATGGGCTGCGCCGACCTGGGCGCGCGCCGCCAGGTTGGACAGCCCGAGCGGCACGCCGGGATGGTTCGCCATCAGCACCATGGTGCGGTCGTCAAAGCGCTGTAATGCCAGGCGCAGCCAGTGGCCAACGTGCGTGGTGCGCCACGGGGTGTCCGACGGTGCGATGGCCGCGGGCGTGTGCGCTGGAGACGTTGGCATGGCGTCAAATTGTAAGGCAAACTGACTAAAAAATGGGTTTACTTCACCCAATGCCTGCTATTACACTACTGTTTAAGCGTACAGTCTGTTCTTAACAACAGTCAGAACGATTCTCTTAACGTGTTGATTTTCAAGGAGATATGCATGGACGCACCGGTAAAAGGCATGGCCGCCAACAGTGAAAAAGCCAAGGCATTGCAAGTGGCATTGGCGCAGATCGAAAAGCAGTTCGGCAAGGGCACCATCATGCGCCTGGGCGAAGGCGAAGTCATCGAAGACATCCAGGTGGTCTCTACCGGTTCGCTGGGGCTGGACATTGCGCTGGGCGTGGGCGGTCTGCCGCGCGGGCGCGTCGTAGAAATTTACGGGCCGGAATCCAGCGGCAAGACCACGCTCACGCTGCAGGTCATTGCCGAAATGCAGAAGCAGGGTGGACAGTGTGCGTTTGTTGACGCCGAGCACGCGCTTGACATCCAGTACGCGCAAAAACTCGGAGTCAATCTGCAAGACCTGCTGATCAGCCAGCCGGATACGGGCGAACAGGCGCTGGAAATTGTGGACAGTCTGGTGCGTTCGGGCGCGGTCGACCTGATCGTGGTGGACTCGGTGGCGGCGCTCACGCCCAAAGCCGAACTGGAGGGTGAAATGGGCGACAGCCTGCCGGGCCTGCAAGCGCGCCTCATGAGCCAGGCGCTGCGCAAGCTCACCGCGCACATCAAGAAAACCAACTGCATGGTGATTTTCATCAACCAGATCCGCATGAAAATTGGCGTCATGTTCGGCTCGCCGGAAACCACCACCGGCGGCAATGCGCTCAAGTTTTACGCCTCCGTGCGTCTCGACATCCGTCGCACCGGAACCATCAAGAAGGGCGACGACTCCATCGGCAATGAAACCAAGGTCAAAGTGGTTAAAAACAAGGTCGCGCCGCCGTTCAAAACCGCCGAGTTCGACATCTTGTTTGGCGAAGGCATCAGCCGTCACGGCGAAATCATCGACATGGGAGTGAATGCTCACATCATTGAGAAGTCCGGTGCCTGGTATGCCTACCAGGGTGAAAAAATCGGTCAGGGGCGCGATAACGCACGCGAATTCCTGCGCGAGAACCCCGAACTCTCGGTCGAGATCGAAAACAAAGTGCGCGAATCGCTGGGTATTCCTTTGCTGCCAGTGGCAGAGGTGGCTGCACCCAAGGAGAAGAAGGAGAAAGCCGCCCGGGCCGACAAACCGGAATAAGTGGTCGTGACCCGTGCGGCCCTATCCCTGACGGCGCGCGCGCTGCGCCTGCTGGCGCAGCGCGAACATTCGCGCCTGGAACTCGAACGCAAACTGGCGCGTTTCGAAGAGCAGCCCGGCACGCTGGCTGCAGCGCTCGACCGACTGCAAGCCAAAGATTTCATCAATGAGGCGCGGGTGCTGGAGTCGGTGCTACACAGCCGCTCCGCGCGCATGGGCTCCCTGCGCATTCGCCAGGAGCTGCAAGACAAGGGTCTGGACGCGCAGGCGGTGGCGCAGGCGGTCAGTCAATTGCGCAGCACCGAAGTGGCGCGTGCACAAGCAGTGTGGCAGCGCAAATTCGCCGGGCCTGCGCTGGACGCGGCCGGGCGCGCACGCCAAATGCGCTTTCTGGCGGCGCGTGGCTTCACCGGCGACACCATCAGTGCCGTGCTGCGCGCGGCCTGCTCCGCAGCCGGGGATGGCGCGACACATCTGCAGCGCGACACCGAGGCTGACGACGATTCAAATGGCGCCGACTGTGGCGACGGGGTTGACTAAAACCCCAACCGGCGCAGCCCGCGTGAACGCACCCGCAGGGGCTTACACACCAAGCATCAGGCGCAGGTTCTGCACCGCCGCGCCACTGGCGCCCTTGCCCAGATTGTCCAGGCGCGCAACCAATACCGCGTGGGCGAAACCATCGACGGCGGCGTCATTGCTGAACACGCGCAGTTCCATGCGGTCGGTGTTGGCCAGCGCCACGGCGTTGAGTTTCTGGTCGACCGTTGCGGGTTCTACCGATACCCAGTCGCTGTCGGCGTAATGCTGCTTCAGTGCCTGGTGCAGGTCGCGCGCGCTCGGGCGACCCGGCAGCGTGTCCAGATGCAGCGGCAGTTGCACCAGCATGCCCTGCACAAAATTGCCCACCGAAGGCACAAACAGCGGTCGGCGCGTCAGGCCGGTATAGGCCATGATCTCGGCAATGTGCTTGTGCTTGAGTCCCAGTGCATAGAGCTCCAGGGGCGCCGCCTGACCACTTTCATAGGCCTCCATCATGGCGCGCCCGCCGCCCGAGTAACCGCTGATGCTGGGCAGACAGACCGGATAGTCGGCCGGAATCAGCCCGGCATCACACAGCGGGCGCAGCAGCGCAATGGCGCCCGTGGCATAGCAGCCCGGATTGGCCACGCGTTGTGCGCCAATGATGGCGTCGCGTTGCCCGGCGGCCAGTTCGGCGAAGCCGTAGACCCAGCCAGCGGCGGTGCGGTGCGCGGTGGACGCGTCAATGATTTTGGGTTGTTGCGCGGGTGCCAGACGGTCAATCATGGCCACCGATTCGAGCGCCGCGTCGTCATGCAGACACAACACCACCAAGTCGGCAGCGCGCATGAGTGCGAGTTTGGCTGCGGCGTCTTTGCGTAGCGCCGGATCGATTTGCAATAACTCCACGCCGCCCAGTTTTTGCAGGCGATCACGAATATGCAGCCCGGTAGTGCCCGCCTCGCCGTCAATAAATATTTTTTTCATGCTGTGAACCGTAGTAACCAGTTGTGTCGCCAGCGTAATTCGCCACGGATATATCGGTAAATACCTTTCAGGCGGGCCGCTGCAATGGGTGCTGTAAGCCAGGAACAAGTTTTTCGACCTGCACCATGATACAGTGCCGCCCTGATGAGCCAAGTGTCATGTGTGCACAATTCCGTCGCTACGCATGGTGAACATTGTCCAGCCTCTAGAGAGATGTTATGAAGATTCACGAGTACCAAGGCAAGGAAATCTTGCGTCAATTTGGCGTGCCAGTGCCTCGCGGCATCCCCGCCTTCACCGTGCAGGAAGCTGTTGAAGCGGCACAAAAGCTGGGCGGCCCGATCTGGGTTGTCAAGGCGCAGATCCACGCCGGTGGCCGTGGCAAGGGTGGTGGCGTCAAGGTTGCCAAGACGATTGACGACGTCAAGCGTCTGGCTGGTGAAATCCTGGGCATGCAGCTCAAGACCCACCAGACCGGCCCCGAAGGCCAGAAGGTGCGTCGCCTCTACATCGAAGATGGCGCCGACATCCAGAAGGAATACTACGTTTCCATCGTGACCGACCGTGCAACCCAGAAAGTGGCCATCATCGCCTCGTCTGAAGGCGGTATGGACATTGAGGAAGTGGCGCACTCCACGCCCGATAAAATCATTACGGATTTCATCGACCCTTTGACCGGACTCGGTGACGAGCAAGCCAAAAAAGTGGCTGCCGCTATTGGCATGCCAGCGGACTCCGTGGCCCAGGCTGCTGACATTTTCCAGAAGCTCTACAAGTGCTACATGGACACCGATGCCGCGCTGGTTGAAATCAACCCGCTGAACCGCAACAGCAAGGGCGAAGTGATGGCGCTCGACGCCAAGTTCAACTTTGACTCCAACGCCCTGTTCCGTCACCCCGAAATCGTGGCCTACCGCGACCTGGACGAAGAAGATCCGGCCGAAGTCGAAGCCTCCAAGTTCGACCTCGCCTACATCAGCCTGGACGGCAACATCGGCTGCCTGGTGAACGGCGCCGGTCTGGCCATGGCCACCATGGACACCATCAAGCTGTTCGGCGCCGAGCCGGCCAACTTCCTGGACGTCGGCGGCGGCGCTACGCCAGAAAAGGTGACCGAAGCGTTCAAGATCATGTTGAAGAACCCCAAGGTCAAGGCCATTTTGGTCAACATTTTCGGCGGCATCATGAAGTGCGACACGATTGCAACCGGTGTCATCACCGCTTGCAAGGCTGTGAACCTGTCCGTACCGTTGGTGGTGCGCATGAAGGGCACCAACGAAGAACTCGGCAAGAAGATGCTGGCCGATAGCGGCCTGCCCATCATCAGCGCCGACACCATGGCCGAAGCGGCCCAGAAAATTGTGGCAGCGGTCAAGTAAGGCGGAGCACGAATATGTCTATCTTCATCAATAAAGACACCAAAGTCATCACCCAAGGCATTACCGGCAAGACCGGTCAGTTCCACACGGAAAAGTGCCAGGAATATGCAAACGGCAAGAACTGCTTCGTTGCGGGCGTAAACCCCAAGAAGGCTGGCGAGTCGATTTTCAACATCCCCATCTACGCGTCCGTCAAGGAAGCAGCATCGGAAACCGGCGCTACCGTGTCCGTGATCTATGTGCCGCCCGCAGGTGCTGCGGCTGCTATCTGGGAAGCCGTTGAAGCCGACCTCGATCTGGCCATCTGCATCACCGAAGGCATCCCCGTGCGCGACATGCTGGAAGTGCGCAACCGCATGAAGGCCAAGGAAGCCGCTGGTGGCAAGAAAACCTTGCTGCTCGGACCGAACTGCCCTGGCCTGATTACGCCCGACGAAATCAAGATCGGCATCATGCCAGGACACATCCACCGCAAGGGCCGCATTGGCGTAGTCTCGCGTTCCGGTACGCTGACGTATGAAGCCGTGGCCCAACTGACCGAAATCGGTCTGGGTCAGTCGTCTGCCGTCGGTATCGGTGGCGACCCGATCAACGGCCTCAAGCACATCGACGTGATGCGCGCCTTCAACGACGATCCTGATACCGATGCCGTCATCATGATCGGCGAAATCGGTGGACCCGATGAAGCCGAAGCCGCACGCTGGTGCAAGCTCAACATGAAGAAGCCTATCGTCGGTTTCATCGCCGGTGTGACTGCGCCTGCGGGCAAGCGCATGGGCCACGCAGGCGCCCTGATTTCCGGTGGCGCCGACACGGCCGATGCCAAGCTGGCAGTCATGGAAGAGTGCGGTTTCACGATCACACGCAATCCGTCCGAAATGGCCAAGTTGCTCAAGGCGTTGTTGTAATTGGGTGTGATGGAACGTGCATTCAGGGGCATACTCTGAATGCACAGGCTGAATGCAAGTGCCCATACCGCAAGGTTGGGCACTTTTGCATTGAGTGGCACCGACAGCGCGTCGAACGGCACGAAGAAGCGGGAAATGACACTTAATTTTTATGCAATAACCGACACCGGTCGTTGCCGCAAAAATAATGAAGACTCGGTGGCCTATGACGGCCAGCGGGGCGTTGCCGTGCTGGCCGATGGCATGGGTGGCTATAACGCCGGTGAGGTGGCTAGCAGCATGGCGACCCAACAGATACTGGGCGAGCTAACCAGCTGGCTACAGAGTGCGGGTGCGCGTGCCATTCCCAACGATATACAGCGCGCCATGGAGCGCACCGCACACCATACCAACCAGGCTATTTATCGCGCTGCGCGCATTCACGATCAGTACGCGGGCATGGGAACGACGCTGGTAATGGGCGTGTTCCATAACGATCGTGCGCAAATTGGCCATATTGGTGATTCCCGCTGCTATCGCAGTCGAGCCGGCATACTGGAGCAGATAACGCGCGATCATTCGCTGATTCAGGAGCAAATTGACGCGGGATTGGTAACACCCGAGCAAGCCCAATTCTCCAATATTAAAAATCTGGTGACGCGCGCGCTGGGCGTCCAATCCGTGTCGCGTCTTGAAATTAATGACTTTTCGGTGCTCGGCGGCGACATCTTCCTACTGTGTTCGGATGGTCTGTCCGATATGGTGCCGTGGGCCTCGATCGGTCAGATACTGGCTTCGGACCTGGATTTGCAGCAGAAGGCGGAATTATTGGTTGCCACCGCCAACGGAAATGGTGGGCGCGATAATATTTCGGTCTTGCTGGTAGAAGCGCAGGAACACGCATAAACGCGGGGTTCGTGCGCCGGGTTGCTCTGACACAAGGGAAAAGGAGTCGGTCGTGCCGAAATTGATCGTATCGATAGACGGGATTGTTATCAGGGAAGTGCAACTCGCCAAAGAGCGTGTCACGCTGGGTCGGCGCCCGTATAACGACATTGTTATTGACAACATGGCCGTCAGCGGTGAGCACGCGGTGCTGATGTTGCAGGGCTCCACGGTGGTGATTGAAGACCTCCACAGCACCAACGGTACTTACGTCAATGGGCACGCCATACGCACGCAGCAACTGAAAGACGGCGACACGATCGGCATCGGAAAGTACAAAATTGCGTTCTTTGTGGAGCACACGGCGGCGCAAACGCCCCACGCCAGCGCACCCGATGCAGCCGCTGCGGTGCAGGGCAACGCCGTGATCAAAGTCCTGTCGGGGGCATCGTCCGGGCGCGAACTGGCCCTGACCAAGGTGGTGAATACCATCGGCAAAGCCGCCGTAGCGGTGATCGCCATCACCAGGCAACCCCAGGGCTATGTCGTGCACCACGTCGAAGGTGCGGGCAATCCCCACCTCAACGGGGCGCCCTTGGGTCAGGAGCCCATAGCGCTGAAAAATGGCGATGTGATCGAACTCGCCGGTACGCGCATGCAATTTGTGCAATCCTAGACTTCGTGCAAGGCGGTGGGCGCGGTTTCCCCTGCGGTTTGTTCACAACGGTGCCTTCTAGGGCGTTTTACCTGCTGTACATCGGGCAGACTTTGCCGTGACGCGGGACGCGGTCCCCGTAGAAACGGAACGCACCATGGCTGAACCCCACCAGTTTTATCAGGCACAGTTTGTAACGCCCCACGCACCGCATGCACCGCATGCACCGCATGCACCGCGCGCAGCCGGGCAGCTTCCGGTCGATCCGGGATGCCGCCAATGAACACCACACCACCCAAAGCGCCCGGTGTGCAGCAGTCATCGGGCGTGCCGTTGACGCTGGCGGCGATGCCCGGAAAATCCACCGAGCAGGCATTTCTGGACTCGCAAAAACTGCCTCCGGGCAAACGCGGCATGACCTTTGAGGCGCTGTTTTTTCGACAGTTGCATCAGGTTACGTCCCGCATCCACGAGACTGAAAACGTGGAGCAGATCATGCTCGAACGCAGCCCGGACATTTGCAAGCTACTCAACGCCGACCGGCTGACACTCTACGCCGTGACTGACGATGGCAGCGCTATTATTTCTAAAATCAAAACCGGTCTGAGCAGTAGTCGCGACATCAAACTGCCGATCACGCCGCAGAGCATCGCCGGTTATGTGGCCTACAGTCGCACTGCCCTGAATCTGCCGGACGTGTATGACGACGACGCCCTCAAGCGCATCCATTCGGCGCTGTCGTTTCTGAAGGAGGTAGACCGCCGCTCCGGCTATCGCACGCGCCAGATGCTAGTGGCGCCCATCCTGGAGGGCGACACCCTGTACGGCGTGCTGCAGGTCATAAACAACAAAAGCGACGAGCCCTTTGGGGAACTTGAAATTGACGGCGTCGCCGAGCTATGCAAGACGTTGGCGACGGCCATCCGCCAGCGCACGCGCAAGAATGACGACGCCAGCCGCACCAAGGCCACCAAATACGATGGGCTGGTCAGCGATGGGGTAATGACCCAGGCTGAACTCGACCAGTGCGTTCACGACGCGCGCGAACAAGGGCAGACCGTCGAACACGCGTTGCTGACACAGTTCAAGCTCAAACCAGCGCAGATTGGCGCGGCGCTGGCCACATTTTTTGGCACACCGTACGCTCCCTTCAATTCGGCTCTCCAGCGCAATGAGTCACTGCATGGCGGACTCAAGCGCGACTACCTGCAGCAGCAGGGCTGGATACCGCTGGAAGAATCGCAGTACGGCTTGTCCGTCATGTGTCTTGACCCGGAAGCGGTGCGTGGTTCACGCGTGGTGCCGCAGATTTTTCCGCGCACCACTAAATTCTCCTACCGTGTGACCACCCATATCGAATACGTGCAGACGCTCGACCAGTTGCTCAGCAGCGCCGACGCCGGTTCGATCGACCAAATGCTCGCAGGCATGGACAACGCCTTGGACGACAGCATCGTCGATGACGTCGGGGAAAGTGCGGCCGCCGACAACGAACTGGTGAAGTTCGTCAACAAGGTGATTTTGGACGCCTACAGCATGAAGGCGTCCGACATCCATGTGGAACCAATGCCCGGAAAGTTCAAGACCGGCATCCGGTTTCGCATTGACGGCAGTCTGGTGCCTTATATTGAAGTGCCAGCGCACTATCGCCAGGCTATGGTGACGCGCCTGAAAATCATGTGCGACCTCGACATTTCAGAACGCCGCAAGCCCCAGGACGGAAAGATCAAATTCAAAAAATACGGACCACTCGACATAGAGTTGCGGGTCGCCACCATTCCATCGAGTGGCGGCCTTGAAGACGTGGTGATGCGGATTCTGGCGGCGGGCGAACCGATTCCACTGGAAAAACTCGGCCTTACCAGGCATAACCGGGAGCGGGTGGAATCCACCGTCAGCAAGCCCTACGGCCTGTTCTACGTCTGCGGCCCCACCGGCTCGGGTAAAACCACCACACTGCACTCCATTCTCAAATTTCTGAACAAGCCAGACACCAAAATCTGGACCGCCGAAGACCCGGTCGAAATTACCCAAAAGGGCTTGCGTCAGGTGCAAATCAACCGCAAGGCCGGCATCGACTTTGCGCTGATCATGCGGGCCTTTCTGCGCGCCGATCCAGACATCATCATGGTTGGTGAATCGCGCGACAAGGAAACCGTGTCCATGGGCGTCGAAGCCTCGCTCACGGGGCATTTGGTGTTTTCCACCCTGCACACCAATTCAGCGCCGGAATCCATCACGCGCCTGATGGACATGGGCATGGACCCCTTCAATTTTGCCGACGCCCTGCTCGGCATCCTGGCCCAGCGCCTGGCGAAGCGCTTGTGTGACTGCAAGCAGGCCTATACGCCAGACGCCGAAGAAATGCGCTTGTTTGCCATGGAATACGCGGAAGAGTTGGTTCGCACCACATCGTGGCAGGCGGACGCCGATGGCGAGCGCAGCCGGCTGCACGCGCGTTGGCTCTCGGCCTACGGAGAAAATGGCGCGCTGCACATGTATCGTGCAGTCGGCTGCGACAAATGTGGTCAGACGGGCTACAAGGGCCGTGTCGGCCTGCACGAGCTGCTAGTAACCAACGACACGCTGAAGAAGCTGATTCAGGAGCGCTCGCGCGTCGCCGAATTGTTTGCGGCGGCCGTCGAATCCGGCATGCACACCCTCAAAATGGATGGCATGGAAAAAGTCATGATGGGTCTGACGGACCTGAAAATGGTGCGCTCGGTTTGCATCAAATAGCCGGTCGACAAAGCGGGCAATGTCCCGCACATTGGCTGCGACTGAAAGAAATAAATGATCCAGCGGTGTAAATCTGCACAAACGCGCCCAAGTGGACAAAAGCAGCGCATTACCCGACTCCACCAATGGCCAAATAAACAACATGGAAGTTGCGAGCGCGCAGCTTTCTTTGATTGATCAACCAATGGAGCGAACAATGGAGCAAACAATGCGGTATTCAAAGCAAAAAGGTTTCACCCTGATCGAATTAATGATCGTGGTGGCAATTGTCGGCATTCTGGCAGCGGTCGCGATGCCGGCCTATCAGAACTACCTGACCAAATCCAAATTCACGGAAGTGGTGGCCGCCGCCGCGCCGTTGAAATTGGCGGTGGAACTGTGTGCGCAGGATCAGAGTGGAATTGTCAATTGCAGTACCGGCACCCAAGGCGTACCTGTGGTGAATGGAACCAGGTATGTGCAAAGCGGCACGGTGTCGGGCGGCGCAATCACGCTCACGGCAGTTGCATCCGAAGGCCTGAACGGTGCAACGTATATATTGACGCCTACCTACACCGCCAATTCGCCGCTTCAATGGACCCAGAATGGAACCTGTGTGGCGCAGCAGATGTGCAAGTAAACCGGGCATTGAATCGCCAGCACTGGCGCGTGCTTCCTACGGGGCGCGCGTCGGTCTGTTGAAATTCTGAACTGAACAAACGCGCCGTGGTGGCGCGCACTCGGGTGGTTCAATCGGCTGCTCGGAACCAGCAAGGTCGCTGGTTCCTGCAACTGATTGACCTGAGGAGTGCCAACAATGCGGACTACGCAACACCCACGGAGCGCGCCACCGAGCTCACAACACGGCTTTACCCTGATCGAGTTAATGATTGTGGTGGTAATCATTGGCGTGCTGGTCACGCTGGCCATGCCGTCCTACCAGAACTACTTGCGCCAGTCCAAATTCGCAGAGGTGGTTGCCGCTGCGGCGCCCTTGAAACTGGGGGTGGAACTGTGTATCCAGGACCGGAACAATGCAGTACTGTGCAACACCGACACCGCCGCAGTCATCAACGGCATACCGCCATTTCAGGCGACCAGGTACGCGGCGACCGGGACGGTCGTGGGTGGGACGATCACCATGACTGCAGTCCAGGGCGACGGTCTAGCCGGCCTAACCTACGTCCTGACTCCCGTGCTTCCCATTAACGTTGACCAGACCGTGCAGTGGAACGTGGGCGGAACCTGCGTTGCTGCCCGCTTATGTAGGGCGCCAGTGGTTGCCGTGGCACCGCCAGCGAATCAGCAGCCGGCTCAGCCGGCGGCTGCAGGCGGGTAGTGAACGTGGTTCGGCCATGCCCGCGCCATCGGCGCGGCAGCCCCTACCTGCGCAATAGCAA
>Ga0316223_1002616_pt1 | contig 14398 bp, 15 predicted proteins | sample TBH18009metaG_FD_206007 | JGI IMG/M metagenome (GOLD analysis project Ga0316223, IMG submission 206007) | Freshwater microbial communities from Trout Bog Lake, Wisconsin, USA - TBH18009 | ecosystem: Environmental > Aquatic > Freshwater > Lake > Hypolimnion/Profundal zone | place: USA: Wisconsin...
CATAACCACCTCCTTCAGTGTCATCATCTTCTTCAGGTTTTTCAGTGTCATTTTCATGATTAGATTCCTCATCCTCGCCTTCCATGATATGATCTTTCAAATGCTTTTCATAAGCACTATCAGGATTGCCTTTAGAAGAATGTGCTTTTTCAGGATATCCGTCACCCTTAGCTTCACCTCTATTGCTTTCCCCGTAAGGAGCATCTTCATTTTCATTTAGGCCTTTTGTCATTTCATCCAATTCAGCTAAAAGTTCATCAATATTGATTTCCTCTTCATCCAAATTAAGACCGTGATCAGATGCTCCATCACCTAAACCGTAATGTTCATCATAAGTTCCTTCTTCTTGTTCCATGTCTTCAGAGAGTTGTTTTCTCATCATGCTTTTAATTGTAGGCTCAAAATGTTCGGCTAATGCAGTTTTTGCTTGCACAAGTGCAGTGTCTCTAAGAGCTCTAGCGTCTAAAATGGCCTGTTTAAACAGTTCTTGATTGTTTTCCATTTTTATTTAAAAAATTGATTTGATTGTTATTGCTTATTAAATAGTAGCAATATGAGATTTTTGTATATTAATCAGATACTATATTGGGATAGTATACGTTAATAAATAGTAGTACTTTTGAGAAAAAGTAAATTATTTTAAAAAAAAATTTATCTTATGCAACAAATACCAGATTGACTACATATTAAATCTGATATAATGGAATTAACTTTATTGTATTTTGTATTTGCAGGAGCTATATATTGATAAGATTCATTTAATCCTCCTACAGGAGATACGTAAGCACCATAGGTTGAAGGAGTACTTACAAAGTCAAAACATAGTAACTCTAGGTCTTCTCCTACTTGTACTAATCCTTCTCCTATTGGAGTTACAGATCCCATAGCTCTAGAAGATACTCCTACTTTTATACCAGCAAAAAATAATTCTTTTAATATATTTCCAGAGGGAGTATTTAATATTTCAAATTCACCATATAAATCTTTACCTTCCCACCATACTCTGGTGATATTGTGGCAAACATTTTTTAAATTTATTACACTACTATTACCAGACCAATATGGTTTTCCATTGTCTCTGCAGTAAAAATTACCGTTTTCAACAGTTACGCAATGAACTGTAGAATCATAATCTACTTCTTTTACTTCTATAAATCTTTTATCTAGATGTACATTACTAGATCTTTTAATCCACAATCTATATAAAGTAGACTTATCATCGCACTTAATTAATCTTCCAGCAAAAATATAGTCTTTTTTAGATACCTGTTCCTTTATTACACCGTGTCGACCTATTTTTACAAGTATTTCGTTTAAATCTTCTACCAGTCTTTTAGATACTGTAAAAACAGATTGCCTTTTATATCCTCTATAGATAACCGTAGTACCATCTCCTATTGAGAACCAGTCAAATAATTTTTCCAGTAAATATGCAGGAGCTTCTTTTATCTCTTCCGGTATATATTTAGTATATTTATCTCCTAATTTATCTAAATAACTCCAAAGCCTTTTATCATAGCAATAAAATACAATTCCTTTAGAATTTTCCCTTATTCTCTCTTTCCACTCCAGGTCAGGTGATAGTCCTCTTAATACTTTTCTGAATTCTTCCGCTTTTTCCCCTTCATTTTGAGATATAAATACCCCAGAAGCTTCTTCTCCAGAGCAATGTCCTTCAGCTAAATAAAATCCTAAGAAACAAAACCAAGATTCTGTATCCAATGTAAGAGGAGATTCAAATTTAAGTCTTTTTTCTTTTGATATTTTTGTATGACTATATCCTGGTAAAATAAATACACTTTCATAGTCTTCATTGCTTGTACCTTTAGATACCAGGGGTATTGTATGATGAGTTCCTACGGTTCCATCTACTATTTCTTGTGCTAAAGCTTCTTTAAAATTACCAAATCTATCATTAATTATAAATTTATGATTAGGAGTAACCAGAGTATCTATATTTTTACCCTTAATACTGATCATTTTACCTCTATAATCCTGGTTTATTACTCGGGTAACTTCATTCCATTCGCAATTTCCAGACTTAGTATTTAGAGTCATTACTTTTTCTCCAACTACTACATCTTTTATATATTTCCAACCATCTTTAGTCATTATTTGAGCAGAAGGACGGTGGCATTCCGGGTGATCTAATTCTCCTAATGCTCTTTTTTCAGCTATGGGACCTTGCTCATATAAAGAAACTTGTTTTTTTAGAGTATCATAATCATAAATACGTTTGTTAGCATTAGGCTTATCTGCAGCTTGTATTTTACCAGATACTAAAAAAGGTTGTCTACTATTAAGTTTTGATTCTCTTAATTGTGTAGTATTAGGAGTAAATAAAGAGTATTCTATTAATAGTTGTTTATTAGACATTTTTTAAGATTTTTTAACTATTTTTGCATAACGATTATTAAATGTTATTTTCTTGTCTTCTTCAGAGTCCCCAGAAATATAGTGTTCTTTTCCCTCTTCATCTTTAACTATAACATCTTCTTTTATTCTACGTAGTATCTTTTCTTTTAATTCTTTTAATTTATCTATTGCTTCTTTTGGGTTGAATCTTTTTTCTTCTACAGGTTTTTCTGGAACATCTTTTCCTGTTAATACATTAGTTTGAACATGTTCTATTTCACCGTTATCCCACTTTACTGTAGCAGTTAAAGTACCAGTATCTAAATCAGTTATGTTTCCAGTTTTTGATTCTTCCCCCCTTTTCATTACTCTCTGTCCAGATACTAAATTTTCTATTGGTTTTTTAGGATCATCAAATTCTTTAAGAAGATGTTCTTTTAATGCAATGACTTTTTCTTTTCCGGGAGTTTCAAAATATTCTACTCCTTTATATCTTTTAGGGGACATAGTCATATGCTTAACTTTTTTAATACCTCCTTTCTTTGCAGATTCTTGTTTACCTAAAGTAGTTTGAGTATTTGTTTTAGCATCTTTTTGAGTTGCTTTCATAGCATTGGCTTTATCTACTAGGTTATTTTTTTCTACAGGAACCATCTGTAGATTTTTATCTCTTTTTTTTATGTCTTTTAAATTATGTACTATAAGTTCCCTATATGCATCAGGATCCTTTTTTATATTATCTAAAGCTTTATTTCTAGCTTCTACATAATTTTCATCTGAAATAACATCCATTTGTTCTAATTCGTAATTAGTTCCTTTAGTTAATTGATAGTAATTAACGTGATCAAATCCTATTTCTTTAGGAGTTTCATTATTTGGATTTTTTATTTCTACTTCAGATAGTATTCTTTTACTTTTAAGTATCTTTACTGTATCTTGAAAACTATTAATGTTAGTTACTAAATGAGGAAAATCCCTTCTTACATTTGTTAAGAAGTTAGCTTGAGACATTTTCCCTTCTAGTAAATCACGGTATTGTGCTGTTATGTTTTTCATAGTTAATAATAAATATATGTATATGATACTTATTTAAGTTCTTTTAGTTTAGAATACATTTCTAATATGGAAGAATGTATTTTTTCTACCATAGCTTTAGTATGTTTCTTATATTCAAATTTATCATTAGATTCTAAAATACCCTTTTTTATTTCAGAGGTAAACTCTAGTAATTTAGTGACTTCCCTTAATTTTTTTTCTATTATTTTAGTTGCTTGATGTATTTGTTCAGATTGAGGTCTTACAGATATTTTATTTTTAAATTGAGAATAAAATCTATGCTCTAATAATGCATCTTTAAGTGCTGCTTCGTATTCAATATCTTCTTGATACTTTCTTTTTACTTTCCTTTTTACTTTTCCAAAAGCTCTAGGAGATGCATACTGTTCACCCGTTCCAGCACTAAAAGAAGCTCCTCCTGCTGTCACACCACCCCCAGTAGCAGACATTTCATCTAGTTCTTCACTTTCTTGATTATTTAAAAAAATAAGAGCATCTTCTTTTGTTATTTTACCGCTCTTGATTCCTTTTATCAAATTAGCAGCTACTTCTTCCTTAGCTCCGGCTTTAATTAACTCCGCTTTTAATTTAGCATCATCTTTATTAGAGTCTTCAGATTCTTCTCTTAGAAATTGAGTTGCAAATTGATTATTGTACATTATTTATATTTTTTAATTCATCAATTAAAGCATAATATTGCATAAGTCCTACCAATACCTCATCTTTTATTGATTCGTTAGATCCTAAAGGTTTTATAAAAGTTAAAACTTCATTTAATTTTATTTTAACCACTTTATCTTCAACTTTTTCTTTTAAAGTAGTTAATTCTTTTTTTACTTTTTCTAATTGAGTATTTAAATAAGATTTTAACTGTTTAGTATCTGATATATTATTTATGTATTCTTTTAATAGATTTTTTTGTCTTAGTGATAAATTATTGTACTTATCATTAAACTTCTCTACTAATATTTTATAAGCTAGCAATCTTATTTCTTTATCTTCTTTTAAAAATTCTTCTACTACTTTAGAAGCTACTTTTCTTTCAGTAAGAGTTTCTTTTGTTACGTGCTCTAATAAATTTAATTTATTTGCTATTATTTGATTTGTATTTTGAATATTGCCTTCTAATTGTGATTCAATCAAAGTGTAAACTGAAGCATAAAACTTATAAGTATCTATTTTTGCCTTAAAGAAATTATCTAAATCGTAATTTTTTTTAATCTCCTTTATTAGACTGTATTTTTGTTTGTCTATAGTTTTCCTGTCTAACTTTTTAGCTTCTTCTAATACAGTTGTAATTAAAATATTAGCTTTAGTTTCATTTAACTTTTCTGAATTTAATATAATATTATACAAATTAAGTTCTTTGCCTAATTCAGTATCATTAAAATATCTTTTAAATATCTTAATTGCTTTTGAATCTTTATTGGACATCAAATCTGATGTAGCTTGTCTAACCAAAAGTTCAAATAGTATTCCTGTATTTTTATACTTAGAATGTTTTATCATTATTTTCTTTTTACTGTCCTTAGAAGATCACAGCCTATAATATTGTTATATATAAATATTTAATTATTCTGATAAATCACGTTTTATATTATTTTCATTTAATAATTCAGGTTCTTTATATAAAGAAATCTTTTTATGTAAACTTTCTAAGGATTTTTTATTCTTTAAATAAGTAGTTTGAGTTACTGAAGGAACGGGATTTTCTTTAAGTGCTAATGGAGATCCTCCTTTATATTTAGTTTTTAAACTATTATCAGGTTTAGAATCATTGGGTTTTGATTTCATATCATATGCTCCCATTCTATCTTGACCTAATGGATCATCTTGAGTATTTATTACAGATACTTTATCTTGAGGTCTTCCAGGTAATCTCACAGGTTCATTAGGATCTATTTCATTATATCCTTGAGGAGTATCTGCTGCAGCTAAATTAGTGTTACCGTATCCACCATACATGGAAGCTATTTGGTGAGGAGTACCGTAAGCTTCTCCTGTTTCTGCAGGATCATTTCCTTCTTCTTCAATTTGTTTAAGTCTAAATGTTCTCTTTTTATCTTCTACAATCAAACCTCTGTATTCATCAAATTCTTCTTCTGAGAAATGGAATAATTTATCGTATATCCAATCCGTAGGAAGTAAGTTGGTATCTATCATTTGAGCTGCTAAATCCATTTTTTCTTTCATCAGAGCAACTCTTTCTTGTTCATATACTATAGAAGGAATGGTTAAATCTAATTCAAAATTAGTCAAAGATTCATCAGTATATCCTATTGCATATAAATGTACTAATGCTATTTTGGTTAATTCTCCTAGTACAATTCTTTGTAACCTTTCTATTGTTCTAGCAAATCTTACATCTTCTTGAGCTAACGTTGAGTTTTTTATAACTACTTGAGTATCTGTTAGATAGTTATGATTTTCGTTTTTATCATAAACTTCCATGTTATAGGTATCAGTTTTATTTTCTAACCACTCTACTCTAACAACTTTATGATTAAAACAAATTCCTATTTCTTCATTTAAAAAATATTCTAAAGTTATATTTTCTTTATTTAAAATATTTTTTAATTGTTTTTTTGTTAATCCAATCTCATTATAAAAAGAATTTATATCTTTACTTCCATTAGCTTTATTTTTGATAAAATCAAAGGATAAGTCTTTAGGTCTTCCTTTTATAAACCCTAAATTCTCATTCAATAATTGATTTACAGTATAACCATTTTCTTGAATTATTTCTCTTATTATATATGGAGTATAATTTAGTATGTCACATAAATCTTTAAATTTTAATATTTTATTTTTATTATTTTTTAAAGTTTCAACTATGTTACTAAAATTAGGTCTATCTCTCCAATTAATATTTTTAGTACCTAACATGTCATATCTACCATCAGGAAAAGATTTTTTATATCCATCCAATAGGGGAATATGAGAATTTCTCTTTTTATTTAAAATAGAGGTAATTTCCGATCTTTCGGGATTCAAATATCCTTTTTTAACAATATTGGACCTCTCTTCGTAAGTTTTATTTGCCCAAGAATTTTTCAATATACTTTTTAACTCTGGGTTATTTTCAAGTTGTTTCTTTCTTCTCTGCGAAGCTGATAATTTATATTCCTCTGTTTGTTTAGTTTCTTTACTTTTTCTCTTTGATTCTTCAGAATGTATGGTATATTGAGATAAATCTTTATGTAGATTTATGTGGTTTTCCCACCCCATCCTATCTAAATTTTGTGGACTATTATTAAATCTATTAAAATCTTTATGGTGAATAACAATCAAATCTTTTTTACTAAAAGATCCATCAGGCAATCTTCCGTTATTCTCTATAACTCCATTAAAGTAAGAATCTACCATTTTATGAGTAAACTCCCAATTTTTATCTTTGGGTTGATATACTTGTTGGTATTCACTACTTTTAACTCCTTTTATTGGGGAATTTCTAGTTATAATAGTTCTTAAACTATCTCCTTCTTTCAAATCCTTAGCCTCTACTTTAGTTCCGTCTTTTAATATAAATCCGTGATCTGGAGTAGAATCAATATAAGTATCATTATCTATGTGTACCCTAACAACCTGAGCATTTAATCTGGTCTTTTCTGCCAAAACTATTTTTCCAGGTATTACTCTATTTTCTACAAAATCATAAGAATATGTCCATAAAGGTTCGGAATAATCTGTTTCATAATATTCTGCTATTTCTTTAATAGTTCTAATAGTACCATCTAATAATTTTATTTTTGTATCAGGTGCGATACATTTTCCAGATAAGTCTTTTTCATATCCTAAAAATGCTTTAGGAATTTTTAATGAAGCAAATAACTTATTTAAAAGATAGTTTATATCTTCTATACCATTATACTCTAATCCTTTTGCAGTATCTATTTTTGTTGAAGTATCATTTCCTCTTACTGGTATGAAGAAATCTTCCAACATATTCTGCACATTATAATTTAAATTATATTGGCCTGTAGTAGAATCTACGAGAGGGATTTTTTTCATTTTAGAAATCATTCTCTGCATATAATTTTCTACTTCTCCAGGAGGGATTGCTCCAACATTTACATAAAATACTCTTCTTTCAGGTGCTCTAGTAATTCTGTGAATCAACATAGCATCTTCCATTAAAACATATTGTTTGTATAATTTTCTACTAGCCTCTATATAAGATCTACCGTAAGGTAAGAAATTTATATCCCCAATTAATCTTAAATGGGCCATTTCATAATTATAAAAAGTAATACCTAAATCTGTATTTTGGTAAGAAGTTGAATAACCTGCTGTGGCACCTAAGGCAGCTGTTGGATCATATTTATAAATTACTTCAGAAGGGTTGTCAGGATTGGTACCTTCCAATCTGACTATGTTATAGGCTGAAAAAGGGATTACATTATATATACCATATTTCTCTGCAATCTCAAGCTTTAAGAAAAAATCACCATATTTACAGTTTGAAACAAACACTCCATTTCTACTATAAGTACCATCCTCATTATTACTGCATATAGCAAAATTATGCCTATCTTGTTCATTATTAGGTCCTTCAACTTCCATGCAATAAGTGTTTGCCTTATGGGGTAAGATAGTTACTGAAACTACTTTACACATTTCTGTACTATAAGGCATTAAACTATCTCCCTCTTTTAAGTCTATAGCTTGCTTTTTAGTACCATCTCTCATTATAAATTTATGATCTGGAGTTGTATCTACATAAGTATTATCATCTAAAGTGATTCTCACTATATCTGTATTTTCTCTGGTGATATCACACCAAGTTACTTTTCCTGGCACTAATTTATTGGTTCCCTCTTGTACTGAATATACCCATATATCTTCTTCAGGGTTATTTTTTTTACGTTCCGCTAAATCTTTTATCTTTATTTCAGTTCCATCTAATAAAGGAATCATAGTGTCTTCCTGTATACACATATTTCTAATCCAAAACCAGAGATTAAATTCTATGTTTAAAACATCATAAAAAAGACTTCTTAATATAGTTTGTATATTCTTATCTGCAGTAACTATTTGAAGAACATCTCCTTGAGCATTTTTAAGTGTACAATTATGAGTATATAATTTTGATCCATCTTTTGTTTCTATAGCAAATATGTGATTATCTCCAGCATTTACTATATCATAAACAGGTTTTTTACCCACACTTTCTACTGATATTACTTTACTAGGATAAGAAATGTAATAAATAGAATGCAATTCTCTTAATGTAAGTATACTAGAACCTGATATTAATTGATCAGTAAATATTTGATCTCCTTTATAATCAATCCATATGTGATTTGAAGTGGCTTCAATTTCAGTTCCATCATCTAAAGTAATTTTATATACTTCTTTTTCACCGTTATAGGCAACTTTATCCGCTTGAATTGGTTTAAAAGTATTATCATCATCTAACCCGTATAACCAAAAATTAGTTTCTTTGGAATCATATAATTCTTTTATAGTAACTCTTCTACCATCTAATAAAGGTATAATAGTATCTGCTCCTAAGCATTCATCAGCTATTATATCGAGTGCAGAAGCTATAATGGGATCTGTATCCATTGCTTCATAATCAGCATATATTTGAACCCTAGTGCTTTGATAATTTTGAGCTAAATTTAAGTTTACTCCGTAGCTAGTTGAAGTAGTATACACTCTGTTAAAGCGGTCTATTAGAGCATTAGTTTGTAATACACCGTCTACTTGTATCCGTTCTACATCTACTGTTTTTAAAGTACCTCCATCATTCCTGATTATTACATCAGTAGAAAATAATCTTTTTAAACTAGTAAATAAATTTCTTTGTATTTGCTGTTCTGCCATTTTATATTTTATAAATTATAATAACCAAGTAATGTCTTGAAACTCATTATTTTTTGTAGGCATTAACCAGGGATTTTGTTGCATATTAGGTTTTGTAGAATAAACTTCAAATCCGCTTGTTGTTTTATGGTAGCTATTTAAACTTGCGTAAGTTAAATCATAAGCTTTTTGTCTAAATCTTAGAGCTGTATCTCTTAAGAATAAACCCGTGAATAAAGGAATTACCAAATCATCATTATACCCTTGCATAGCCTGTGGTTTTCCATTTTTCCAAACAAATACTCTCAGCTCATCTAAAGTTCTTTGAGATTTTATAATTACGCTTTTTTCCTCTATAAAAGATCTACCTTTTTCTATAACTAAAGGCCTAGTTCTTTGATTCATACTGAATCCAGGAGTCATTCCTTCTCCACTATCAAATTTAGTAACGTACAAATCTATTTGAGTACCTACCATTTCTGATTTAGGAGAGTAATATAAATTGTGGTATCCATTTTCTTGAACTGTAGTTACTACATCCCATCCTATACTAGCATTTTCTATTATTAACAATGCAAAATTCCATTCAGTGGCTACTGATATTAACTTTCTAGCAAAATCTTTAGTGGGAAGTTGATCTTTATACTCTGCTACTTGTTCTAATTTTTCTATATCAAATACGTGAAAAGTAGAGAAGTCTTTTCCATCCCCTCTAGCCACATCCGCAATAACCATATATGATTTTAAAGGATCAGGATAATCCCACAACCAGTAAACTCCTCCCACATCTCTTTTTTCTATAGGGTCTTCAATTAAAGTATCATAATATTTTAAAGTTTCTGGCTCAATTACCGTTTCTCCTGATGTAGCAAATGAACAATCACATTCTTGAGCTGCGTTTCTAGCTCCTAATTGTTGGGTTTGTTCTTCTCTCCAAGTTTGATCCCTTTCAGGATGTACTGTCCAAGGAAGAGATATAGGAGTGAATTTATTTTCTCCGTTTTGAGCTCTGGTAAATTCTTTATGAAACCAATTTCCAACACCATTAGGAGTTGAAAGAGCTATACATCTACCACCTGTTGCTAGAGTCTGTTGTGCTGCAGTAAATATTTGTTCAACATTATCTATGAAGGCACAATTATGACTTACTATTCCATTAGAATAATACTCATTATCGAATTCCACATCTAGTAAATCATAAAGCTTTATATTTTCCTCTATAAAATTTTTACATAATACAATTTCTTCGGTATATAGAACATCACCCTCTACTATATCTTTAGCATATAAAAAACTTTCATTTTTCATTTTTAATTTATGATTCTCGGAACATTTTATAGAATTTCCATCCGATAAAATAAAATAATAATAAGAATCTTTATCCAAGCTTTTAATACCTGAAAAATTGCTCCACCCCAAAGGAGTTAAAACTTCCCAATTTTCTATTTTTTTAATTGTGCTCAATGTTAAAAAATTGTTTCATAGGTTTAATTAATTGTGGATTTTTTTCAAAATCAACTTTATGAACATTTTCTAAAAACCATTCATCTGATATTATTTTATAGGCATAACCATTATTGACTGCCCATTCCTTAGCAGCTATTTCTTTAATTTTATTTTTTTTAGAATTTATTTATATTCATTATTATTAATTAAATCTTCTATAGCAACTTCTTTTATCTCTCCTGTTGATTTATTTCTTACTTTAATTTTAGTATCTCCTGAAACACATTCGTCCATTACAAGCAAAGATACTGCTTCTGAACGAGCTGAATCCGTTGCTGCTGATACTGCCTTTATTTGAGAACCATTTTTTAGTCTTAAACTAAGTCTGTTATGTTCTATAACAGGTAGTTTCATCCATCCAGGTAAATTATCATAAGCAAATCTTACTTTAGTTACCATGTTTTTAGCAGTAGCCTGTGTTGTAGCTAATACAAGTATGTTTTTATCTTGTTCAAATAGCATCATCCATAAGGAAAATGCTGATACTAAAGTAGAAATACCTAACTGCCTAGACTTGTTTATTATGTTGTAATCAAATCTTTGAAATATATGTAGTACTTTTTCTTGAAAAGGGTATAAATTAAAAGACATTCTCCCTTTAGTTGGGTGTTGAATAGTATAATACTTCTTCATCCAATAAACAGGATCTGATTTACACCTAAGTAACTCTTCTTTTATTTTTTCACTTATATTTGGTGCACTATTAGTCATGTACTTAATTATCTTCCTCTTGTTTATTAGGATTTATTCCTAATTTTACTCTAAGTGTTTTAATCTGTTGAGGAATATCTCCAATTTGTTTTTTATAATCCTCTATAGATAAAATACCTGCTTTATATTGCATAAGTAATTTATTTTTTTGGAATATTAAATTATCTAAATATTGTATTTTTTTATCTAATGATTCTTTTTGAGAATCCTCTTCTAAATCCTCATAAACAAAATCTTCAAACATTAAATTTTTTAAAGAATGCATCATATTATATATATAAAATTATATATTAATAAATAGTATAAATTAGGATTCTAATTTTAAGGTATTTTTCTTAGAGGAAGGCTTATATTGAGATACTATAGATTGCCATTGTTGTTTATCATACTTTATACCGTTAATATAATACTCAGGAGCTTTTTTTTCTGCTGACTTATCATATGAAATAGCGGGTCCTCCTAGATTATGGAACTTTCTAATACCGTCAGAACCTTCTAAGTAAGTTATTTTTTTACCACAAATAGTAGTAATAGTTTTTAGTACGTTTTGCTTTTTCATTTATAGAAATATAAACTTTAAAATAATAATATGTAACAATATAATAAATATTATTGATAATTACAAGATTATCTTAAAGTTTATTTAATGATTAAGAAGCAGGAGTATTTTCTTCAGATTCATCCGAAGGAAGTTCTTCTGTTCCAAAAGTAGCCTCATTACCTGCTTCTGTACCAGTTTCAGCTCCTTCAGGATTTTCTGTACCAGTTTCAATTCCTGCAGTTGAAGTTGTTGCACTTGAAGTAGCACCACTCAGATCAGGACCTCCTCCTGCATTTTGTTCTTCTCCTTCAGGTCCTTTAGTTTGTATAGGATTGCCTAAAGACAATAGATTTGCTATTGCGTTTGTACATCTTTCTTTTTCTCCTATTGTTTGTAAATAGAAATTTTTTCCCTGTACTGTAGCTTCATATGCTTTTTCTAAGAAAGTTAAAGTAAAGAATTGATTATTATGCAATACTATTTTAAAAGTAGTAGGTTTAGGTGCTACAATGTAAATTCCAGTAATATAATCTTTAAATGCATTAGACATTAACATTTTTAATGTCTTTTCTAAAGTAGGATATTTTTCTAAAAGATATCCAATAGGATTATCCTCAAAAGACTGAACTTTAGGTTCCATCATCTGAACTTCATTTAATATCAATCTTCTTATTATATCCTTATTAGTCATATTATTTTTTATATTTATTTTTATTTTCATAAACTGCATATCCGGGAGTTGGAGCTTGTTGAGGCTCACTCATTTCTGCAGATTGTTCAGCCATAAATTCTTCAACTGAATGAATATAATCAGAAGCTAGTGTTACATAAGCAGCTACCCATCCTGGTAGTTCGTCCTCTGGATGAATTTGCATTTCTAGCTTAGAAGCATTTGATATCAAACTTCTTAATTCGGCTTTAGCCATACGTGCTTGATGACTTTGACCATGATTATAGTCTATGCCTTGCATTCTTTGGCATTCATCACACTCTTTTAATACGTCTCCTAATTTAATCATTTCTATAGGTTTATATAAATAAATATACAATATTATTTCTTATTGTCAATAGGTACCCACCATATACAAACATATTCTGTAGGTTCGGTTGGGATTTTACCGTCTCCATTCCAATTTATATAATATTTTCCTTCACATAATTGGGTTTCTTTGTTCCATTTAGCACAATTAGCGCACATAGCACCTCCTTTAGGTACTTCTTTAGCAGGTTTAAACCCTTCAGGAAATTCTAATTCAGGAGATTCTTCTTCTATTTCTAATAAATTGGCTAATTTCAACATATTTTTTATTTTTTGTTTTTTATATAATCTCTTATTCTAAAAAGAATTTTATATTTTTCATTATTATCAGAAGATTTATTCCATAATAATTTATAATGTTTTTTTTCACCATCTGATAATCTATTTAGTAATTTTTTAAAATTTTCTTCATTACTATTTGTAGGATGTTTATCAGATGCCATTCCTTCTCTTAAAATATCTATTAATTTGATCATATTATATACGTATTTTTATTACCAAGCCCTGCATGACCAGTAATTTGCTTTGGTTCTAGGTCCAGGATTTTCACAATGATGTCTAGCTCTAAAACTTTTTCTATGCTTAGGACTAGATTTTTTTATTCTCATATTAGGATCACCAAAGTTTACTTTAATTACATTTCCTTTAGCATTCTTAACATATACTGATCTTTTTTTAGGACCATCAGGAGTTAAAAAAGGTTTTCCTAGACTTACTTTTCTACCATGATACTCTGCTTCCTCAAGCCTATTCCAATGTTCTGTAATGTATTCTTTCAAACACTCTGTACAGTATTGATCAGTTTCATCAATAGGGACACAATTAGGTACAGTCTTTCCATTTTTTGTTTTTGTGCCTACGGGGTGATAACGTCTCCAACAAGGATTATCTTTAGAGTTTCTCAAATCCTCCTTTATCATTATTTTTATTTTTTATTTGAAGGTATGCTACTAATGTTTCTATAAATTTTTTATATAGATGAGAGCCATATTCATTTTTAAGTATTTCAGCTACTGTTTTTGCAAAATCTTCATAAGTTTCTTCTTCTTTAGGAACAATTGTTCTATCTTCTTCATTCAAAATAACAGATATTCCTGCTAATTTTTTCATTTTCATTATATCTTTAACTTTGTCAATCATAGCTTAGTGTAAGAATTTAAGTTTATATTTAGTTCCTTCAACTAATGCTACAATTTCATCTATTTGATTTTGTATGTAAGAGTCTTGAGGTATGGTTTTTCTTGCAGTTTCAACGTATCTGCAAAGAGCTTCAAAATAATTTACTACTTGATCATCCTCTTTGAAAGAAGATGGGCTAGTATAATCTCTAATTATACCGTATCTACCTTGATAAGTTTCTACTAAAGAATCTATTAACTCTA
>Ga0316223_1002619_pt1 | contig 14379 bp, 10 predicted proteins | sample TBH18009metaG_FD_206007 | JGI IMG/M metagenome (GOLD analysis project Ga0316223, IMG submission 206007) | Freshwater microbial communities from Trout Bog Lake, Wisconsin, USA - TBH18009 | ecosystem: Environmental > Aquatic > Freshwater > Lake > Hypolimnion/Profundal zone | place: USA: Wisconsin...
CGCGGACTGGTGAAGCAAGTACATACAAAGAATATGCAAAACTGATTAACGATCAAAGCCGTCGTCACATGACCCTCCGCAGCTTATTCGAGATCAAATCTGCTGGCGCGCCTGTGCCATTAGAAGAAGTTGAATCAGCAAAAGAGATCGTGAAACGCTTTGCGACTGGCGCGATGTCTTTAGGTTCTATTTCAACGGAAGCGCATGCCACATTGGCGATTGCGATGAACCGTATCGGTGGCAAATCGAACACCGGCGAAGGCGGCGAAGATCCTAAACGTTTCATCCCTGTAGCAAAAGCGAGTTCAATGGCTGAGGTCATTGGCGCAAGCTTGATTGAGAGAGATACTCCGCTCCAAGCAGGCGACTCAATGCGCTCAAAAATTAAGCAGGTTGCTTCTGGCCGTTTCGGTGTGACTGCTGAGTACCTAGCAAATGCTGACCAAATCCAAATCAAAATGGCGCAGGGTGCAAAACCTGGTGAAGGCGGTCAGTTACCAGGCCATAAGGTGAGCCCTTATATTGCTAAGTTGCGTTTCTCAGTGCCTGGCGTTGGATTAATCTCACCGCCACCACACCATGATATCTACTCGATTGAAGATTTGGCGCAGTTGATTCACGATTTGAAGAACGCGAATCCAAAAGCTGATATCTCTGTGAAATTGGTTTCTGAAACGGGCATTGGTACCGTTGCAGCAGGTGTAGCAAAAGCAAAATCAGACCACATCGTTGTGGCTGGTCATGACGGCGGCACTGGCGCATCTCCAATTTCATCAATCAAGCATGCGGGTACACCGTGGGAGCTTGGTCTTGCTGAAACACAGCAAACTCTTGTGCTTAACCAATTGCGTGGTCGCGTGATCTTGCAAGTTGACGGTCAAATGAAAACCGGTCGCGACGTATTGATTGGCGCACTATTAGGTGCCGATGAGTTCGGTTTCGCAACTGCGCCGCTCGTCGTTGAGGGCTGCATCATGATGCGTAAGTGCCATCTCAATACTTGCCCAGTTGGTGTCGCAACACAAGATCCTGAACTACGTAAACGCTTCACTGGCCAACCTGAGCACGTGGTGAATTACTTCTTCTTCATTGCTGAAGAGGTGCGTGAGTTAATGGCTGGCATGGGTATACGTAAATTTAACGATTTAATCGGCCGTGCTGATTTGCTCGATATGCAAAAGGGTATCGACCATTGGAAGCTAGTGGGTCTTGATTTCAGCAAAGTATTCCATCAACCAAAAGTGGACCAATCTGTTTCATTGTTTAACAATGATGTACAAGACCACGGCTTGAAAAATGCGCTTGATAATCAATTGATTGCACTTGCAAAACCAGCCTTAGAAAAAGGCGAAAAAGTCACCATTGATTTGCCAATTACTAATACAAACCGCACTTGCGGCACCATGCTGTCTAACCAAGTTGCAACACGTTATGGCAATGCTGGTTTACCTAATGACACCATCAGCATCAAACTGAAGGGCACCGCAGGTCAAAGCTTTGCGGCGTTCCTCGCACACGGCATCAGCATCGAGCTCACGGGCGAGGGCAATGACTACGTGGGTAAAGGCTTGTGTGGTGGTCGCGTCGTGATCAAACCACCTGTCGCATTCCGTGGAATTGCCCATGAGAACGTCATTGTAGGGAACACCGTGATGTTTGGTGCAACCTCAGGTGAGAGCTACTTCCGCGGTGTTGCGGGTGAGCGCTTCTGTGTACGTAACTCTGGCGCAAGTGCAGTGGTTGAAGGCGTTGGTAATCACGGTTGTGAGTACATGACAGGCGGTACCGTTGTGGTACTCGGACAAACCGGCCTTAACTTCGCTGCCGGTATGTCTGGCGGCGTTGCTTATGTATACGACGAAGATGGTACTTTTAACAAGCGTTGCAACATGGCCATGGTTTCACTTGAAAAAGTAGAGGCGGCCTCAAACTTTACTGAAGATAGTATCAACCACTTGAACCAAGCAGATGAAACAACGCTCCTAACATTAATAGACAATCACATTGCTTACACAGGCAGTGAGCGTGCTCAATCAATTCGTGCTGATTGGGAAAATGCGAGAAGTAAATTTGTGAAAGTCATGCCAAATGAATACAAACGCGCGCTTAAAGAGCTCGCTGCTGCCAAAAAGGAGGCTGCATAATCATGGGTAAAGTTACCGGCTTTATGGAATTTGAGCGTCTCTCAGAGGCTAATCTACCAGTCACCGATCGCGTTAAGAACTACAAGGAATTTGTTCTTCATTTAACTGACGAACAGGCGAAGGTTCAAGGTGCAAGATGCATGGACTGCGGCATTCCTTTCTGCACCTCTGGTTGTCCAATCAACAACATCATCCCTGATTGGAACGATTTGGTTTACCAACAAGATTGGCGCGCAGCTATCGATGTGTTGCACTCAACCAACAACTTCCCAGAGTTTACTGGTCGTATCTGCCCAGCACCTTGTGAGGCTGCATGTACGCTCAATATTAATGATGATGCTGTAGGTATTAAGTCTATCGAACACGCAATCATAGATAAGGCTTGGGAAAATAACTGGGTGGTGCCACAACCTCCAGCACAAAAGACTGGTAAGAAAATCGCGATCGTTGGTTCAGGACCTGCTGGCATGGCTGCAGCACAACAACTCGCACGTGCAGGACACCACGTGGTGGTGTTCGAAAAGGAAACACGCGTAGGTGGTTTACTTCGTTACGGCATCCCTGACTTTAAGTTTGAGAAAAGCCATATCGACCGCCGCGTGAAGCAGATGGAGGCAGAAGGCGTTGAGTTCAGAGTCAATCATATTGTTGGCGAGAATGTCAGTGCTGAAGACTTAAGCAAAGACTTTGATGCCGTTATTCTAGCCGGGGGGGCTGAGAATCCTCGAGATTTACCAGTGCCAGGTCGTGAGCTTGATGGTGTACATTTTGCGATGGATTTCCTACGCCCGCAAAACAAAGTAGTCGCAGGCGACAAAGTACCTAACCAAATCATGGCAACTAATAAGCATGTGGTAGTGATTGGTGGTGGTGATACAGGTTCTGACTGTGTGGGTACCTCCAACCGCCATGGCGCTGTGTCAATTACGCAATTTGAGGTGATGCCACAACCACCAGAGAAGGAAAACAAGAACCTCGTATGGCCAAACTGGCCGCTTAAACTTCGCACCTCAAGCTCTCACGAAGAGGGCTGTGAACGTGATTGGTCGATCACCACCAAGGAACTGATTGGTGAAAATGGCAAAGTGACTGCACTTAAAGGCGCTAAGGTTGAGTGGAAGGACGGCAAGATGGTTGAAGTGCCAGGCTCTGAATTCACGATTAAAGCTGACTTGGTATTGCTTGCGATGGGCTTCGTTAGCCCAATGCAAAAGGTACTCGATGCGTTTGGTGTTGAAAAAGATGCGCGTGGCAATGCAAAAGCGACAACCGATGGTGTGGGTTGCTATACGACCTCAAAAGCTAAAGTGTTTGCAGCGGGTGATATGCGCCGTGGCCAATCACTTGTGGTTTGGGCAATACGTGAAGGCCGTCAATGTGCTCGTGCGGTTGATGAGTTCCTCATGGGCTCTTCAAATTTACCACGCTAAATTAGCGTAAGAGAAAAGGGTGCTAAAGCACCCTTTTTTCATGAATGAATTTCTTTGATAGATATAAAAATGACGACACTAAAAAACGATACCTTCCTTAGAGCCCTGATGCGCGAGCCAACGGAGTACACCCCGGTTTGGATGATGCGCCAAGCTGGCCGCTACTTACCGGAGTATCGAGAAAGTCGTAAAACAGCAGGTAGCTTTTTACAGCTTTGTAAGAGCCCTGACTTCGCAACAGAGGTCACCATCCAGCCACTAGATCGCTATCCATTATTGGACGCTTCTATTCTATTTTCAGACATCTTGACTGTGCCTGATGCAATGGGTTTGGGGCTTTACTTTGAAGAAGGCGAAGGCCCAAAATTTGAGCGAACACTACAACAAGAGGCGGACATCCTTAAGCTTGAAGTACCAGACATGTCAAAGCTGCAGTATGTGTTCGATGCGGTTGGCCAAATACGCAAGACATTAGACGGTCGCGTGCCACTAATTGGCTTCTCTGGCAGTCCATGGACACTTGCCACCTATATGGTCGAAGGTAAAGGCGGCACAGACTTCTTAACGATTAAGAAGATGGCCTATGCGCGTCCTGAACTATTGCATCACATCCTCGAGATAACTGCGAAAACGGTGATTTTATATCTCAATGCCCAAATTGCAGCGGGTGCACAGGCCGTGATGATTTTTGATTCATGGGGCGGGGCACTTTCTCACAACGCCTTCCAAGAATTCTCGCTCGCTTATATGCAAAAAATTGTGAATGGACTCACCAAAACATCTGAGGGCAAAAAGGTACCAAGCATTGTCTTTACCAAAGGCGGCGCGCTTTGGTTAGAAGCCCAAGCAGCTATTGGTGCTGATGCACTAGGTTTAGATTGGACAGTTAACATTGGTGAAGCAAGAAATCGTGTTGGGAATCAGGTCGCCCTTCAAGGCAACATGGATCCTGCTATTTTACTCTCAACCCCTGAGGCCATTGAAAAAGAAGTCGCAACAATCTTAGCGAGCTATGGTAAGGGGCATGGTCACGTTTTCAACCTTGGTCATGGCATCACGCAGTGGACACCGCCAGATAACGCGGCGGCATTCTTATCAGCAGTAAGAAAGCACAGCCAACAGTACCACCAATCCTAAATTTGCAACTGCGATTAAGCCTAGAACTCCATCGGGTCTACGTCAACACTCCAGCGGACCTTCGGCGATAATTTACTTGCACGTAATTGTGGCGTAAGCCCTGCGAGCAGTTTCTGTAGAGCACCACGTTGTGTGGCTTGCATTAGGATTTGTCCTCGCTCCATGCCTTTAAGTTTTTCCATTTGCGCACGCATAGGATCATAGGTCAAGACCTGCTGACTCAACCCACGCGCCATCTCAAATGCAAAATTTAGGAACGCCTCAACATCTCGATAACTCCCCGACTCTGCACGCAATAATGCTAAATAACAGAAGGGTGGCAACTGCGCCATCTCACGTTCCTGTAGTAAAGTTTGCGCATAAGCTGGATAGTCTTGGCTTCGCAATGCGTTAAACAAATGATGGTTTGGGAACGCTGTTTGGATGAGTACCTCACCAGCCTTCTCAGCCCGACCCGCGCGTCCAGAAACCTGCATCAACTGGGAAAACAAGCGCTCAACCGCCCTAAAGTCTGGACTAAATAATGCGCTGTCAGTATCGATTACCCCAACCAAGGTGAGGTTGGGGAAGTCATGACCCTTCGCTAACATCTGGGTGCCAATTAAAATGTCAATCTCATTCGCATTTACGGCAGTCAAAATGTCGTTAAGTGATTCTTTACGACTTGTACTATCTCGATCGACACGTTGAATCTTAGCAGTAGGAAATAATTGCTTCAGGGTCTCCTCTAGCCGCTGGGTGCCCTGTCCCGTAGGGTGCAAGTCAGCGTTGCCACAGCTTGGACACTGACGCACTATTTTTTGCTCATGACCACAATGGTGGCATCGTAGACGGCCTTGCTTTAGGTGCACCACCAAACGACTACTACAACGCATGCAGGGAGCAATCCAGTGACAAGCATTGCATAGCAATACTGGGGAGTAGCCACGTCGATTAATAAATAACAGACTCTGTTCACCCCGCTCTAAACGTTCATGCATTGCATTGATGAGCACAGAGGTGAAGCCATTGCTACTCTCTAGTTTCGTGGTATCAATACAGCGGATATTGGGAAGGGCAGACTGCGATACGGCACGATGGTTTAAACTGAGTAGTCGATACTTACCAGTTTGCGCGTTCTGCCAGGTTTCGAGTGCTGGGGTAGCACTACCCATCACGATAGGCACCTTTTTACGTTGCGCCCTGACCATGGCGACGTCACGCGCATGGTAGCGCATGCTGTCCTGCTGCTTATAGGAACCGTCATGCTCCTCATCGACTAAAACAACTTTTAAATTGGGGATCGGTGTGAACACCGCCAGACGCGTACCGATAATGATACGAGCCTGACCAGACTGTGCTAATCGCCAATTTTGTAAGCGCTCACTATCAGTTAAATTGCTGTGCAATGAGATGAGAGGAAAATGTGGAAGGCGGTTTCTAAAACGCGCCTCTAACTGTGGCGTGAGATTAATTTCTGGTACAAGGACCAGCGCCTGAGCATCTGGTTCGGCCAAGACTTGCTGAATAATCTGCATATAAACTTCTGTCTTACCACTCCCCGTAATGCCGTGAAGTAAGAATGGCTTGAACTGGTTGGCACTCTCTACCACTTGATTAACAGCATGCGTTTGTTCTTCGTTGAGCACAGGCGGAGGAACTGGTTCGTGACTTGATTTAAAGCCAACTAAGATTTGCTCGGCAGTGATCCAGTCTTTTTCTCGAAAAACCTCGATTGCTGTCCGCCAGCTAGGGGAAATTTTTTTGAGCACGGACTCGGCTAATGCACCATCCCTTAACGCTAAAAAAATCTTTCGTTGCACCACCTGTCGGGCAGGAATTTCGTCGATGCTCACCTTCGAACCTTGAATGCTCAGTGCATATACAAACTGCTTTCTAGAAACAGCCGGTTCAATTTGTCTAAGCCTAGTTGGTAAGCTGGCAAGTAGTGCCTGCCCAAATGGGTACTGATAGTAATCCGCACAGAATCTCAATAGCCCGAAGGTATCTGCATCGAGTGTCGGTTCACCATCAAAAACCTGGATGACCGACTTTAGCTTCTCAACAGCAAACTCGCTTTTATCAGAAATGCCCACCACAACACCTACGACCTTACGCGAACCAAAAGGCACGACCACTCGCTGACCAATTTGGACGTTATTTCCAGCATCGAGATAATCGAAAAGTCGTTCTAGTGGAACGTCTAGGGCAATTTGAAGAATATTTTTTTGCATTAACGCTAGCTAAAATCGAATAGGTGATGAGCGCAAGCACTCAATGAGTTAAAATACATCTTTTATACCTCTTAGATATTCTGCCTTGAAAGCACATCTTACCGAATTACTTGCCGAAGCTACAAAAAGCTTAACGAAAAACGCTATTTTTGATGCGTCTCATTTATCGATTCAGCTTGAGCGCCCAAAAAATAAAGACCACGGCGACTTCTCAACAAATTTAGCTATGCTACTTGCAAAACCACTTCGCCAAAATCCACGCGCGATTGCAGAAAGCTTAATCCAAGCACTGCCTAAATCTACCTTCATTGAGAAGGTTGAGATCGCTGGCGCAGGCTTTATCAACTTCTATCTTGGTGCAAATGCTAAACAAGCCGTGATCAGCTTAATTGCAGCACAAGGCGAAAAGTTTGGTCACAATACCATCGGCCAGAATCGCAAAGTTCAGGTGGAGTTTGTTTCAGCAAACCCAACCGGCCCACTCCACGTCGGCCATGGGCGAGGCGCAGCGGTTGGTGATTGCTTGGCTCGCTTGCTTGACGCTAATGGCTGGGCAGTAACACGTGAATTTTACTACAACGACGCTGGCGCACAGATTGATAATCTTACACATTCAGTTCAACTTCGTTGTCGCGGCGTCACACCAGACGATCCACTTTGGCCAGAAGCTGGCTACCGTGGCGATTATATTGCTGACGTTGCGAAAGCTTACCTTAATAAAGAAACGGTCATAGCTGACGATATGTCGGTGACTGCCACTGGTGACGTAGAAGATACAGAATCTATTCGCGCGTTCTCGGTAGCTTATCTTCGTCACGAGCAGGATCTAGATTTAAAAGCCTTCAAAATTAAATTCGATGTATTTGCACTTGAATCTGCTCTTTACACCGATGGTAAGGTTGAAAATACTGTCCAGAGTTTAATTGCGAGTGGCCATACCTACGAGCAAGATGACGCGCTTTGGCTTCGTACCACCGACTTCGGTGATGACAAAGATCGCGTCATGCGCAAAACAGATGGAGGCTACACTTACTTCGTTCCTGACGTAGCTTACCATGTAGACAAGTGGAATCGTGGTTTTGACCGTGTCATCAACGAGCAGGGTGCTGACCACCACAGCACAATCACTCGTGTTCGGGCCGGGTTACAGGCATTAAACGTTGGCATCCCTAAAGGCTGGCCAGATTACGTATTACACCAGATGGTCACTGTCATGCGCGGTGGGGAAGAGGTGAAACTATCAAAACGCGCGGGTAGTTATGTCACGCTTCGCGACTTAATCGAGGAGGTTGGCTGTGATGCAACACGCTACTTCTTAGCTGCGCGGCGCGCGGACTCACAACTCATCTTTGATATCGATTTAGCGCGCGCACAAACCAACGACAATCCTGTTTACTATATCCAATACGCGCATGCACGTATTTGCAGTGTACTAGCCCAGTGGGGCGGCGATGCAACGAGCCTACCAACGGTCAATCTTACCCCACTAAGCAGCACTCATGACGCAGCGCTCATGCAGCGTCTGAGCGAATTCCCAGAGGTAGTAGAGAACGCAGCCAATGATTTGGCACCACACACTATTGCGAACTACCTAAAAGACTTGGCGAGCGACCTACACAGCTTCTACAATGAACATAAAATCTTAGTGGAGGACGAAACCACCAAGTTAGCACGCCTTGCTTTAATAAGTGCAACACAGCAAGTCTTAAAAAATGGTCTACAATTATTAGGTGTTAGCGCGCCGAATAAGATGTAAGGATTTTTGATTCAAACAAGTTATTCACTGGATATCAATATGAGCAGAGACTACAAACCAGCACCCCCAAAACCTGAAAAAAAACCCAACCCATTTTTAAATGGGTTAATCGTAGGTTTACTCTTTGGTGTTGCCATCGCTGTTGGATTTACGATCTATATCAAGGGTGGTGAAAGCCCTTTTAGTGCGAAAACTCAACCCGTAACTCCTATTGAGTCTAGCAAGCCAATCGAAACTAAAAAAGATGCCAAGGCAGAAGACGCGCCAACAAAGGATCGCTTCGAATACTACAATATCTTGCCTGGCAACGAATCTAAAGTCACTGAACAAGAAATTAAGCAGTTAGAAAATAATGCCGAAGCAAAGGAAACATACTTCCTTCAGGTAGGGGCGTTTAAGACAGAACAAGAAGCCGACAACGTCAAGGCGAAGTTAGCGCTTCTTGGACTAGAAGCAATCATCCAAACAGCAACGACACCTGACCATGGGGTATTGCATCGTGTACGTGTTGGTCCCTATGAAGATCCATCACAGCTCACCAAAACAAAAAGCGACCTCATTGAAAATGGTTTCAAGCCCGATTTAATTAAGGTGAATACAAGCTCCAACCAATAGACTCTGATCGCAAATCATCGCGATACGTTATTAACCACTTGATATGCAAATTTTAGAGATTAATTAAGGACATAAAAATGAAGAAATTGCTTACTGCATTGATGCTATTAATTTCCACAACGGTGATGGCAGACGCGCCACAAAATGGCAATGAATTTACACAAACAGCGCAAATCATTCCAACCGAGAATCCTTCAAAAATAGAAGTCACAGAGTTATTCTGGTACGGCTGCCCACACTGCTACGCACTAGAACCACAGCTAGCAGCTTGGGTTAAATCGCTCCCTAAAGATGTGACCTTCAAGCGCGTACCTGGCTTACCACGTGCTGATTGGGCACCGATGGCTAAGGCTTACTACGTAATGGAGAGCCTAGGTTTATCTGAGAAATTACATAGCAAACTATTTGACGCATTACATAAGCAAAAAGCTTTCTTACCTAATGATGAAAAAGCAACCATTGACTGGATTACAAAAGAAAGTGGCCTAGATCGTAAAAAGGTGGAGACGGAATTCAACTCATTCTCACTCAACACTAAGCTCAACCAAGCGGCACAAATCTTCCGTGCCTCAGGTGCAACAGGTGTGCCGACCCTTATCATTGATGGCAAGTACATCACCTCAGTAACGATGGCTGGCGGCAGTCAGGAAGTGTTCAATGTTGCGAACTACATTATCGAAAACATTCGCAAAGATAAAGCTGCTAAAAAATAAATAAAGACGCCATCAAGTGTGTCCACTTAAAGTTTTTATCACCGGCGCCTCAAGTGGAATAGGGCAAGCTCTCGCTCAGCACTATGCCAAAGAAGGCGCCATCATTGGCCTCGTCGCACGACGCAAGAACCTACTCAGTAATCTTCAAGACTCACTCCTAACCCAAACTGTCACTTACGCGCTTGATGTTCGAGATGCTAACGCACTCAAAGAAGCTGCAGATGACTTTGTTGCACGGTTCGGTGCCCCAGATATTGTCATCGCTAATGCAGGTGTCAGCGCTGGCACGCTCACGGAAAAAAGAGACGATATCAACACCTTCAAAGGAGTGATCGATATCAACCTACTCGGCATGGTGCAGACGTTTCAGCCCTTCATAAGATCGATGAAAGAGGCAGGCAAAGGCAGTTTAGTTGGAATTGCCAGCGTAGCTGGGATCAGAGGCTTACCAGGCGCTGGTGCTTATAGCGCATCAAAAGCCGCAGTGATTGCCTACCTGGAAAGTCTCAGAGTAGAGCTCAGCCTTGATGGAGTAAACGTCACCACCATCGCCCCAGGCTACATTAAAACGCCGATGACCGATATCAATCATTACGGAATGCCATTTCTCATGGCACCAGACGTCGCAGCCAAGAAATTCGCCGTGGCCATTGCAAAGAAAAAACGATTTATCGTCATTCCGTGGCAGATGAGCTGGCTTGCCAAGGTGATGCGCCTCGCACCCCCATGGCTTTGGGACATCATGATGAAACATGCACCCCGTAAAGCTCATGCAAACTGGGATTGGCTGTAATGTCTAATCTCTCCATCCACAGCATCCAGTTCACCATAGAAATCGTCGCCACTTTTGCTTTTGCATTATCTGGTCTCATTGCAGGAATAAGAAAACAAATGGACGTGGTTGGCTTATGCATTGTGAGCGGAGTATCTGCGTTTGGCGGGGGAACACTTCGAGACATTTTGCTCGATAGGCGTCCGTTCTTTTGGGTGAGTCATTCACTTTGGTTATGGGCGTTGATAGCGACCTGTCTGTTTGCAATGTTTTTCATGCGTGAACGTCACATCGAACTGACTGAAAAAGCGATTCAGATTCCAGACGCTCTAGGCCTTGGCTTATTTACAGCCCTGGGAACACAAATCGCTTTGGAACTTGGAATGCCGCGAACCGTTTCAGCACTGATGGGGATGATGACCGCAGTGTTTGGTGGTGTGATTAGGGATGTTTGCTGTAACGAGATTCCTAAAGCTTTTAGTGATCACCAACCCTATGCAGTACTTGCCTTTCTGGGGAGCTGGTTGCTCATCGCGCTTACGATGCTTAAATTACCCGAGGAGCTGATATTATTCCTATCAGCTACCTTCACCACCATATTAAGACTCCTAGCGATTCAATTCAAATGGCATTTACCAAGCCAAAGAATCACTAAGCCCTAGTGACTAGTTTCGCGTTTTCTCCAGAGTTCAAGGTACTCGTCTGACTGATTAAGCAGGTCTTCGTTCATCTCTTCAAACTCGTTTTCTGGCGGCATGTCAGCCTCTTTAGAAATGGCGGTATAGCCCAAACCCAATTTGCCGCCCTCAACTTTGAATCCGACAAACTCTAGGATTGTTGGGAACATATCAAAGTGCAACACTTGCTCACGATTCTTAACCGCTGGTTTGGAAGAAATGAGTTCGTTAAATACGTGTCGCTCTTTGACCTTTTCAAGCTTGTCGTAAACCGGATTTTCCATCGCTAGATGGTCGCCCAAAATCACCACGTTAGTGTCTTTAAAGTATTTGTTCTGCTTCATAAACACTAAAAGCTCAGCAATCTGATTGGAGGTACACTCCACAATCCCATTAAAGTCCTTAATCCCATGCGCTTTACAGTATTTAGAGAAATGACCGTCTGGACCATGCGTATCGATGGTATTAAACGTCAAATTAAACGGCTGATTTTGAGCATGTAGCTTAACAAGCTTTGCCTTAACAAGGGTCAAAAGGTCATCATCGTAGAGTCCCCAAAAGTTCATGTCTTTCGCAGTTCTATTTCCTTTTAGTTCTTCTCGGCCGTAAACCTCATCATAATGATGATCTTGGAAAAACTTACCCTTGCCAGAGAACGCAAGAGCATCCCCAGCCATATACACATTGTAGTATCCAGCATCATGCAAAATATCACCTAAACAAACGGCATTAGGTAGGAATGATTTGATGTTCTCACCTTGGTTATTGCCATCATACAAACTCACACTTTTTAGTGGCAATCCACACTGGGTTGAAGTGATACCTGCAATCGTCCAGCCCGTCCCAGGCGCCTGTTGGAACCGTCCAAAACTGACGCCATTAAAATGTTCGAGACTTTCGACAAGATTCTTACCAAAAATCTTAGGATCTTTATAGGTGTCCTCTAAGCTCTCCACGTAGATGAGCACCAGATTCTTAGGCTTGACCGCCTCCACCTTCACCTTGGCCGGATAAACGTAATGTGCTGCAAAATAGTCCTTACCAAATTGATTATGTACAAATGCCGTGACTGAGAACTGCACACAGAAATAGGTCGCAGAAGCGATTAGGGCATAGAGAGGAGCGCGGTGGTTGATAAACCAATAGAACACCTTCACGATGTGCAGGTTAGCTAGGCGTGCTGGTTTGGTGAGCCAGTGAGTGGAGCCATGTGTCAGAAAAAGTGCTAAAGAGGACTCAATTAATACCAATAGCAAGGAGGCAACTGCGGGTAATGCGATGCACCACTTCAAGAAACTCTTGATGAGTGCAGTATCAGTGTCGACTAATCCATCCATGCCAAATTGTGCATGATAGAGGACCTGCTCAAGCGATGGCTCCCCAAAATTATCTGCAATCCAATAGGCGATTGCAGTGAGAAAGAACGCAAGTAAGTAGGTAAGGAGCCGAATTAGCGCACGTAGCTGATGACGATGGCGATTATGTATTTGTTGGATACGCGTCAGCATCTGAAACCCCGAGCCTGTAAATAATTCTGTGTAAATGTGTTGTTGAGCGCATTAATTAAAGGGTGGCACTCTGTCACCCAATTCAATACTAAACCGATTCAACGCAGCTTTCCAATCCCGTAATGGCATTGTCCATTTTTTGGAAGCTTGCAACATCGCCAAATATACTACCTTAAATGCCGCATTGTCATTGGGGAATATTTTACGGTTTTTAATCGCTTTGCGGATGACGCTGTTTAATGACTCAATCGCGTTGGTGGTATAAATCACTTTGCGTATTTCTGGCGGGTAGTCAAACAAGGTAATCAGGTTGTGCCAATGATTATGCCAACTCTTAGCAATACTCGCATATTGACTATCCCACTTCTGTGCAAAGGATTCCAGCGCACGCTCTGCCGCATCAGCAGTGGCGGCTTGGTAAATGGTCTTCAGGTCAATCGCCACCGCTTTCATGTGTTTAGAAGCCACATAGCGTAAACTGTTTCTCACCATGTGTACGATACATAACTGTATCTTAGTCTGCGGAAAGGCCGCCGCAATCGCATCGGGGAAACCTGTTAAACCATCGACACAAGCAATGAAGATGTCAGCCACACCACGGTTTTGTAATTCGGTTAATACATTGAGCCAGAATTTGGCTCCCTCATTCTCTGAAATCCATAAGCCCAGCAACTCCTTCTTTCCCTCTAGGTTCACCCCAAGTGCTAAGTAAATGGCTTTGTTAATAATACGTTTATCTTGATTGACTTTAACGACGATGCAATCCAAATACACGATGGGATAGACTTCATCCAAGCGGCGGCTCTGCCATGCGTGAACCTCTTCTAGCACTGCTTCGGTGACTTTGGAGATAAGGGTATGTGAGATCTCTGCGCCATACATCTCTTGGAACATGTTGGCAATATCGCGTGTACTCATACCACGGGCGTAGAGGCTTAGAATTTGGTCATCAAAAGCGGTAAAGCGCGTTTGTCCTTTGCGCACGAGCGTGGGTTCAAACGCACCTGCGCGGTCACGTGGTGTTTGAATAGGCATTTCACCAAAGTTTCCTTTGAGCGTTTTACCCATAAAGCCGTTGCGACTGTTGGCATTGCCTGTAGCGCTATCCACATCAAGGTGATGACTGAGTTCAGCCTGGAGTGCGCGCTCAACGACTTGTTTCATGAGTTGATTGGTGATTAGGCTGAGGTCTTGTTCCGTTTTAACAAAGCTTGCGAGCTGATCAACTAACTCAGTAGGTAATTGCGGAAAGTCTTTTACAGACTTGTTGTTTGTGGACATGATAATTTCCTTTTAAAAGTCATTGGTAAAATATCATTTACACAGAATTTATTACAGGCTCAATTATTTCGCCAAGATACCGCAATTGGCGGATAGGCGTCTTCCCATTTCACTTCAAACTCGGTCAGATATT
>Ga0316223_1002625_pt1 | contig 14344 bp, 15 predicted proteins | sample TBH18009metaG_FD_206007 | JGI IMG/M metagenome (GOLD analysis project Ga0316223, IMG submission 206007) | Freshwater microbial communities from Trout Bog Lake, Wisconsin, USA - TBH18009 | ecosystem: Environmental > Aquatic > Freshwater > Lake > Hypolimnion/Profundal zone | place: USA: Wisconsin...
CGGCTGGAACTGCTATTATCGGCCACCCGGACCCATCACCATGAGGCGGGGGCGGGAACAGTTCTATGCTATCCATCGCGGCAGGTTGCTCGGATCGACGCGGAAGAAAGATGTGAGACTCCTCTAGTTGCCGCCCAGCCCCACATCTTGCGCGAAACAGTGCACACCCATAAGCACAGGCTGACCGTTCAGGAACTCCGTCATGCTCAGCCGCCGCACACTACTGGGAACCACCGCCCTCTTAGCCGCTCCGGCGATCGTCCGAGCACAGCAGGCGCCGATCCGGATTGGCGAGATCAACTCCTACTCGGCCATCCCGTCCTTCACCCTGCCCTACCGCAATGGCTGGCAGCTCGCGACGGATGAGATCAACGCCCGCGGCGGTGTCCTCGGCCGCAAATTGGAGGTCATCAGCCGCGACGACGCCGGCAAGCCGCAGGACACGATCCGGCTGGCCGGAGAACTCTTGGACGAGCAAAAGGTGGACATCCTGGCCGGCGGCTATTTGTCCAATGTCGGGCTGGCCCTGTCCGACTTCGCCGCGCAACGGAAATGCCTCTACGTCGCGGGCGAGCCCCTGTCCGACGCGTTGGTCTGGGAGAAAGGCAACCGCACCTGCTTCCGCCTGCGCCCTTCTACTTACATGCAGGCCGCGATGCTGGTCGAGGAAGCCGCGAGGCTGCCCGCGAAACGCTGGGTCACGGTGGCGCCGAACTACGAATACGGCCTCTCCACCGTCAAATGGTTCAAGGCCTTGCTGTCCGCCAAACGCCCCGACGTGGAATGGGTCGGCGAACAATGGCCGGCGTTGGGGAAAATCGATGCCGGCGCGACCGCCGCCGCCTTGGCGGAGGCGAAGCCCGACGCCATCCTGAACGTCACCTTCGGCCCCGACCTGACCAACTTCGTCCGCCAGGGCAACACCCGCGGCCTGTTCGAGAACCGCTCCGTCGTCTCCGTCCTGACCGGAGAGCCCGAATACCTCGAACCGCTCGTAGATGAGACTCCCGTTGGCTGGATCGTCACCGGCTACCCGCAAGAGCAAGTCACAACCAAAGCCAACCAGGCCTTCATCGCGGCCTACAAGGCTCGGTTCGAGAAAGTCCCCGGCATGGGTTCGGTGGTGGGCTACACCTTGATCCAGTCCATCGCCGCCGGCATCGCGAAGGCCGGCGCGCTGGATCTCGACAAACTGGTGGACGGCTTCAGTGGCGCCACCTTCGACTCGCCCTTCGGTTCGGCGGCCTACCGAAGCCTGGATCACCAGGGCACACTCGGCACCTTCGTCGGCAAGACCGCTGTGAAGGATGGCAAGGGCACGATGGTCGATTGGCGCTATGCCAACGGTGCGGACTATTTGCCGACCGATCAAGTGGTCAAATCCCTGCGGCCGAACGCCGGATAGGGATTTGGCCGGCCGGGTTTTTGCCATGGCCGGGCTTAGCTGCAAGGGCACCAGGACAAGCGCCAACCGGAGAGGGTCCAGCCGCCGCCGGACAATCCCCGTAAAAAGGCCACCGATCGGTGCAGGGGCCATGGCGCAGAGAATGAATAAAACCGCGTCGATATCACGCCGCCTGCCCGGCACTCTCGCGACCGTCCGAAGGCGCCCCGCGGCCGGGCAAACGCGCCTCCGCCATCGCTGCCAGCACTCCCTCGCGCAGACTCGCCCTACCCGATCCCTTGGATCCCTGGTTCCCCATCTGCGCTCTCATCCACGTCTCAAAAGTCTCACCATGAGAATCAGTCTCAATTTCCGATTCATCCGCCTGGATTCCCGGCTCCCCACCATCCAACGCCGCCACATCCGGTGCCGCCGCAGGCCGAACCGCCTCCACCGGTTTGACTCGTGCATCAGCCACCGCCAGCATCAATCGCTCGTTCAAAAACTGAGTCCACGAATCCGCCTTCGCCGCGGCCTCGCTGGTTTCCCGCTTCTGGCGGATCGCCTGCACCCGCATCAGCCGTCCATGCACCGACAGCGAGGTCCGCAGCATCGACCCGTACTGAGCATTCAGCCGGATCACCAACCCGACGTCGCCCTCGTGTTCCCGGACCAGCCGCAACATCTCCTCGGCCTGTGCCCGCGCGGCGATGCAGTGGGCGGCGAGATCGATCTCATTCGCGCCAACCGGCAGCAGTGCCGCCGCCTTGGCAATGGCGGCATGATCGCGGGCGCGGAGTGCCTCGGGCGAGCCATTCAGCGGCGGCGGTAGCAGACCCACCAGCGTATAAATGAGCTGGTGATACAGGAACGGGAAGGGATCGTCGGCCGGGTGCGGCGGGGATGAGGTTTCCATTCCTTTATGGTAGATTAATTTAGGAATCAAGTCAAGAAATGTCACCACGGTTGAACAGGTCTCGTTGTCGCATACGTGGCGACGCGCCTTCCCTATTGATCGTCAGGCACGGCCCTGAAGTCCGTTCACATGTCGTCGCCAGCAAGCCCCCATCGTCATGACCCGGCTTGTCCAACCCATGACGGAAGTGGAACGGGCTACGTATCTCGCCTCAGGCCGCACGGGAATCCCGGTGGAAACCGTTTCAGACGGCCGCGCGCCAACCAGAGGGAGTGGCTTCTGGTCATCTCGATCGGCCTTACCGGTCCGCCGGCCCCCTCCACCCCTCCGACAGCGGGTGATGCTCCTCCACCACCTGCCGCAGTCGTTCGGTTTGCACATGCGTATAAATCTGCACGGTCGAGATATCCGCGTGCCCCAACAGCATCTGCAAGCTGCGCAAATCCGCCCCGCGCGCCAGCATGTGCGACGCAAACGAATGCCGCAGCACATGGGGAGACACCCGCGCCGGGTCCAACCCCGCCTCCAGAGCGATCTGCTTCAGCAGTAGAAAGAAAGCCTGCCGCGTCAGCGGCTGTTTCGGATCGCGCCCCGGAAACAGCCACCGGCTTTGCACCTCGGTCGCCGCCAGCAGCGCCCCCGCCGCCTCTTTCGCAGCCGACGACAACGGCACCATGCGCTCCTTGTTGCCCTTGCCCCTGATGATCATGACCTCCGCCTTCGCGCCCAGCGCCGAACGCGGCAGCGACAGCAACTCCGACACCCGCATGCCGGTGGCGTAGAGCAGTTCCAGCGCCGCCCGGCCCAAGGCCCCGGTGCGGCCGGGTTTTCGGGTCGCCGCCTCCAGCAGCGCATCGACCTCGGATTCGGCCAGGAACTTCGGCAGCGGCCGCGGCAGGCGCGGCGTGTCGAGTTGGCTGGTCGGATCGTCCTGACGCACCCCTTCGCGCAGCAGGAACAGGTGGAACTGGCGGAGCGCGGATAATCTACGCGCCGACGTGCGGGCGGAGAGGCCGCGACCGTGAAGCGACGCCATATAGCCCTGGCAAGTTGCCGCGTCCGCCCCGGCCGTCGAACAGCCCTTGCCAGCCGCATATTCGGCGAATTCGCCCAGGTCCAGCGTGTAGGCCGCGATCGTATTGGCGGCGGCGCCGCGCTCGACCGTCAGCATCTCCAGGAAGGCATCGACTGTCGGGTCCATCTAGCCGCCAGGACCGGACAAGACCCGCCGCACCAACGTCACGTCACGCCCCCGATCGGTGGATCGTCGCGGATCTTGCAAGGCCTGCTTCATCCTCCATCCGCCACAACGGCCGGCTAATGGGTGCTGAATTTGTCATTCGGCACGACCTTCTCCACCGCCTGCTTATGCGGGGACGGCGGAAACATGCCCATCACCAGCACGCCCCCGGCCAATGCCACGAGGCCCGCCAGAACGACAAAAAAGAAAATGCGAATCATCAAGGCTCCTGAAACCGGCATGCCGGGATATTTTCGCGCGCGGGCAATCGCCTGTTCCGCGTGCGGTGTGCTAACGTCCGGAATTATGACACGCAACACTGCTCTGCGGGAGACGATTCCGGTCCCCGACACAATCGCTGGACGCAGCATCGTGCTGGTCGGACTGATGGGGGCTGGCAAAACCTCCATTGGCCGGCGGCTGGCCGCGCGCCTTGGCTTGCCTTTCCGCGACGCCGATCAAGAGATCGAGCTGGCGGCCGGCTGCACCATCCCCGAACTGTTCGCCCGCTATGGCGAGGGCGCCTTCCGCGACGGTGAACGCCGCGTGATCCGCCGGTTGCTGGCCGGCGACCCGATGGTGCTGGCCTTCGGCGGCGGCGCGTTCATGGACGCGCAGACCCGCGACGCAACCCGGGCGGATGCGGTCTCGGTCTGGCTGCGCTGCACCTTGCCGACGCTGGTGCGCCGGGTGGCCGGACGCGACAACCGCCCGCTGCTGGCCGGGCGCGACCGTGAGGACACGCTGCGCCAACTGATGGAGGTGCGATATCCGGTGTACGCCGAGGCCGACGTGATCGTGGATTGCGGCGACGAGCCGCCGGATATCACGACCGCCGGGGTCATGGACGCGCTGATGGAGTGGAAGCCCGCTCGGCGCCTGCATGTGGTGCTGCCCAGCACCAGCTATGACGTGATCATCGGCGACAACCTTCTGGCCCGCGCCGGCGCCTTGCTGGCGCCGAAGCTGCAACAAAAACGCGCGGTCGTGATCACTGACCGCAACGTCGCCGAGCTGCATCTGCAAACCCTGTTGGACGGACTGGCGCAAACCGCGATCTCCGCCAGCTCGATCGTGGTGGCCGGCGGCGAGACGTCAAAAAGCATGGACACCTACCTGGATGTGGTGGACCAGTTGCTGGAAACACCCGTGGAGCGCCGGACGGCGGTGATTGCGCTGGGTGGCGGCGTGGTCGGCGATCTGGCCGGATTCGCGGCGGCGACAACGTTGCGCGGCCTGCCCTTCGTGCAGATCCCGACGACATTGTTGTCGCAGGTGGATTCGTCGGTCGGCGGCAAAACCGGAGTGAACACGCGGCGTGGCAAGAACCTTGTCGGCGCCTTCTACCAGCCCAAGATGGTGCTGGCCGATACCGGCACCCTCGCGACCCTCCCCCCGCGCGAACTGCGCGCCGGCTATGCCGAGATCGCCAAAGCGGGGCTGGTTGGCGATGCGGCGTTCTTCGCGTGGTGCGAACGCAACGGCCAGGGCGTCGTCTCCGGCGACCGCGAGGCTCAGGCCGAGGCGATAAGGCGCGCCTGCGCGTTCAAGGCGGCCGTGGTCGGCGATGACGAGCGTGAGGAAAAGCCCAATGACGGCCGAGCATTGCTGAATTTGGGGCACACGTTCGGGCACGCGCTGGAGGCGGAATACGGCTACGATGGCGGCCTGCTGCATGGCGAGGGCGTCGCGATCGGTCTGGGCCTTGCCTTCAAGCTCTCCGTTCGCCTCGGTCTTTGCCCGCCGGCGGACGCCGAACGGGTGATCGCGCATGTCTCGGCGGTGGGACTGACGGCGGATCTGTCGATGCTGAACCGCCGGTTCTCGGCCGCCACGCTGATCGGGCACATGCGGCGCGACAAGAAGATGCGGGACGGGGCGCTGCACTTCGTGCTGGCGCGCGGGATCGGCCAGGCGTTCACCAGCGCCCACGTGCCGCCCGAGGCGGTGATGGATCTGCTGCGTGACGAGGGGTGTGGGGCGTAGGCCACGCACCACCGAGGCATCAGGCGGCCGTGCCCAACAGAAGCACAGAGCCCCGGGCACACAGGTCTTGAGTTGAAATCGCCCGCTTGAAAGCGTAGATCGTAAACTACCGTGGATTGCGGCGGGTGGTCCGCTTACACAAATACGTAAATCGACGTCATGTTGGGAATCAATCACATGACCACCGGCTGCGACGACCAAGGCAGAGCGTCGGAAAGTGCTTCAACAGCATCGTGGCGGCAGGCCTACGCCAGCGGTTGCGGTAACAGTCGCCCCACGCGATCAGACAACTCGATCCTGTACGATTATTTCAAGGACAACCTGCATTCCGATTATTATCAAAAATTACTCAACAAGAACTGACCCATTTAGGTGCCAAGTGAGCGCGATTGCGTTGACCACCTAATTCGGGTCGCCGCGGACCGGAATCTGAGCCTGCAAGAGACAATCGCCCCGGGCTTGTTGGTTGCCAGAAAATGGGACAGAGCCAGTTCAGCCAATCCGTCGGTGATGCCGCCCACACGCGAAAGTGCCATGCTGCACGACGATTTCACCAACGGCGAGTTGCAGGAGTTCAGATCGACTGCCTCTCGGGTGCTCGCTGAATACGGAGCCTCCCTCAATCATGCGATAACGCCAGCGGCCTCCTGGTGGTATGGCGTGCTTCAAAATCTGGCGGCTGCATTTTTCTATTCGATTTTTCTGGCGGTCATATTTTTCGTCATCAAAATGTCCGGGTCCGATGTGTTGACCGTCATTCGGTCCCTGGTTGCCGAGACATAACCGAAACGCACCTTGGGAGACTCTTGACGGTGGAAATTCAGCCGCGTCGTCTTCCAGCCCCCAACACCGTCTTCGTCAGCCGTTCAAAAGCTATGGCGAATGCTCACCCCGGCCTCTCGAGCGTCCGCCGCACCCGCTCCCGATGCAGATTATACAACCCCGCCGCCGCGACGATTGCCGCGCCAGTTAGCGTGCCAAACGACGGAACCTCTCCGAACACAGCAAACCCGGCGGCACCACCCCAGATCATCATGGTGTATTCATACGGCGCCAGCGCCGACACCGGAGCCAGCCCATAGGCGACCGTGAACACGCAGTGTGCCAGTCCGCTCGAAATCCCCAACCCGGCCAGCGCCAGCCAAACCCCGGGCGCCCCGATCTGTCCGGCTGGAAACACGTCCAGCAGCGCCACCCCGGTGACCGCGTGCGAGACCATCAGCCAGAACGCCTGGCACTCCGCGGTCTCGGTTCGGGACAATTGGCGCGCCATGATGCGGGTCACCGCCATCGCCACAATGCCGCTCATTAGCAACGGCAATGCGGACGTCCACAGGCCTCCCCCGGGGCGCAGCATGATCAGCACGCCGGAAAAGCCGGCCAGGGTCGATATCATACGGCGCCAGCGGATGCGCTCACCGAGCATGGGGATGGCCAGCAGGGTCATGATCAATGGCGCGGTGAAGCCCAGCGCATAGGTATCGGCCAACTGCATGTGCTGCCAGGACAGGTACCATGCGAACGAGGTGAACGACGACAGCGCGGCGCGCAGAAACACCATGCGCCATTGCACCGGCTTCAGGCGGCGCCAACCGCCCGCCCGGGTCCGCGTGACGGTTACGGCGGTGATCGCCAACGCCCCGAATGCACCGCGCCACAGCAGCACCCAGGCCACGCCGGTGGACAGAATCGCCCATTTCGCCGCCGCGTCGCCGAATGACAGCACCATATACGCCAGTGCCACCAGCCCGATGCCGCGCACCGTATCCGCCGCGTTGTCGGTCAGCGCCCGGCCAAACACCAGGGAGCGTACAATCGCCACTCCGTTTCCCCTATTTGTTACCTCTCCCTTGCGGCCAAACCGGCGGTAAGGCAATCACCGCGCATGGACCCGGGCGAATACTCATTGATGGACGCCGCCGAGGACCGCATGTGGTGGTATCGCGCCCTGCACGTCCGGTTGTGCGACTCGCTGACAGGCATCGGCGGCCGGATACTGGACGCAGGATGCGGCACCGGCGGCTTCCTTTCGGTGCTCAAGGCCCGGCGTCCCGACCTGATCGCCTGCGGAATCGAGTGGGACTCGCAAGCCGCTACGCGCGCCCGCGCGAAATCGGCGGCCTGTATCACCCGGGGCAGCGTCAACGCCCTGCCATTCGCCGCCAACAGCTTCGACGCGGTCGTCAATGCCGATGTGCTGTGCCACGCCGCGGTCGATCCGGCGACGGCGTTGGCGGAGTTCCAACGCGTATTGAAACCCGGTGGCAGGCTGGTGGTGAATATGCCCGCCTATCAGTGGATGTTGTCGGCGCATGACCGGCGGGTTCACAACGTCCGGCGCCTGACCGCGCCGGCCACCGCCGCGATGCTGCGCGACGCCGGCTTCGCAAACGTGCATGCACGCTACTGGAACGGGTTGTTGCTGCCCCTGATGATCCTGCAGCGAAAAATCCTGGCGCGCGGCGACGCGGAATCCGATGTTGCCCCGTTTCCGCCATGGCTCGATTCTATCTTGCATGGCATGACGGAATTCGAACGACGCCTGCCCTTTCCGCTGCCCGCCGGCGGATCGGTGCTGGCCATAGCAGAGAAGCCATGAACGACACGGTCACGCTTGCCCAGACGACTGTAACCAACCCGAAGCCGGGTCGGATCGGCCTGTCCATCGTCGTGCCGGTGTACCGCGGCGCCGCGACCGTCGGACGGCTGGTCGATGCGCTGTCCGATCTCGCACCCGAAGGCGGGCTGGAGATCGTGCTGGTCAACGACGGCAGTCCCGACAATTCCGGCGATGTCTGCCGAGCGCTGCTCCCGACCGCTCGGGTACCGCTGGTGTATATCGAGCATGCCCGGAACTACGGCGAACATAACGCTGTCATGACCGGCCTGCGCCATGCCAGCGGCGATTTCATCATCACCATGGATGACGACCTGCAAAACCCGCCGGAGGAAGTGGTCAAACTGTATGACCATGCCCGTTTGGGCAACTGGGACGTGGTTTACACCCGCTACGCGGTGAAGCAGCACGAGGGCTGGCGCAATCTCGGCAGCCGGTTCGCCAACGCGGTTGCCGACCAGTTGCTGGACAAGCCGAAGGGCCTGTACCTGTCCTCGTTCCGCTGCATGTCGGCGCTGGTGGTGCGGGCGGTCACGCTCTACAGCGGCCCCTATCCGTATATCGACGGCTTGATCATGCAGATCACCCAGCGCATCGACAGCATCGAAGTGCGGCATTTGCCACGGGCGGAGGGCCGGTCGAACTACACGCTGGTGCGTCTGGTCCGGCTGTGGCTGAACCTCGCCACCAGTTTCTCGCTGGCGCCGCTGCGGCTGGCGATTTTCGCCGGCCTCGGTTTATCGGTGCTGGGCGCCATCGGGGCGATCGCCACGATCAGTGAGGCGCTGTTCACCCGTGATATCCCGTCTGGCTGGGCCTCCACCATGGTGGTGCTGCTGCTGGTGGGCGGCGTGCAGTCGATGATCCTGGGCGTGCTGGGCGAGTATGTCGGGCGCACCTTCCTGTCCGCCAACGGCAAGCCGCAAGGCACTATCCGCGCCATTCAACGCAACACGGACCCACAATGAACGTTTACTGGATGGTTCTGGCCGCGGCGATCGTCACCAGCATGGCGGGTCAGACCCTGCTGAAGGCCGGCGCCGGAGCCCCCGATTTCATTGCCCAGCTATTCGATCCAAGAACCATGGTCGGGTTGTGCCTGTATGGCGGCGCGGCGCTGCTGTACATCGTCGCGCTCCGCCGGATCCCGATGTCGGTGGCGCTGCCCTGCACCGCCATTTCCTATGTCGCGGCGGCGTTGATCGGACATTTCGGGTTCGCCGAACCGCTGGGTGCGATGCATCTGGGCGCGCTGGCGCTGATTTCTGCTGGTGTCGTGATGCTGGCCTTGGCCTGAGATCGGCGCTCACGGCCTTATCCGTCCAGGTCAGCGCGGCGCGAACGCCCCGTACACCCGGGAACTGGGGGCGAAGGCGCCATATCGTTGCTCAGTACCGGCCCGATCTCCCGACCCGAAATCGCCATAAGCTGCCTGCCCCGGCGTGCCCGCGCGCGCATCGCCGTTCTGCCAGCGCGCCATCACCAGCACCCGATAAGCGTCGCCCAGCGCCGGTGTTTCCGAGTGATACGCCCCGATGGCCGGCGCCCAGTCCCTGGCGGCGGCATACAGCGAATTGAGGAAACGGGCGGCATAGAGGGCATTGGTTCGGGGATCGAACGCATCCTCCAGTGAGGCGAACGCGTCGGGGTGATACATCAGATTGACCTGCAGGCAGCCGACATCGATCGATCGGACTCCCCTGGCCTGAAGCACCTTGACAGCGGCAACCGCCTGTTCAGCGGTGTCGAAAAACTGCCCCACCCCCTCGGCATTCAGCGTCCAGGGCCACGGGCGCAGGTGGCCGGACGCGGCGTCGAGCCGGCCGGTTTCAGTCAGGCTGATCGCACTCAGAAGACGCGGCGGCAGGCGTTGCACGTACTCGGCGGTGGTGACCGCGGTTTCGCACAGCGTCGCCGGGTCAGCCACGGCGGCGCGCGCAATCGCGCCCCGGGGAGCCACCGGGAGCGCGTTGGATGAACGAACCGGCACCGGCCGCGAGACGACGGCGCGCGGGGCCTCGGACGGGTCCGCCGCGGCGGCCAGGGGGTTGGCAAAAATCCACAGCAGCGAGAGAATGACCGACGAACGCATGCGCGCCTTTACAGAGGTAACCATTCGGGAAGCCAGATCCGGCAATTTGCCCGGTGATCGCCATTATACTCGACAGCCAACGGTTTCGTTGGATTTTTCCGACGACTTTCGAATATCGCGGCATGTGGCGCCGGGACATCGCCATCCTTGGTCCCGAGATTGTCACGCTCCCCTTCTGATGATGGCCTGGCACGCGGTCGTGATCCCGCTCACGAGAGGTTTGCGATAACACCTTAGGCGACGAAACAGGCGCCTGCCGTGTTCGTGCCTGCTCCTCTTCAATGGAACCTGCTCCTCTTCGATGGAAATAGTCCAGGATGTCCGAAAGCCGTCCCTATTCAGCGGTCGCACCCATCGAGCCGAACGTCGCGGTCAGCCGTGACGCTGGCGCGACCGGGGATGCGGGCAGCCGCCGGGCTGGTACCCGGGTCAGCTTTGACGATCTGGCGCGGGTGCCGGCGCAAAGGCTCGCCAGGCTGCTGTTGGACCGCGCGGCGGAGGATCCAACTCTGCTGCACCGCTTGTACGAAACCGTCGATTCTCCGTGCGGCATCAGACCCCTCCAAGACGTTCGGCCCGGCAATGGCAGCCGGCCAGAATCGTCACCCGCCATCATTGGCGAAAGCCCCGGCATGCGGCGCGTCGCGGCATTGGTCCGGCGGTTCGAGCAGACCGATGAACCGGTGTTGATCACCGGCGAAAGCGGCACCGGCAAAGAACTGCTGGCACGCGCCATCCACGACGGCTCCCGCCGGGCGTCTCGGGGCGCCTTCGTGGCGGTGAATTGCGCGGCGATTCCCGCCGGATTGGTGGCTTCGGAACTGTTCGGCTACGAAAAGGGCGCCTTCACCGGGGCCGCCACGCGCAGCATAGGGCAGATCGAATATGCCAACGGCGGCACCCTGTTCCTGGACGAAATCGGCGACATGCCGATCGATCTCCAGGGGCATCTGTTGCGATTTCTACAGGAAGGTCAGATCCGGCGGGTCGGCGGGCGGGAAACCATTGGCCTGGATGTCCGTATCGTCTCCGCCACCAATGTCCGCCTGGGCCAGGCCATCGCTGAGGGCCGGTTCCGCGAAGATCTGTTCTATCGCCTCAACGTCCTGACCCTGCCGGTACCGCCGCTGCGCGAACGGCCGGAGGATATCACGCCCCTGGCCTATCACTTCCTGCGCGCCGCGGAGCGTGATTTCAATCGCGATGTTGCCGGCTTCTCACCCGACGCGATGGCGGCGCTGCGCCGGCATCCCTGGCCGGGCAATGTGCGCGAACTGATGTCGGTGGTACGCCGGGCGGTCGTGGTCGGGGACGGGCCGTTGGTCGACGCGGCGGCTTTGATCGGTCTTGACGATACCCCTGTCCCGGGTCCGTTGCCCGGGACACCCAAACCCGGATCTCAAGAAGAGCACGCGCTCCTGCTAGAGACGCTGGAACGGACGGGGGAGAACATCACGACCACCGCGGACGCACTCAACGTGTCGCGGGTGACGCTGTACCGCATGCTGCGGCGGCATGGGATCGTCCTGAAACGCGGTCTGGCAGCCGCCCCGATCGCTCGCCAGACGCAGCCGGCCTCGTATTAGGCGAAGCCTCAGACTGACCGCGTCAGATGGATGTCGTTTCTATTTATTTACAAAATAGCGTCCAACTCTCTGATCGCCGGGACTCGCATCCGGCGGGTTGTTGGCATCAGCCCGGCAAATCCGCATCGATCAAATCAAGTATTTCCGCCAGGAATATCGACGCGTTCGACACGAAACCGTCCGCGCAGCGTGCCACTGTCCAACCTGAAACACACCGGACGATCAGCCAGGACGCCTGTTCGTTGTGGCTTTCGAACACTCCTAGAATCGCCTCAGCGCCCGATACGTTCCACGGCCGAACCGTCAGGTCCATGATCGCGTCAATGCCGCGGGTCCGGGCATGACCCAACCATGCCACCAGCACCTGCAGGTCGCACTCATCAAGCCTGCTGGATGACGTTGCCTGCGACAACGAGAGATATCCTGTCGATACCCCGTTGCAATCGACATCCGGTCCGACCGCTAAGGTCATGGCGTCAGGCATCCTTTCGTGCCGTGGCGCCCGATCCGGCTTCATTTAGACAATCAGCCATCGACTCCGCTTTCCCCAGAGGTCCGGTCCAAACAGTCTTGTCTGTCGTTATGCTTGCCCGGGCTGCCCGATTGTCAGCCGTTGAAACAAGCCAAGCATAGCAGAACGAATTGCGGCGCCGGATGATCCGGCGCCGCAATGCCGCTACTTGATGATGGTGCCTGATCCGTTGCCGTTCAGCAGGTACGAGAACCCGATCGTCGGGTTGATGTATTGACCCAGGAATTGATTGTAGAACTGATAGACCTCGGCGGCGCCCATCTTCGGGACATACACCACATCGTATGGCGCCAGCCGAATATCGGCATCGGGATTACGCCCCTGGCGCAGCGCCTTCCAGCTTGTTGACAGGAACTCCGGCTTGTCACCCGGCCCGCGACGGATGACGAACACCGACGTGTCATCACTGCTGAGCTTGGTGCCACCCGCCCGGGCAATCGCCTGCGACAGGGTCAAGGTCGGCCCGACGGTAACAAATTCGCCCGGCGTCGTGACCTCGCCACCGACATAGACGCGGGTTGGCGCGAAGGATTTCACCACCACCGACAGACGCGGGTTTTGCAGATCCTTGGCATAGACCTTGCGCAACGTATCCGCGAGATCGGCGGGGGTCCGGCCAATAGCGACCGCATCCGGCACCGCGGTGGTGGAAATGTGACCGTCCGGGCGAACCGTCACTTCTTCGTTCAACTCCGGATTGAGCATGAGCCGCACTTCCAGCACATCGCCCACCTGGATGCGATAGGCCGGCAGATTGGCGGTGAAGGTCGACTCCGCCGGCTCCATCGGCGCCGCGGGCAGCGTCGGGACCGGCGAACAGGCGGACAACGCGACCACCCCCGCCAAAACAGTCGCGACCGGAAGGACCGCCCGGGAGTGCCGAACCGACCGGCCGGCTTCATTACCTTTGAGGACCATGGGAATGGCTTCTCCACTCATGTTGTTGAACCCTTATCGGAATGGTCGGCGGCGCTTCCGCGCCGGCGGTGGTTGCTATCAGAAAAATATGCGATCGGGTCACGCCGGGAAACCAATCGCAAGCATTGTGCAGGCGATCGCAAGTATTTCATGAGCAAATTGTATGCCAACCGCTAACGGCTGTTGTCTGTCATAACTCGGAGCACGGTTTACGTAACAGTAACGTCAAGTGTTGCGTCTTACGGTGCCTTGTGACAGCACCAATTGGCGGGCGTCACGGCACAACCCTACAGGCAACCTCGGGATTTAGCGGGGTGGATAAGCCGGCGCATACCCCGATATCCGCCTGTCGGTTTGCTGAACGGGCGGTTCTGCTGCGTTTCCGGACAGGTCGTTGACGGCAACATCAATATAGCGGCGGCTGAGTGCGGCGTCGTTCCCGCTCAATGCCTCCAGGGCCCTGGCCACGTCCGCCGCCCCCCTGGCCGCCGATGCCGAATCCTCACCGGCAACCTCGGCCGGACGGAACACAAGCTGCAACTGAGCTTCCTGTAACAGCCGGCGCGCTTCCTCGACCCGGCCGCTGGTCAGCGCCGCCCGGGCCGCGGTCAATCGTGGCACGAATGGAGATGGATTCGGACGCGGCGGCGGTTCGGGCAAACGGGATGCGTCCTGCTGCGGCGCTGGCAAGGGCGCGGGCACCGGCGGCTGTTGCCGCAAACGGGCCAGAACGGATTTCGTGTCGTCAATGTCGGGGTGGTTTTGCGGCGGCTGCGCCACCGGCAGCGGTTTGACCGGGGCTGGCTTCTGCACCACGGGCTTGGGCGCGTTCGTGCCGGACGCCTCCCTTTCGGCTGCCTCCGGTTTGGCCGGTTCGGTTCGGGCGACGATCGAGGGACGCGGTTCAAGCCGCGTTTCGTGGCGCTCGGGGAGCGCAATCACGGGGGGGGCAGCGGGCGGTGTTATCGTAGGAACGGCCAGCAGTTTGAGGTCGGCCACGACCGCGGGAGGAAGTGCCGGGACAGGGGTCGGCACATCCTCCCTGGCGGAGCCGGTGGCCGAAACCGGGCCGA
>Ga0316223_1002665_pt1 | contig 14175 bp, 15 predicted proteins | sample TBH18009metaG_FD_206007 | JGI IMG/M metagenome (GOLD analysis project Ga0316223, IMG submission 206007) | Freshwater microbial communities from Trout Bog Lake, Wisconsin, USA - TBH18009 | ecosystem: Environmental > Aquatic > Freshwater > Lake > Hypolimnion/Profundal zone | place: USA: Wisconsin...
TCGCGCCAGCGGCGGCGCTGGTCGGGCAGCAGGCAGCGCCGGGCTTTCACGGTCAATCCCAGCCACAAGAGGCCGGCGGGGATCAGATAGAATCCGGCCAGGCCGAGATTGGTGACGGTCTTGAAGAAGCCCTCAAGGTCGCCGCCGAGATGGGCCTTCAGGGCCAGGGCCAAGGGGCGGTCGAACAGGGCCATCGACAGCGGGCAGAACAGCGCCACGGCGATGGTGCCCCAGGTCAAAGGGGCGTGGCGCACCCCCTGGCGCAGGGCTTCGCTGCGCCACCAAATCTCTTCCCACAGGAGGGCGAGGCGATCGATTCGGGTCACCGTCCCGGCACTCCGAAAATGGTGATCGCGACCGGCTTGCCGCGCGAGTAATTGAACCCCTCGACACGGGCCAAGGCCTGAAAGCTCTCGCCGCCAAAGGCTGCCAGTTCGGTATCGGCGACGATGGCCAGCGAATGGGGATGCTGGGCCAGCCAGGAGGCGGCGGCGCCGCCGCTGGTCAACAGGGTGTTGGTCCCCAGCGCCACCACCAGGCTGGGCTCGCCATAGCCGGCCGCCACCACCGGCTCGGCCACGCCCAGGCTATCGACGACACGGGCCACCGAGCGGCTGACCCACAGCCGGTCGAGATGGGGCAGCACCTGGGTGAACACCACCGGGAAGGTGGCGCCGGCGGTGAGGGCCAGGGCCAAGGCGGCCGGCACCAACTGCCCCCGCCAAGCCAGCAAAGCCGGCAGAAGGGTGGCCAAAACGATGCCCAGCGCGGCCGGCACCGAGGCGGAGTCGAAGCCTTCGCCGAACTTCAGCGGAAGCGCCACCACCGCCGCCGCCAGAACCAGCCCGATCAGGCACCACAGCAGGTAATAGGCGCGGGCCAGCCGGTGGCGAAAGATGTCGGCATTCTCGGCCACCAGCCCGGCGGTGATCAGGGCGATCGCCGGCACCGCCGGAAGCACGTAATGGGGCAGCTTGGTCGGCACCAGCTCGAACATGGCCCAGGCCGGCAGCGCCCAGGCCAGCAGGAAGCGGTAGACCAGGCGCTTGCGTTCGCCCCAGGCCCGCACCATCGCCGGCCAGGCCAGCAGCGAGGCCGGCCACAGGGTGGCGATGGCCAGGATCAGATAATAGCCGGGCGGGGCGCCGTGGGATTCCTGGGCGCCCAGCAGCTTGGGCAGCAAATCCTGCTTGATCGCGTCGCCGACGAAGGCGCCGCCGGTGGCGTGGCTGATGGCGATGAACCACGGCGCCGCCACCGCGATGGCCACTAGGGTGCCGAGGAGCGGCTTCATCGGCAGCATCCAGCGCGGCGCCTGGCGGTCGGAAATGGCCAGGGCGGCGATGGTCAGCAGGCTGAGCACCGGCACGATCGGCCCCTTGACCAGGATGGCGGCGCCCTGGGCCAGCCAGAACACCAGCGCCTCGGGCAGGCCGGGACCCCCATGAACCGAGGTGGGCACCGGATTGGCGTAATTGCCCTTGGCCAGGGCGCGGGCGCGGCCGGCGACGTAGAAGCGGGCCAGGGTGCCCTGGGCCGCCACCGCGCAGGCCAGCAGCACCGCGTCGGTCTTGGCCTGGTGGGCCTCGGAGACCAGCATCAGGGTGGTCGCCACCATGATTCCGGCCAACAGCGCCGGCCGGCGGCCCAGCAGCGATTGGCCGAAGGCCAGGGTCATCAGCGCCGCCGCCCAGGCGGCCAGGGCGCCGGGCAGGCGATAGGGCCACAGGGCGGACGACAGCGGGTGGGAGAACGCCTTGACCGCGGCAGCCTGCAGCCAATAGGCGCCAACCGGCTTCTTGGCCCGCATCTCGTTCTGGAAATGAATTTGGACGTAATCGCCGCTTTCCAACATCTGGCGGGTGGCCTGGATGAAACGCGATTCGTCGCGGTCGAGCGCCGGCATGGCGGCCAGCCCGGGCAAATAAAGCGCCAGGCAGAGCAGCGACAGCAGCAGATAGGGGCGGAAGCCCTCGGTCAGGCGGGTCATGCTTGGCCTTCCGTGACCAGCCGATCCGTGGCGGCCTCGATGCGGTTTTCCAGCTCGGCCATGAAAACCTTGCGGTTGAGGCCGGGGGCGATCGCCGGGAGGAATTCGACGGTGACCACGCCCGGCCGCTTGGTGAAGGCGCGCTTGCCCCAGAACAGGCCGGAATTTAACGCCACCGGCACCACCGGCAGCGCCAGCGAGCCATAGAGCATGGCCACTCCGGAATGGTAGGGCTGGCGGCTGCCCGGGGGGGTGCGGGTGCCTTCGGGGAAGATGATGATCGGCCGCCCCTCGGCCCTCGCCGCCTCACCGCCCTTGACCATGCTTTTGAGCGCCTTGGTGCCGGCGGATCGGTCGATGGCGATCACCCCGCTTTTCGCCAGGTACCAGCCGAACAACGGGATCCAGGTCAGCTCGCGCTTCAAGATGAAGGCGGGGTCGGCCAGGATCAGGTGGAAGGCGAAGGTTTCGAACGCCGATTGGTGCTTCGAGGCGATGATCACCGGTCCTTCGGGCAGCGATTCGGCGCCGCGCACCTGATAGGACAGGCCGGCGACCAGCCGCAGCAGCGCCATCACCCCCGTCAGCCAACCCTGGGCGGCGGCCACCATCCACCGCCGGGGCAGCACCATCAGCGGCAGGAACAGCAATGTGCAGCCCAGGGTCCACAGTTGGAACAGGACGGCGAAGACCAGGGAACGAAGAACGATCACGATGCGACGACCACCTTGGGGAACACCCAGTGACGGAGGGTCGCGGCAAGATACTTGGAATATTCGGTGGCGAAAAGAGTGGCGGTGCCCGGCCAGCGCCACCATTCGTGACTTTTCACCGAGTCGGGGAAAACCGGATGGGGGATGATGGTGACGTCGGGGATCGCCTGATGGAATTCCAGCAGCGAGCGGCGCATGTGGTAGGCGGCGGTCACCAGCCTGACCGAGTGGACCCGCTCGCCAGCGACCCAGGCGGCGGTTTCGACCGCGTTGCCGATGGTGTCGTCGGCCGAGTGGCCGAGGGTGATCAAGGCGACCAAATCGGGGCGGTTGGTGTGGGTGAGGTGGAGGATCTCGCCGACGTCGACGCCTTTGTGGACGCCGGAAATGAACAGCTTGTCGGCGCGGCCCAGGGCCAGCAGGGTGACCCCGGTGCCCATGCGCTCGCGGCCGCCGGTCAAGACGACGATGGCGTCGGTGTGGGTGGTGGGGTCGTCGACCAAGTCCGGTACGGTGGCGGTGAACCACACCAGCCCGGCGGCCCAAGCCGCCGCCAGCGCCAGCACCGATCGCAAGGCGAGCAGGACGTAGGCCCGCGCCACGATCACGAAAGGCGCCGCCGTGCTCATGGCAAGCGTGCCAGCGTCCCATGCACGGTGGCGCGCGCGGTCACCATGGCCAGCAGCGCCGCTCCGGCCGGGAGCAGGCCGATGACGATGAATCCGGGCAACGACAGTGACAGCTGCGGCAGGAAGCCACCCTCCATCCGCTTGGCCGCCCAGCCGATGGCGGTCAGGGTCGGCACCGCCAGGCCGAGGCCAAGCAGGCCGCCGTTGAAGCCGAGAGCGAAGGCGCGGTCGGCGAACTGGCGGGCGATGTAGTCGTCGTGGGCGCCGATCAGGTGCAGCACCTCGATGACGTCGCGGTGGACCGACATGCCGGTGCGGGTGGCGTAGATCACCGTGGTCGAGGTGACGAAGCCAATCAGCAGCACGACGGCAACCGCCAGCCACTGAATGGTGCGCGACAGGTTGATCAGCCGCGACAGCCAGATGCGGTGGTCGTCGAGGCTGGCCCCCGGCACTGCCTTGGCCAGGCGGTCGCCCAGTTCGACCAGGTCGATGCCGGCGCTCGAGGCGATGGTGACGTCGATCAGCCGGGGCAGCGGCAGGTCCTGGACCACGTCGGTCGAGCCCAGCCAGGGCTCGAGCAGCGCCAGGGTCTGCTTCTTGTCGAGCGCCCGCACCGCCAGCACGCCGGGGGTGGGCCGCACCACCTCGACGGCGGCGCGCACCCGCTCGTCGGTCATCGCCTCGCCGCCTTCGCCGCCGACAGGGATCACTTGGACGGTCAGGGTGCCCGAGACGTCGTGGTCCCAGCGCCCGATCACGTCGGCGATGACGAACACGCCGGCCACCGACACCGCCGACAGGAACACCATCAAGGCGACTAGCCACGGCAGGTAGCGGCTGGTGGCGTCGCCCTTCAAGGGCAGGTCGGAGCGGCGAGACAGCATCACGAGACCTTTTGCACCAGCCCGTGCTCGATATGCAGGCGGGGGTGATGGGCGAAGCGGGTGACCAATTGCTCGCTATGGGTGGCGACCAGGATGGTGGTTCCCAGCTTGTTCAATTCCTCGAACAGATACAACAGGCGCATGGCGATATGGTCGTCGACGTTGCCGGTCGGCTCGTCGGCCAGCAGCAGCTCGGGCCGGCCGATCACCGCGCGGGCGATGGCGACGCGCTGCTTCTGGCCGCCCGATAGGGTCGGCGGCTTGGCGTGGATCTGCTCGGCTAGGCCGACCCAGGCCAGCAGCTCGGGCACATGCTTTTGGACTTCCGATTCGCGGACGCCGCGCACCCGCAGCGGCAGGGCGACGTTGTCGAGTGTCGACAGGTGGTCGAGCAGGCGAAAATCCTGGAACACCACGCCGATGCGCCGGCGCAACGCCGGCAATTCGTAGCGCTTGGTCTGGGCGATGTCGCGGTCGAACAGCACCACCCGGCCGCGGCTGGGACGCAATCCTAGGAACAACAGGCGCAGCAGCGACGACTTGCCGGCGCCCGAGGCGCCGGTCAGGAAGTGGAACGACCCGGCGGGCAAGGTGAAGCTGACGTCCTGCAACACTTCCGGCCCAAGGCCGTAGCGCAGTCCAACGCTTTCAAATTTGACGATGTTTTCCCCACGAGGCGGCTGGCGCAATGTCCCTACTCCCACGGGCGCGAAGGATGACACGTGCGGGCGCGCCGCGTCCAGCGCGCGCTTGTGTTGCTGGGTCCTTCGTCCTATAACGAGGATCGCCCCATGGGAACCTGCTTGCTCCATGCTGATTAGCTGCCCGAACTGCGGAACCCAATTTTCCGTCCCGGACACCGCCTTGGGAGCCAAGGGGCGTACGCTTAAATGCGCCAAATGCGCCCATAAATGGTTCCAGGCCGCTGGCCAAGCCGATGTCGACGATGTCGACGATTTCGGCCTCGACGAGGATTCGTTCCCGCCACCACCACCGCCCCGCCCCGCCGCCAAGGCCGCCGAGCCGAAGCCGAAGCCGAAGCCGGCGCCCGAACCAGAGCCCGAGCCCGAGGAAGAGGCGCCCAGCCTGGATTGGGAGATGCCGGTGCCGGCCGCCGGCCACGACGAGTCCGGCTTCGACCTCGACCTCGACGACGCGCCGCCGCCGCTGCCCTCGATGGCCGGCGCCCGGGGCCTGTTGCTCGATCCCGACGAGCATGGTCCGGTTTCGGGGGAATTCGCCAAGCCGGCCAAACCGCCGCGCAAGAAGGGCGGCACCGCCGGCCTGTGGCTGCTGCTGCTGCTGCTGCTGCTGGCCTCTGCCGCCGGCGGCGCCTACTACTTCCAGGACAAGGTGGTCGAGTTCTGGCCGCCGGCCGACAAATTGTTGCTCGACGCCGGCCTGCGTCACGAAAAGCCGGGCGCCGGCCTGGAGCTGCGCAACGCCGGCACCCCCGAGCGGATGATCTTCAACGAGACCGACGTGCTGATCGTCCGCGGCGTGATCGCCAACGTCTCGGATCGCACCCGGCCGGTGCCGTCGATGAAGCTGATGCTGCTCGACAAGGATCATAAGGTGGTCCAGGAAAAAATCGACCAGCCCCCGGTGACCTCGCTCGATACCGGCGGCACCGCCAGCTTCAAGATCCAGCTGCAACGCCCCGACCCCAGCGCCGTCGAAGTCAACGTCATCTTCGTCGACGCCGCCGAGGCGCAGGCGCCGCCGGCGGTGAGCCCGGCGAAGTAAAAGGCCCCTTGCCCACGCCAGTGGGAGAGGGAGGGCCCGGCCAAGGGCTGGGGGGTGAGGGTGGTGGCCGCCCTAAGGTACCCTCGGCCACCCCGATACCCAGGTCAGCCGGTAAATCGGTCGTAGTCTGCGTGGGAGCCGATCCAGAACCAAATCATCTCCTCGCCCTCGCGGGTGCCGAGGGCGCGCCAGTGGATGCCGATCCTCACCGACCAGACCCCTTCATCCACCGACGGTACGGGCTTGAAGTGGAGGCTCGGGTGCCTGGGGTTGGCGAGCCACAGGGCGTAGGCCGCCCTGGCGACCGCCTGGACACGTTCGGGGAGTTCGTTGAAGCACGCCCAGAATTCCGGCGTGGCGTGGGAAATCATTTCTCGGGGAAGACCAGCGGGGTGGTCTCACCGCGAGCATGCTGCGCCTTGGCCCGGCGGGCCATCTCGGCCAGCTTGCTCTCGGATTTGGCGAAGCGCTCGTCCCAGCCGCGATCGGCCTCCACCTCCTCCATGATCAGGCAGGCGATGGTTTCCTGCTCGTCCTCCGGCAGGCGGGCAACCTCGGCAATGGCGCGTTCCAGCATCTTATTCATGTCCGTACCCTAGCAAATTCGCCGGTCGTTGGAAACGCCTCAGCAGTCCGAGAAACGCGCTAGAACTGCTTCAGCAGCCGGTGCAGATAATCCCGCTCGTCCTCGGGGCGGCTCCATTCGCCGGCGCGGCGGCGGAGTTCGTCGAGGATGTGTTGGGCACGTTGAATCTCGCCTTGGGGCGGGATGCGGGTGGTGCCATCGTCGCCGAGGACGTGGCCGGGCAGGGCGCGGCCCATCGGGTCACGGCTGGGATTGCCGGTGCCTTGGCGGCCGAGCTGGTCGGCGCTGTCTTCCAGGCGTTGCAGCGCCTGGGCCTGGGCTTGGGCGGCTTGCGGCCAAGCACCGGCGGCTAGGCTGTCGGCGGCGCCGGCCATGGCCGAGCCGGCGGCGTCGAGGCCGTCGGGGGCGGTGTTGCCCAGGCCTTTGGCCAGGTCGTCGAGTTGTTGCCGCAGCGCCTGCTGGGCCTGGGCGGCGGCTTTGCCGTCGCCGCCTTGGCTGTCGTGGCGGAACGACTGGTCGAGCAATTGCTGCTGGCGCCGGGCCAGATTGCGCAATTCAGCGGCGGCCTTGCCGGCGGGGCCGGCGCTGGCGGGGGCGTTGCGCAGCTCAGCCATCAGCTGGGCCATGTCGTCGAGCATGCGCTGGAGTGCCTCGCGCGAACCAGCCTCGGCCATGCCGCGCATGGTGTCGAGCATTTGCTTCAGCTCTTCCTCGCCCAGGACGCGGGCATCGGGCGGGGCCGACTCGGATGGAATCTGGTTGGCCGTCATGGTTTCGAGCATCGCCCGCAGCGCCGCCTGGTACTCGTCGAGCAGGCGCTCGAGGGTGGCGGTGGGGGCATTGTCGGCCAGGGCTTTGTCGAGGGCGGCGCGCGAATCCTCAAGGCGGCGTTCGGCGGTGGACAGCGCGCCCTCCTCGATGCGAAGCGCGGCGTTCCACAGCAGGTCCTGGACGTCGGCGAGGTCGAAATCGTCCGCGGTCAGCAGGTCGCGGGCCAAGGTCAAGGCCAGGAACACCGTCATGTCGTCACGGAAGCCTTCGGGGCGGGCGGCGATGTCGGCCAGGGCGGTAGCGGCCTCGGCGGCTTTGGAACGGTCGTCGCTGACCAGCCGCCGCTGTTCGATGATCGCCCGCGCCACCGGGTTGGTGAAATTGCGCTCGGGCAGTTCCAGGGTCACCGAGTCGCCACCGGCGACCTGGCCGGCGGTATCCTCGACCATCGGCCGGGCGCTGACCACCAGGCCGGCCCAGGGCTGGGCGGTGAGGTCGTGCCACGAACTCGACTCCAGGCTGCGCGGTGGCGTGGCGGGAACGCCGAGCTCGACCACCAGCGGCGCCTCGTCGGGGGCGTCGGGGCGGCGGATCTCGACCCAGCTCCGCTTGATGCCGTAATCGTCCGAGGCGGCGATGGCGAAGCGTAGGCGGCCGCGCTCGCCGACTTGCGGCGGTTGGCTGAAATCGATCGACGGCAGGGCATCGGCGATGACGGCGATCGGCCACCCCGCCACCTCATGCCAGGCCTGGCGCAAAACCAGGCGGTGGCCGGCGGTGATGGCGGCCTCGATGCGTTGGCCGCCGTCGGGCTGGCGTTGAAACCGCTGGGACAAGTCGTCGACCACCAGGTCGGCGCCGCCCCAGCCGCCGGACAACGCGGCGGTGACGATGCTGCCGGTGGGAACCGCGATCGGCTTGGTTGGGGCGCCGGGCTTCAAGCTGATCGCCGGCAGGCCGGTATAGGCCGGTGGGGTGATCCAAACTTCGCTCGCCGGGTTCCAGCCGGGCAAGGCCAAGCCGGGCGACAGGGCGCGGGCCAGACGGTGGGGCGCGTCGGCGCCACCGGCGGCGGCGGCCACCAGCAGCAGCAGGATCACCCCCGCCCGCAGGCCGAGCGGATCCCGTGCGGCCATGCCGGGTGCCGGCAGGGCCAGGTGCAGACGTCGGACCAAGGTGGCCATGCGGGCGCGGTGGGCGCGCCACAGCGAGCGGGTCAGCGGGTCGTCGCCGTTGGTGGCCAGCCGGTCTTTCAGCGCCGCCAGCGGGCGATGGCCGAGGCCGGAATCCCGTTCCAGCCGCCGCGCCGCCTCACGGTCGTTCGGCCAGCGTAGCCGGCGGAAGCCACGCCAAGCCAGCGCGATCAGGCCGACAGCGAAGGCGGCCAGAATCGCCGCGTGCGGCCAACCGGGCAGCAGCGGCAGCAGATCGAACATCGCCACCGCCAGGAACACTCCGACCAGGCCCAGCGGCGGCACCAGCGCCGGCCACAGCTGTTCCCAGGCCAGCGCCCAGCGGGCCAGCCGCAGGCGGTTAGCGAGGGACCGAGGCAGGGTCGGGTCGTTGTCGGGTACGGCCATTCACAGCCAGTCGGGTAGGCGGTCCTGGGCCAACATGTCCTCGTATGTGGGACGCGCCCGCACCAATGCAAAGCGGCGGCCGTCGACCATCACCTCCGGCACTAGGGGCCGGGTGTTGTAGCTGGACGACATGGCAGCGCCATAGGCCCCGGCGGTGCGGAGCGCCAGAAGGTCACCGGCCTTCAGCGGCGGCAGCGCGCGTTGGCGGGCGAAGGTGTCGCCGGTCTCGCAAATCGGGCCGACCACGTCGACCAGGCGCGACTCGATTCCCGAGCGCGGCTCGGCCACCGGCTGGATGGCGTGATAGGCCTCGTAGAGGGCGGGGCGGATCAGGTCGTTCATGGCGGCGTCGACAATGACGAAGGTGCGGGTTTCGCCCTCCTTCACATAGATTACCTCGGTGACCAGGATGCCGGCATTGCCGACCAGCAGCCGTCCCGGCTCGACCACGATACGGCAGCCGAGGTCGCCGAGGGTGGCGGCGATGGCGCCGGCATATTCGGCCGGCGACGGCGGTGTTTCGTCGTCATAGGGCACGCCGAGGCCGCCGCCGAGATCGAGGCGGCGGATGTCGAAGCCGTCGCCCCTCAGGATGGCGACCAGATCGCGGACGCGCAGGAAGGCGTCGCGGAAGGGCTGCAATTCGGTCAGCTGCGAGCCGATATGGCAGGCGATCGCCGCCACCTCGATGCCGGGCAGCGAGCGGGCGCGGCGATAGACCTCGTGGGCGCGGGTCCATTCGATGCCGAACTTGTTTTCCTTCTTGCCGGTGGTGATCTTCTCGTGGGTGCCGGCGTCGACGTCGGGATTGACCCGCAGCGCGATCGGCATCCTGACCCCCCGCGCCGAGGCCACCGCCGATAGCGCCTCGAGCTCGGGCTCGGATTCGACGTTGATCTGCATGATGCCGCTGGCGACGGCGAAGTCGAGTTCGCGCCGGGTCTTGCCGACCCCGGAAAAGACGATGCGCTCGGGCGGAATGCCGGCGGCCAGGGCCTGGCGCAGCTCGCCCTCGCTGACCACGTCGGCGCCGGCGCCGAGGCGGCCCAGGGTGCGGATGACGGCGCGGTTGGGATTGGCCTTGAGCGCATAGCAGATGGTGGCGTCGAGCCCGGCCAGCTCCAGCGCCTCGGCGAAGACGCCGTAATGGCGGGCCAGCGTCGCGCTCGAATAGCAATAGAACGGGGTGCCGATCTCGGCGGCGATGGCGGCGAGCGACACGCCCTCGGCGTGGAGGACGCCGCCCTGGTAATCGAAATGGTTCATTTTGCGCCGCCGGCGTCCGGGTGTTTCAGGCCGTCGAAAATCGAGCGGGATTCGGGCTGCTGCGCCGTCGGCCCGGTGGGATTGGTCCCGGTGGGATTGGTATCATCGACGGGGCCAGTGCCGGAATGATCGGGTGTCCCCGTCGGGACCACGATCTCCGGGTAGGTGCGGGGATAGAAGGCGCCCGGAGGGGCGGTGGGCGACGCCTTGCGGGCGCAGCCGGCCAGCGACAGGGCCGCCGCCGCCACCAGGATGAGGGTAAGCGGCCGGATCATGGCGTGTCGTCCCCCAGCCAGCGCCGAGCCGCCGCCGTCACCGCCTCGGCCACCCGCGACGGTGCGGTGCCGCCGAAGCTGGTGCGGCTGGCAACTGAAGAGGCCACCGACAGCACCGCCCTGGCGTCGTCGTCGAGGCGGGGCTCGACCGTCCGCATTTCGGCCAGCGACAGGTCCTCGAGGCCGCAGCCTTGGTCCTCGGCCAGCCGGACCAGGCGGCCGGCGACGTGGTGGGCCTGGCGGAACGGCATCGCCAGCGAGCGCACGCACCAATCGGCGATGTCGGTGGCGGTGGTGAAGCCGGCACCGGCCGCCGCCGTGGTGATGGCGACGTTGACCACCAGGTCCTCGACCATGCCGGTCATGGCGGCGATGGCCAGCTCCATGGTGTCGACCGCCTCGAACACCGGCTCCTTGTCTTCCTGCATGTCCTTGGAATAGGCCAGCGGCAGCCCCTTCATCACCACCAGGAGGGCGGCGAGGTCGCCGAACACCCGGCCGGTCTTGGCCCGGATCAGCTCGGCGGCGTCGGGATTGCGCTTCTGCGGCATGATCGACGAGCCGGTGGTGAAGGCGTCCGACAGCTTGACGAAGCGGAACTGGGCGCTGGTCCACACCACCAATTCCTCGGCCAGGCGCGACAGATGGACGGCGCAGATGCTGGCGGCGGCGAGGAATTCGAGGGCGAAGTCGCGGTCGGAGACGCCGTCGAGGGAATTGGCGCAGGGGCCGTCGAAGCCGAGTTCGCTGGCGGTGAAATGGCGGTCGATCGGAAACGAGGTGCCGGCCAGCGCCGCCGAGCCGAGCGGACATTCGTTGAGGCGGCGCCGGGCGTCGGCCAAGCGGCCGCGATCGCGCCCGACCATCTCGACATAGGCCAACAGGTGATGGCCGAAGGTCACCGGCTGGGCCGCCTGCAAATGGGTGAAGCCGGGCATCACGGTGGCGGCATGCTCGCCGGCGCGACGGATCAAGGCGCGTTGCAGGCCGATCAGGCCGTGGCCCATGCCGTCGATGGCGTCGCGTACCCACAGGCGGAAATCGGTCGCCACCTGGTCGTTGCGCGAACGCGCGGTGTGCAGACGGCCGGCCGGTTCGCCGATCAGCTCGGCGAGGCGGGCCTCGACGTTCATGTGGATGTCTTCGAGCTCGACACGGAAGGGGAAGGTGCCCGACGCGATCTCTTGCCGCACGGTGGCAAGGCCAGCCAGAATGGACTCGCCATCGGCCGCATTCAGGATACCTTGGCGGACCAGCATGCGGCAATGGGCCTCGGAGCCACGAATGTCCTGGGTGGCTAGCCGCTGGTCGAAGTCGATGGAGGCGTTGATCCGCTGCATGATGGCGGCGGGGCCGGTGGCGAAGCGGCCGCCCCACATGCCGGAAGCGGCGGCGCCGGATTTTGTTTGTTCGTCACTCATGGAATTGATCGGGCCCGAGATGCGGAAATTGAAAGCGACTTGGCTGAGGCCTGCGTTCATCGCCATCGCCATCGCCGTAGTGGTGGCGGTGGCGGGCGCGGCGCTATGGGGCCTCGGCCGCAGCCCAACCTACACCGGTTCGGCGCTCAACCCAAGCATTGCGGCGCCGGTCGGCTTAAGTCCAGCGGCCCAGCGCCAGCCGGCCGAGACCCTGGCCTTCGCCGATGGCGACGGCAAAGCGCTGACGCTGGCGGATTTTCGCGGCCGGGCGGTGCTGGTCAATCTGTGGGCGACCTGGTGCGGCCCTTGCGTCGCCGAGATGCCGGCACTGGACGCGCTGCAAGCCAAGCTGGGCGGTGCCGGTTTCCAAGTGGTGGCGATAGTCCTGGACAGCGGCGGCATCGCCGCCCCGCGTCGCTGGCTGGAGCGCAATGGCATCGGCCATCTTGGCCGGTATGCCGCCGATCCCGCCCACTTCCCCAACGCCCTGCTGCCGAGTTCCTGGCTGATCGACCGCGACGGCCGTGTCGCCTGGCAGGGCCTGGGCGCCCGCGCCTGGGACGATCCCGCCGTTCAGGCGGAGATTGCCAAGCTGATCGCGGAGTAACCCTTACCCATCCACCCGGACGATCACTTCGACCCGGGTGATCTTGTGGCCGTCGGGAGCCTCGGGGATCTTGGTCACGCCGATCATCTCGCCGGGGATGTCGCACAGCTTGCCCGAGGTCTCGAAGAAGAAGTGGTGGTGGTCCGAGGTATTGGTGTCGAAATACGATCGCCCGGCATCGACCACGATTTCACGCAGTAGGCCGGCGTCGGTGAACTGGTGCAAGGTGTTGTAGACCGTCGCCAACGACACCCGGATGCTGTTGGAGACAGCCTCGGTGTGCAGCTGCTCGGCCGAAATGTGACGGTCGCAACCGTCGAACAGCAGCCGGGCGAGAGCGAGGCGCTGGCGGGTCGGGCGCAGGCCGACGCCGCGAAGACGGTCGAGGGCCTGGGAGTAGGGGCGGATGGTGACCATAGTCATGAAATGGGGCGCCCTGTTGGGTTTTTTAAGAGGATTGTCTCTAACTTATCATACAGGGCGTTGAAAATAAAAGCGGGTTTAGTTCGGCCGAGCCCAGGGGCTTTGGCCCGCCCGAAGCGGTAACGCATGGACGTGGCTGGCGCCGTGGCGGCGCAGCACTTGGGCGGCGCGGTCTTCGGTCTGGTCGTCGCGGCAATCCGCCCAAACCAGGATGCCGCCGCTGGCGATCTGGCGTTCCATTCGGCGGGCGAACCGACGGTCGAACAGGCGGCCCAGCGCGGTGCCGAGTCCGGCGCCGGCGCCGGCACCGAACACCGCTCCGCCGATCACCGGCACCACCGCGCCGCCGCTGGACAGGGTCAGGGCGGCGGCGGTGACGGCGCCGACATAGCCGAGCGCCACCGCCAGCGCGCCTTGGCCCTGGACCCGGCTTTCCGGCTCGACCCAGGCCCGGCGCGCCAGCTGGGGATCGTCGCCAGTGAGGGCCCGGTCGTCACCTGCGGCGAGGGCGGGATTGTCGCTGGCCATAATCGAGACCTCGCCACGGTCGAAGCCGCTGGTCAGCAGCTCCTGTACCGCCGCCTCCATGGCATGGACGTCGGGCAGCAGCCCGACCACCTCGACGTGGGAGAATTCCATCGCTCGCCTCCGCCCCCGATATGGGGGGCGGGAGGTGGCGGCGGAACCGCGGGCCCCCGTCCTCGCGTTCGGCCTACTCGCCGGTGACGATGCGCTCGATCAGCTGGCGGACGGTGGGGATGAAGCCGTTGGCGTAGTAGGGGTCCTGGCCAAAGCGGTAGGCATAGTGGCCGGCGAACATCAGCTCGTTCTCGACTTCGCCGTTATGGGCGACGTTCTGAAGCGTGCGCTGGATGCAGAAGCTGCGCGGGTCGGCCTTCTTGCCGGTGGTGCCGGCCTCGTTTTGGGCCCAGTTGGAGAAGCCGCATTGCGACAGGCAGCCCATGCAGTCGCGCTGGTCGCGGCGGATTTCTTCGGCCCGCTCGGCATCGACGAAGACCAGGGTCGAATCGGGGGTGCGCAGCGCTTCGGAGAATCCATTAGCGATCCAGCCCTCGGCCAGCGCCTTGTCGTGGGGGGTGACCCAAACGATGCGGCGGCGGGCGCCGGTGGGCAATTCCTCAACGTGCTCGCCGACCCGCTCGGCCGAATAGGCGATCTGGCGCTCGGAGCGTTGCACCAGCTCCTGGATGAAGCCGTTCTTGATCGCCGAGGAATAGAAGCCGGTCGGGCTGAAATGGTGGAGCAGCACGTCTTTCGGCT
>Ga0316223_1002667_pt1 | contig 14168 bp, 12 predicted proteins | sample TBH18009metaG_FD_206007 | JGI IMG/M metagenome (GOLD analysis project Ga0316223, IMG submission 206007) | Freshwater microbial communities from Trout Bog Lake, Wisconsin, USA - TBH18009 | ecosystem: Environmental > Aquatic > Freshwater > Lake > Hypolimnion/Profundal zone | place: USA: Wisconsin...
TTTTAAATTTCACTGGCGGAGCAGGCGGGATTCGAACCCGCGGTGGGTTTTACCCCACGCACGCTTTCCAGGCGTGTGACTTAAACCACTCATCCACCGCTCCAGCGCCTTCGATTCTAACCCGTCTTTGGGGTGTCTTCCGAGCTCACTGGCAATTTAGTCACAAACGACGCGCATCGCGCATCGCGCATCGCGCATCGCGCATCGCGCATCGCGCATCGCACGCAAGCGCCTGCGCACCATGCGCCACGGATCACCGGCTTTCCTTGGTCAGGCAACTGCCAGGGGTTGGGACCGCCGAATCCACCATGCTTTGCAGCAGCGTCTGCTGCAAGGCTTGCTGGACGGCGGCTTCGATGCTGCCTTGCAGCGTTGGTAACAGGGTGTTGAGATGGTCGTCCAACTGCGCATGGGCCACTTCGCGCAACGTGCGTTCCACCAAGGGGGTGATCTTTTTTAGCACGTCTTCGGTCAGTGCCAACGATGTCAACGGCGTCGCGTGCAGCACCGGCATGGCAGGCGGCTGCACAGGAATAGGCGTGACCACTTCGGTCAGGGTCGGTAAATAGCGAGGCGGAAACGGGTTAGACATGACGCGAATAATAGGCCGTTTTCATATTAGTACGCGTGAACGCCCCTCTCCCACCCAGGCTTTCAGGATGCGGCTCGCCCGGTCAGGTCGTGGCGTTGGATCGGGTAGCCCAGCGCGGTGTAGTGCTTCCAGCGCCCCCGTGCGGCCTGCCGATCGTGGTCGTCAACGCCCACAATTTCAATGACACGGTCAAAAGCCTCGAACGCGGGTGGAACGTCAGCAGCCAAATTGACCAGCACGCCATAACCGTCCACCGGCTGCGTACCGTCCGCCGCCAGCAATACGGGCGATCGGCGCCGCATTGAAGCAGACGCGCTGGCGTCACAGTGCGCCACGAAGTCGGTGGGACTCAGCGCCCACAATTCGGTGTCAATGCGCTGCGCCGTTGCGGCGTCGGAGCGCACCAGGACGCGCGCGCCACTCGCCACCGCCTTGCGCAGCAGCCGACAGGTGTAGGCAACGGGGTCGGTGGCTCCGAAATGAAACGCCAGTTCCGTCACGTGCGCTTGACCCGCGTCTTGCCTGCGCTGCGACCGGTGTCGGCTACAGCATCCGGTTGGGGCGACGTTTTCAATTCAGCCTGACGCGCCAGGTACTCCACTAGCAAGCCCACCGGTCGCCCGGTGGCGCCCTTGCTGGAGCCACCACGCCAGGCGGTACCGGCGATGTCCAGGTGCGCCCAGGGATAACCGCCAACAAAACCTTCCAGGAACTTGGCGGCAGTAACCGCGCCAGCGGCACGTCCGGCGACGTTGGCAACGTCGGCAAAATGGGTTTTCAGTCCTTCGCCATAGTCTTCGTCCAGCGGCAATTGCCAGCACAGGTCCTGGGCGGCTTCACCGGCGTGCAGCAAATCGTTGGCCAGGTCAGCGTCGGAGCTGAACAGACCACTGCGCACCGCACCCAACGCCACCACACAGGCACCGGTGAGTGTGGCGATGTCGATCACGACACGCGGCTTGAAGCGTTCGGCATAGGTCAGCGCATCGCACAACACCAGACGCCCTTCGGCGTCCGTATTCAGGATTTCAATGGTCTTGCCACTCAGGCTGGTCACCACGTCGCCGGGCTTGATGGCACGGCCACCTGGCAGGTTTTCGCAGGCCGGAATCAGGCCGATGACGTTGATGGCAGGCGTCAGATCGGCCAGCGCACGAAACACGCCGAGCACGCTGGCGGCGCCAGACATGTCGTATTTCATTTCGTCCATTTCGGCAGCCGGCTTGATGGAAATACCGCCGCTATCGAACGTGATGCCCTTGCCCACCAGCACCGTTGGTGGCTGCGTGCGCGCAGCGCCGTGGTAACGCAACACGATGAACTGCAAGGGCTCGTCCGAGCCCTGGGCCACGGCCAGGAAAGCGCCCATGCCAAGTTTGGCGACATCGCGTGCGCCCAGCACCTCGCAGTGCATTTTTGTGTGTTGGGCCAGCGCCTGCGCGGCCTTGGCCAGCTGCGTTGGGGTTGCATGGTTGGCGGGTCGGTTGGCCCACTCCTTGGCCAGCGCAACGCCCCGAGCCGCAGCCAGGGCACGGTCAAATTCGGTTTGCCATTGGGCCGCGTCGGGTGCGGCCAGCGTGGCTTTTTGCAGCGGATGCGCTTCGCCTTTTGATTTGGTACTGGTATAGCTGTAGCTCGCCTCGGCCAACCCGGCCACTGCGGCGCGCACCCCACCCGCACCGGCTTCCTGGGCGAACGCCAGCACGACTTTCTTGATCGGGCCCGAGCGCATGCTGGTCATGGCCGCAACCACCGCCTGACGCACCTGGCGCGCGCTGCCGTCGCCTACACAGACCAACACCACGCGCCGGGCATTAGCCTGGGCTGGCTTGTAGAGCAACAGCATTTGCGCCGCCTTGGTCGGCAAGTCGCCGGCGCGCTGCAATTCGCCCAGCCAAACCGAGAAACTATCACGGGTTGTCACATGATTTTGCGGCACCATCACCATCAGGACATCACATTTCTGGCTGGCGGCGCCAGTCAGGGACAAAGGTTTGAGTTCAAAGTTCATAATTCGGGCTTTACTGAAAAGCAATGTTATTCCATTCCTCCCTTCGCCGTGAATTAGCACGCAGTTTTGGCGCCACTTTGCTGGTGCTGGCTACGGTTGTCATGACCATGACACTGATTCGCACCGTCGGTGAAGCGTCACGCGGTACGTTCAATCCAACCGACGTGCTGATCGTGATGGGCTATACCGTGCTGTCCGACATGCCCACCATTCTTTCGATGAGCCTGTTCATCGCCATTCTGAGTGTCCTCACACGCATGTACAAAGACAGCGAAATGGTGATCTGGTTTGGCTGTGGTCAGGGGCTGGCGTCGTTGCTGCGCCCGCTACTGCGGTTTTCCTGGCCGATTCTGGTGATTATTCTGGTGCTGTCGTTCTTCATTTTGCCGTGGGCTTTTGGCCGCATTGAAGACCTGCGCGACAAGTTTGAAAAGCGCGGTGATATTGCCCGCATCCAGCCGGGCCAGTTCCAGGAGTCCGCCAATGGTGACCGTGTGTTTTTCATTGAAAAGAATGACAGCGGCGCACAGGTCGGCAACAACGTATTCATGGCCACCAACGAAAACGGCAAGGAAACGGTTACTTCGGCGCGCAGCGGGCACATTGAAACCATCGGCACCGACCGCTTTTTGGTGCTGCAGACAGGCCAACGCCTGGAAAAAATGCAGGCCAAAGCAGAATTGACGATCAGCCTGTTCGAACGTTATGGCACGCGCGTGGGGGCCGACGACGCATCGGCGCGCAGCTACATTCCATCCAGTTCCATCAGCAGCCTGGACTTGTTTAAAACACCCACTCCCGACCACCTTGCCGAGCTGAGCTGGCGCGCCGGGCTGGTGCTGGCGGCATTGAATTTTGTGCTGATCGGCGTCGCCGCAGCGGGCATGAATCCGCGCGTCGGAACTGCCGCCAATCTTGGCTTTGCCTTTCTGACTTTTGTGATTTATTTCAACCTGCTGGTGCTGGGCAAGAGCTGGATCGGTGAAAGCAAGGTGGCCTTTTTTCCCTTTTTACTGGGCTTGCATGGCTGCGCCCTGCTGTTTGGCAGCCTCTGGCTCAGCAAGCGCCACTTCCAGTGGCAATTGCCTCGGCCGGGCGCACTCCAGCGGCGCCTGAATCCGCCAGCGGCCCGTGAGGTAAAACCATGAAGACCGTGCGCCGCCTGCTGTACCGTGAAGTGCTGATTGCGGTCAGTCTGGTCACGCTCGGTTTTTTGGCGTTGTTCTTTTTCTTCGATTTTGTAGAAGAACTGCGGGCCGTCAATCACATCGGCGCGATGGGCTATCGCGTGCCGCAGGCGATGTTGTATATCGCGCTGATGATTCCCAGCCACATCTACGAGCTACTTCCCATCACGGTGCTGATTGGCACCATTTTTGTCATGGCGCGACTGGCCCAGAGTTCGGAGTTCACCATTTTGCGTACCAGCGGGCTTGGCCCCTGGCTGGCATTGCGTACGCTGCTGGCGCTGGGTCTGGTCTTGGTGTTTTTCACCTTTGCTGTGGGCGACTACATAGCGCCCTTTGCTGATCGCACCGCACAAATGCTGAAGTCCCGCTTTCAGGGAGAAATATCGGTCGGAAAAACGGGGGCCTGGTTGCGTGAAAAGCAGTCCTACGGTAATTTTTCGGTGAACGTGGGTGCCATCACACCCGATGGCAACATGAAAGATGTGCGCATCTACGAATTCAACAACCAGGGCCATCTGATCTCCATGACCCAAGCCCAGACGGGCACTTTTGGTACGCGCGAAGAATGGCTGCTTGAGAAGGCTGACCACACCGAATTCGTGACGCAGGACGGCAAGGATGACCACGTAGAGCACGTCGTTCTGGAGCAGTTCCGCTGGCCAACCCAGGTTACTTCGGAAATGGTCTCGGCGGCGGTGTTGCGCCCTGAGCGCATGAGCACGATCGACCTGTTCCAGTACATCCGGCACCTAAGCGCCAATGGGCAGTCCTCGCAGAAATACGAAATCCAGTTCTGGAAGAAAGTGTTCTACCCGCTGAGCTGTCTGGTGATGGTGGTGCTGGCGCTGCCCTTTGCTTACTTTCACTTCCGTGCGGGCAGCATTGACACCTACGTGTTTGGCGGCGTCATGGCTGGCATCAGCTTCGTGTTGCTCAACAACGTGCTCAGTGACCTGGGCACGCTGCAGGGTTGGGTGCCCTGGCTGATCGCCGCCCTGCCCGGCCTTATTTACTCCATGTTGTCACTCAGTGCCTTTACCTGGCTGGTGCTACGCCGATGAGTGCGCACACCGACGCCGCCCATGGCAACCCGTCCGCAGCCATCGTACTGCTCGGACACGGCTCGCGCGACCCGCTGTGGCACGAACCCATGGCCGCGGTGGCGGCGCACATCAGCGCGCTGCAGCCACAACTGACGGTGCGCTGCGCCTATCTGGAGCTGTCCAGCCCCGACCTGCTGACGGCCTGCCGCGAACTGCACGCGCTGCACTGCGTCGAAGTGCAGGTGCTGCCCCTGTTTCTGGGAATGGGCCGCCACGTGCGCGAGGACCTGCCGCGCCTGCTGGATCAGATTTCCAGCGAATTGCCAGCGCTCCGGCTGACACTCAAACCCGCCGTTGGTGCCGATGTGCGCGTCGTTCAACTGCTGGCCCAAATTGCCTGCGAATGTCGGTAATCCGATAAACTCAGCGCCATGAACCTGCATCAATTCCGGTTTGTTCAGGAAGCGGCGCGCCGCAACCTCAATCTGACCGAAGCGGCCAAGGCATTGCATACCTCGCAACCCGGCGTATCCAAGGCCATCATTGAGCTCGAAGAGGAGTTGGGGGTCGAAATATTTTCGCGCCACGGAAAACGCCTCAAGCGCATTACAGAACCCGGTCAGCACGTGCTGCAGAGCATCGAAATCATCATGCGTGAGATTGGCAATCTCAAGCGCATCGGTGAGCAATACAGTGCCCAGGACAGTGGCACGCTGTCCATTGCGGCCACCCACACGCAGGCGCGCTACGTGCTGCCCGAAAAGGTGGCGGCATTGCGCGCGGCCTACCCCAAAGTGAATATCAGCCTGCACCAGGGTTCGCCCGACCAGGTCGCACGCATGCTGATCGACGACATCGCCGAAATCGGCATCGCAACCGAATCGCTCAGTGCCTACGCGGAGCTGGTCACGCTGCCTTGTTATGAATGGCAACACGTGTTGGTGCTGCCGGCCGAGCATCCGTTGGCGCACAAAGAGTGCGTTGACCTGGCCGACATTGCGCGCGAGCCCATCATCACCTACCACCCGTCGTTTACCGGTCGTACCAAGATTGACAACGCGTTCAAGCAAGCCCGTCTGGAGCCGCGCATGGCGCTGGAAGCGATTGACTCCGACGTGATAAAAACCTATGTGCGACTGGGCCTGGGCATTGGCATCGCCGCCGAAATGGCGGTGCAGGACATCTCGGACGACTGCAGCAAAAACGCTGGCAAGGGCGGCTTGGTGACGCGCCCGGTGGGCCAACTATTCGGGCAGAACATCGCGCGCATTGCATTCAAACGCGGGGCCTATCTGCGCAACTTTGTCTATACCTTTGCCGAACTGCTGAGCGACCGCCTGAGCCGTGATCTGATCAACACCGCCATGAAGGGCCACGTCAGTGACTATGGGCTCTAAAGCGGCACCACGGACACCGATTCCCAACAGCCGTCTGCCCGGCGTCGGGACCACTATTTTCAGCGTCATGTCGGCGCTGGCAGCCCAGCACCGGGCCGTGAATCTGGGCCAGGGATTTCCCGACTTCGACTGTGACCCTGCCCTGCTCGACCGGGTCTCCCAAGCCATGCGCGAGGGCCACAACCAGTACGCGCCAATGCCGGGCATTGCGCCGCTGCGCCAGCAGGTTGCCGCCATGGTGGCAAGCCTCTACCAGCGCACGTACGACGCGGATGCCGAGATCACGATCACGGCCGGAGCAACCCAGGCCATACTGACCGCCTTGCTGGCCTGCGTACAACCGGGAGACGAAGTCATTGTGCTCGACCCCTGTTACGACAGCTATGTGCCGGGCATCGAACTCGCGGGCGGCGTCGCACGCCGGGTGCCACTCACACCGGGCAGTTTCCGGCCCGACTTTGACCGTCTGGCGGCAGCCATCACGCCCCGCACACGGGCACTCATCATCAATTCACCGCACAACCCCACCGCCACGGTGTGGACCGATGCTGAAATGCGCACGCTGGAGGCGCTGCTGGCCCCCACCGATGTGTTGCTGATTTCCGATGAAGTCTACGAACACATGGTGTTTGACCAGGTCCAGCATGCCAGCGCAGCCCGCTACGCCGGGCTGGCAGCGCGGGCCTTCATTGTGTCGAGTTTCGGCAAGACGTTCCATGTCACCGGCTGGAAAATTGGCTATGTGCTGGCGCCCGCAGCACTCAGTGCGGAGTTTCGCAAGGTGCACCAGTTCAATGTATTCTCGGTGAATACGCCCATGCAGTACGCGCTGGCAGGCCACGTCGGAGAAGCGGCAAACTACCGCACGCTGAGCCACTTCTACCAACAAAAGCGCGACTATTTCCGCGCGGGGCTGGCCAACAGCCGCTTCACCGTGCTGCCAAGCGCCGGCACCTATTTTCAATGCGTGGACTATTCCGCCATCTGCGACCTGTCAGATACCGCGTTCTGCACGTGGCTGACGCAGGAAGTTGGGGTGGCGGCAATTCCACTGTCGGCGTTCTACGCCGATGGCTTTGACCAGCACGTGGTGCGCTTCTGCTTTGCCAAGCAGTTGCCCACACTCGACCAGGCACTGAAGCAGTTACAAAAGCTGTAGCAGCTGCCACAGCAGTCACTCCTGTGGACTGCGCAGCGAACGGGCCCGCTGTGGCAACGCTCACACCAGTTGCGTCCAGGCCTTCTCCAGCCGTTTGGCGCTTACCGGTTGCGGTGTGCGCAACTCCTGCGCAAAGAAACTCACGCGCAGCTCTTCCAGCAGCCAGCGGAAGTCCATCAGCTTATCGTCCTGCACGCCTTTGCGCTCCGCCAGCAGTCGCACATAGCGCTGCTCCAGCGGTCGCAGTTCGTTCAACCGGGCGGCATCACGCGCCGGGTCGGCACGGTGTTTGTCCAGGCGCAGCGTGATGGCCTTGAGGTAACGCACCAGGTGCTGCAGACGATCCCAGGGTGTGTCGAGCAAAAAGCGCTTACCTACCAGTCGCGCCAGTTGCTGCTGGCAGTCGGCCACGGCTTCGGGCGCGGTGCGGGTGTCCTTGATCTTGCGTACCGCTTGCGCATATTCCTGCAGTATCTGGCTGGTCAGACGCGCCACTTCACTGGCGATCAGCGTCAAGCGGCCACGTCCCTGGTCGAGCCGGGCCTGAAAGGCGGCGGCGTCGCAGGGCAAGGGATCCATCAGAAACGCGCGCTCCAGCGCCACAGCGATGATTTGCGCTCGCAGTTCTTCCTGTGTGCCGCCGTTGTCTTTGCCACTGTCGGAGCGGCCTACCTGCATGTAGGCGACGGCGCTCTTTTGCAGGTCGGGAATATTTTTTTCCAGGTATTTCAAGGCGTCGCGTATCTGCAGTGCAAACAAACGGCGCAAACCGGCGCGGTGTTTCGCGGTGGCGGACTCGGGTTCGTCAAAGACTTCCAGCGTTACGGCGTCACCGGCATCGACCAGGGCCGGAAAACCAATCAGGGTCTGACCGCCTTTGCGGATTTCCAGTAGCTCGGGCAACGCACCGAAGCTCCAGGTGGTGTAGCGCTGAGCCGCCTGGCCGGGTACGGCGGCGTCGTTTGCTGCGGCAGTGTGTGCGGGTGGTGCTGACGGTGCGCTAGCGCGCTGAAAGCCGCCTGTAGGCGCGTTGGCACCGCGCTGCCGGTTGGCTGGTTCCGCCGCCTCGGCGGGCGTCAACGCGGCCTTTGCCCGTATTTGCTCCGGTGTTTGTGCCGGTGTTTGTGTGTGTGTCTGTGCTTGTGCCTGCGCTGGGGTTTGCGTGGCCACCGCCAGCTTCAGACTGGCCAGCGCCTGGAACGCGCCACGCGCTTCCTTGCCCCACTCCGACTTGAGTGCGGCCAGTTGGCGCCCCTGCCCCAGCTGGCGACCATTGGCGTCCACCACGCGGAAGTTCATGAAAAAGTGCGGACTCAGCATGTCGGACTTCAGGTCAGCGCGCACCAGGTCGAGCGACGTGGCGTCGCGCACCAGCTTGAGCACGGCGTCGTTCAGGCCACCGGCACCAAAACGCTCGGGCACATTCAGGGCATCGGCAAAACGCTGGGCTGTGTCGGGCAAGGGCACCAGCCGCGAGCGCGGGCGCTGGTGCAGCGTTTTGAGCAGGGCTTGCACCTTGTCCTTGAGCATGCCGGGAACCAGCCATTCGCAGCGTTCTTCCGACACCTGGTTCAGCACGAACAAGGGCACCGTAACGGTGAGGCCATCGCGTGCATCACCGGGCGCATGCAGGTAACTGGCCGCGCAATCCACGCCGCCCAGACGCACGGTTTTGGGAAACGCCTGCTGCGTGATGCCGCTGGCCTCGTGGCGCATCAGTGCCTCGCGCGTGAGCAGCATGAGCTGCGGCTGCGCCTTGACGGCAGCGCGATACCACTGCTCGAAGGTGTGGCCGCTGTAGACGTCGCTCGGCAGTTGCTGGTCGTAGAAGGCGTAAATCAGGGCATCGTCGACCAGCACGTCCTGGCGCCGCGCCTTGTGTTCGAGTTCTTCCACCTGGCGCACCAGTTTGACGTTGGCGTGCAGGAACGGCCAGTCGGCCTCCCATTCCTGTCCAACCAGTGCTTCGCGGATGAAGACTTCGCGCGCCCCGGCCATGTCGGCCCGGGCGTAGTTAACGCGCCGTCCGTTGTAGACCACGATGCCGTAGAGCGTGGCGCGTTCGAGTGCCACCACTTCCGCTGCCTTTTTTTCCCAATGCGGATCGAGCAGCTGCTTTTTCAGCAAATGCCCCCCCACCTGCTCGATCCACTGCGGGTCGATGGCGGCAATGCCGCGGCCAAACAGGCGCGTGGTTTCCACCAGTTCGGCCGCCACAATCCAGCGCCCCGGCTTTTTCACCAGATGCGCGCCCGGATGCGGGTAGAACTTGATGCCGCGCGCGCCCAGGTATTCACCGCTGGCGCCGTCGGTTTCGAGCTTGCAGCCCACATTGCCCAGCAGTCCGCACAGCATGGACAAATGCAGTTGGGCGTCGTTGGCGGGCGTGGTGTTGATGGGCCATTTGTGCTCGGCCACCACGGTGTGCAACTGGGTGTGGATGTCTTTCCATTCGCGCACACGGCGAATGTTCACGAAATTCTGGCGCAGCAACTGCTCGTACTGGCGGTTGCTCAGTTTGTGCTGGCCTGGGTGGTCCATACCGGCCACCGGATGGCGGTCGCCGCGCGCGTCGTGAATCCACTTCCACAGCTTCAGGTAGCCATTGAATTCACTCTTTTCGTCGTCGAACTTGGCGTGCGCCTGGTCGGCCTGTTGCTGCGCCTCCATCGGGCGGTCGCGCACGTCCTGCACGCTCAAGGCCGAGGCGATGATCAGTACTTCGTCAAGCGCACCGCGCGTGCGTGCTTCCACAATCATGCGCGCCACGCGCGGGTCAAGTGGCAGGCGTGCGAGCTCCTGACCCAGCGGCGTCAGCGCGTTGTTGTCGTCCACCGCGCCGAGTTCGTTGAGCAACTGGTAGCCGTCGGCAATGGCGCGCCCAGGTGGTCGCTCGATAAACGGGAAGTCTTCCACCGCGCCCAGGTGCAGCGCCTTCATGCGCAGAATGACGCCGGCCAGCGAGGACCGCAAAATTTCCGGGTCGGTGAAGCGGTCACGGCCATCAAAGTCGTGCTGGTCGTACAGGCGGATGCAAATGCCGTTGGCGACGCGCCCGCAACGCCCGGCGCGCTGGTTGGCGGCAGCCTGGCTGACCGGCTCGACCAGCAACTGCTCGACCTTGCTGCGCACGCTGTAGCGCTTGACGCGCGCCGTGCCGGCGTCAATCACGTAGCGGATGCCGGGCACGGTGAGCGAGGTTTCGGCCACATTGGTGGCCAGCACGATGCGTCGGCTGCTGTGATTCTCAAAAATGCGGTCCTGTTCGGCCGGGCTCAGGCGTGAAAACAGCGGCAGCACTTCGGCGCCACGCAGCACCGGTTGCTGGCTCAGGTGGCGGCGCAGGTGGTCGGCCGCTTCGCGGATTTCGCGCTCGCCAGGCAAAAACACCAGAATATCGCCACCCTGGTGGATGTCGCGCCACAGTTCGTCTACCGCATCGGCAATGGCGTGGTTGAGGTCGTATTCGCGGCTTTCTTCAAACGGACGGTAGCGCATTTCAACCGGAAACATGCGCCCGGACACCATGATGACGGGCGCGGGGCCGCGTGCGCTGGCGAAGTGCTGGGCGAAGCGTTCGGCGTCGATGGTGGCAGAGGTCACCACAATTTTCAGGTCGGGGCGTTTGGGCAGAATCTGGCGCAGGTAGCCCAGCAAGAAGTCGATGTTGAGGCTGCGTTCGTGCGCCTCGTCGATGATGATGGTGTCGTAGGCGTTGAGCAGCGGGTCGTTCTGGGTCTCGGCCAGCAAAATACCATCGGTCATCAGCTTGACCGAGGCGTCGCGCGACAGACGGTCCTGAAACCGCACCTTGTAGCCCACCACCTCGCCCAGCGGCGTTTTGAGTTCTTCCGCAATGCGCTTGGCGACCGACGAGGCCGCAATACGGCGCGGCTGCGTGTGCCCAATCAGGCGGGCTCGCGTGCCAGCCGGGTAATTGCATTTGCCACGTCCCAGCGCCAGCGCGATCTTGGGCAGTTGCGTGGTTTTGCCGGAACCGGTCTCGCCACACACGATGATGACCTGGTGCGCCTGCAACGCCGCCATGATCTCGTCACGCTTGCCCGATACGGGAAGTGACTCGGGAAACTCAATATGCAGGGCGCTGGCGGTCAAGGGGGGCTATTCTTGGTGGAGAATCGAGGATTATCCCTTACGAAGATCAGCCACGCGCCACCATGTACTCCGTCTTCAATTTCACCTTCGTCCCCTGGTTCCGTTCGGTCGCGCCTTATATTCACAAATTTCGCCATCAAACCTTTGTGGTGGGCATTGCGGGCGAGGCCATTGCGGCGGGCAAGCTGCAAAGCCTGGCACAAGACCTGGCCATGATCCAGAGTATGGGCGTCAAGATTGTGCTGGTGCACGGTTTTCGCCCACAGGTCAATGAGCAGTTGCACGCCAAAGGCCACACGCCCAGGTATTCGCACGGCATCCGCATCACGGACGAAGTGTCGCTGGACTGCGCCCAGGAAGCCGCCGGGCAATTGCGTTACGAGATTGAAGCCGCGTTCAGCCAGGGGCTGCCCAATACGCCCATGGCCGATTCCACGGTGCGGGTGATTTCGGGCAACTTCATTACGGCGCGACCAGTCGGCATTGTTGATGGCGTTGATTTCCAGCACAGCGGCCTGGTGCGCAAGGTGGATATTGCCGGTATCACCAAGACGCTGGATATGGGTGCCATGGTGCTGCTGTCGCCGTTTGGCTTTTCACCCACCGGCGAGGCGTTCAACCTGACCATGGAAGAAGTAGCCACCTCCGTTGCCATGGCGCTGCAGGCGGACAAGCTGATGTTCCTGACGGAAGTTCCGGGCATTGCCAAGCGCCCGAATGAACCGGTTAGCGATGACAACCCGATTGAAACCGAAATGTCACTGGCGGCAGCGCGCGTGCTAATGGCGCATTTGCCAGCAGCCAATACACCGCAGGACCCGGGCTTTTATCTGCAACACTGCGTCAAGGCATGCCAGCACGGAGTGGAGCGCAGCCACATCATTCCGTTTTCGGTGGACGGCGCGATTCTGCTGGAGGTCTATGTGCACGACGGGATCGGCACGATGGTGGTGGACGAGAAGCTGGAGAGTCTGCGCGAAGCGGTGGCCGATGACGTTGGCGGCATCCTCAGCCTGATTGAACCGTTTGAGAAAGACGGCACATTGGTCAAGCGCGGTCGCAGCGAAATTGAACGCGATATTGGCAACTACAGCATCATCGAGCACGACGGCATCATCTTTGCCTGCGCCGCACTTTATCCCTACCCGGAAGCCAAAACCGGTGAAATGGCGGCGCTCACGGTGTCGCCCGACGTGCAGGGCGAAGGCGACGGCGAACGGGTGCTCAAGCGCATTGAACAGCGCGCACGCGCGGCTGGCCTGGACAGCATTTTTGTACTGACCACGCGCACCATGCACTGGTTCATCAAGCGCGGGTTTGCGCAGGTGGACCCGGACTGGCTGCCGGAATTGCGCAAACGCAAATACAACTGGGACCGCAAGAGCCAGGTGCTGGTCAAGAAGCTCAACGCCTAAGCGCCGCTGCCCGGCGCAGACACGAGGGTCTGGAGCAGGCCCTGTCTCAGACCTTGCGCCGCAGTTGCCGCCACAGCAGCACGGCGCAGGTCAATATGGCAAAACTGAACCAGACGAACGACCAGTTGGCAATGGAGCCGCCGAACAGGGTCCAGTCCACCTTGATGCAGTCGCCACTGCCCTTGAACACCATGGGCAACACGCGCTTGAGCGGGAACATTTCTATCATGCCGTACAGGTCACGCCCGCAGGACACTTCAACCGGTGGATACCACTGCAACCAGCTTTGGCGTGCCGCCACAAAGGCACCACCACTGGCAGCAATAAGCAAAGCGATGATCGCGGTCCATTGCGCGCCGCGCAGCGGGATGCCCGCGCCCAGCAGCGCAAAAATAACGATGAACAGGTCGGCATAACGCTGCACGATGCACATCGGACACGGCTCAATCCCTTCCACATGCTGCAAGTACATGCCAAACGCCAGCATGCCTAGGCAAATCAGGCCCAGCAGCGCCAGGACCCGGCGGGGGTGGTGATCGAATTGAGTCCTCAAAAATATCAGCATGCGCGCATTACTCCGTGTCGTGGTTCAGTCCCGTATTTTCCAACAACTTGCGGGACGACGCACGGGCGCACACTGAACCGCGTCAGATACCGCGGACTGTTTACGACCCGCAGCCCATCCCGATCCGTCTGCCACAGCCTCGCCGGAGTTATGCAGAGGGTCCTTTATTAATGGAATGCGTCCGGACGGCTTTGAAGCGGTGGTAAAGCGAATAAGATCGCCGCATTACTACCTTCTAACATTCTTAATCCATAAAGGTGATTCATGGCTCGCATGATCAATTGCGTCAAACTCGGCACGCAAGCCGAAGGGCTGGATTTTCCGCCCTATCCCGGCGAACTCGGCAAACGCATCTGGGAAAACGTGAGTAAGGAAGCCTGGGCCGCGTGGCTCAAGCACCAGACCATGCTGGTCAACGAAAACCGCCTCAATCTGGCCGATGCACGCGCGCGCCAGTACCTGGTTCGCCAGATGGAAAACCACTTTTTTGGCGACGGAGCTGACGCCGCCCAAGGGTACGTCCCACCATCTGCCTGAGGCCCAGGGCCGCCATGCACGCCAGCCAAGAAAGCGTGAGCGCCGCAACGGGCTCCACCATTCTGGACACCTGTTTCGGTGACGGCTGGCGTTTCATGGACCATTGGTCGCGCTGGCGCGCCACCGCCGGGCGTCCCGCGATG
>Ga0316223_1002678_pt1 | contig 14129 bp, 10 predicted proteins | sample TBH18009metaG_FD_206007 | JGI IMG/M metagenome (GOLD analysis project Ga0316223, IMG submission 206007) | Freshwater microbial communities from Trout Bog Lake, Wisconsin, USA - TBH18009 | ecosystem: Environmental > Aquatic > Freshwater > Lake > Hypolimnion/Profundal zone | place: USA: Wisconsin...
AAGCCAGGCGATTGATCTCCGATTCCGCGGCCTTGCGGTGGCTGATGTCGTCCATGGTTCCGACGTAATGCGTAACCACGTCCCCACGCCCCTTCACCGCTGTGATGCTCAGCCATTCGGGAAAAATATCGCCGTTTTTGCGGCGGTTCCAGATTTCCCCCTGCCATGAACCACTGCGTCGCACACTGGCCCACAGGGCGGCATAAAAAACCTGGTCGTGGCGCCCGGAGCTCAGCAGATGCGGTGTCTGGCCCACCGCTTCCTCGATGCTGTAGCCGGTGATCTCAACAAAGGCACGGTTCACCCGCAGGATCACGGTCGTGTCATCCGTGATGAACATGCCTTGCTGTGCCTCGAAAGCGGTCGCCGCAACGCGCACGTCGGCCTCCGCCCGCCGTGACGCACGCACATAAAGAAAAATCGCTGAAGCCGACACGATCAGCATGCCGCCGATGGCTGCGAGCAACACAAAAAACCAGTTTCTTTCGCTGTCCAAACGGACCAATGCGTGCAACGGCAAAACGGTATGCAGCGTGATGCCGTCCTCGGTCAGGGCTTGCGAAGCCAGCACCACCGGATCGGCCTGGTCTCCGATACGCACAGCGGACGGATACTGTCCGTGCTTCCAGGGTGTTAATGCAACCACGTCAAACGTGCTGCGCCCGTATTGCAGCATTTGTTGCCCGGGCGAGCGTTTCGCAATGGACGCGCCCGGCAGGGACCGAAATTCCAGGTTTTTATCAGGGGCCTGGACAATGACGCCGTTGGCATCCGAAATCCAGGTCGTTGACAGATTCACCAGGGATGCCAGTTTTTTAATATCGCGCTTGACGATGATGGCCCCGATGAAGCGCCCCCTGTCCTCCACCGGCGCACTGTAAAACAAGCCTGCAATTCCGGTCTTGCGCCCCATGGCATATTGGTGCCCATTCTGGCCCGAATGCACCTGCTGAAAATAGTCCCGGTCCGCGTAATTCGTGCCAACAAAGCTGACCGCTTCACCGGCGTTGCTGGCGGCAATGCAGTCTCCTGCGCCGTTAACGATCCAGATCACATCGACGTCAAGATGGCTGGCCATAACCGCCATGGAACGGTTGATCTCGCGCAGCTGCGGGTTCTGGCTCCAGCGCTGCTTGCGCAGCGGATATGCCAGCATGGAAGGCGTTGCGGCGCCAAAACGGCGCAGCCCCATGGACACATCCTTGTCACGCGACACCACCAGCGCAAGGCCTTTGAGGCGTTCAATGCTGCCATTGATGTTGCTGGCATTTTGCTGCGCCTGCTGCAGCGCCCGTTGTGATTCCTGCTGGTACAAGTTGCGCCCCTGGCGCTCGTAATAATAATTGGCGCACTGCCACGCAACGCCGACCCAGCCCAACAGCAACACCGCAATCAACTTGTATGAGCGCACCAGCGACGCCAGGCTCGCCCGCTCGACGTGGCTGACAATCATTGTCACCGCGACGATCAAGCAGGTGGCTGCCAGTACGCCAGACGCCAGGAACGACGGAGCGATACCGCCTGGAGTGGCGCCAACGTCGCCTGCCCGAACGAAATAGGCCGCCGCCATGGCCGTGTAGTGCATGCCGGACACGGCCAGTCCCATCACCACGGCGCTGACCAGTGTGGCCCACCTGGCCCAGCGTGTCGGCAGGGACTGCAGGCCAAACCGGATCCACAACGCCAGCGTGGCAAGCACAACAGCCACCACGATGGACAGCAAGAACAGCTTGGTATCGTAGCGAATCAAGCCGTCCAGACGCATGGCCGACATACCAACGTAGTGCATGGAGCCAATGCCAGCGCCGATGAGCAATCCGCCCAGCGCCAACCGTGTCCGCGAGAGCACCGGTCGGCTGATGATTTTGATGGCCAGGGTACTGGCAAGGATACCGGGAATAGTGGACAGCAGCGTGCCGACCAGGCTGTAGCTGCTGCTGCAAGGCAAGCTAAACGCCAGCATGCCCACGAAATGCATGGCCCAGATACCCATACCCAGGCAAAAACCACCCACTGCGGTCCATCCGTGCCGCGCAACGGCGGACGTGGCACGCGACTGCTGCTGAGAAACCACCAGCGCCGCATACGACGCGAAGATCGCGACCATAACCGAGAACCCAACCAGTATCGGGTCAAAAAACCCGGTATAGAGCAGACTCGCTGGCGGTGCGCTGGCAACAAGATCAAGAAGCATCATTGGATTTCTTTTCTCGAACCATTATCTGCCTGTGCACAGCGGCGCGATAGTACTATCCGCGACCTGCTATCAGTCATTTTTATATCGCCGGAAATAACGACGGTCCTTTGGACGCTACCAACTTTATTTCTTGCGATTATTGATGCCGCACCGCAAAACCATTCCCACACTGCGCTGCCAGCTCGACCAGGGTGGACGAAGCATCACCTATACCGCAGCGCCGGTGGACGATCCGCATCGGGTGCCCAGTCCTGGAAAACAGTGACCGCACACATTGACAAAGATGGCACACCGCATCCGCTGTCCACCCGTCCGACGCTGTGCAGGAACCGCGCAAGCCCCGAGCGTACCGACTGCAATACCGATCAGTCAGCGGACAACTATGCAGGTCAATTTATAGATCAATGCGCAGAGGAATCCTTCCCATCCTACATGGACGTAAGGATTTTCCTACAAGCAAATCATCTAATTCCGATACCCATATAGCGCGATGTATAGCACCATAGAAACAACTATCAAGCATCGGCGCCCGTGCCGAGCATTGAAATAATCCACGCAATTACTGTCACACCAACATAGTGTCCCAACCGCGCCACCCGTCCACCTGTTATTGCCAACCAAATGCCGACAGAGGACCCAGCGCGGCTGACGGAATAAGTCCCAGGGGATTCGTGCTGTGCCACTGATGACCCTCTGGGACCCCAGTTTCAGCGTCGGCAGCGCCATGCTGGACCGTCAGCATCGGAATTTGCTCCAAATGTGCAATTCGCTGGCAAAGGCGCTTGAAGCAAGTCCCGCAGAATCCGAATCCGACTTTCACGAAGTTCTTCATGCATTGGCTGAATACGCACGTGAACATTTTTCGGCAGAGGAGTCCCTGCTCAAGCAATATGGCTACCCCGATTTACGCATGCATGAAGGTGAGCATTTGGAATATACCCGTGTCATGGCAGAAGCATCCTATTTGGCCAGCACCGCCGGTTTCACGGACAAAATTCACTTGCAGGAATTCATTGCCAAATGGTGGACCGAACACATCCTGAAGCGCGACGCCGAATACCGTGATTTTCTGATCGCGCATGGCGCGCCTTAAGGACCCTCTGCATAACTCTGGCGAGTCTGTGGCAGACGGATCGGGATGGGCTGCAAGGCGTCTTTTTGAAGCCAATAGCTGGGCTATTGGTGAGAAAAGCAACGCAGCAGAGCGCCCGAGTCCGGCTGATCACAGACCGCAGGGAGTTATGCAGAGGGTCCTTAAGCACCCTCTGCATGACTATTAATAGGGCGATAGTAAGCCCGAATGCCAGCATCAATCGCATTATTAGCGAAGATGTGGCAATCGACAATGCGCTTTTCTGCTACCCACACGGCCAGCGCAAAAGGCGGGTTCGAAGGTGACGGGCAACGTGGAGTGCAGGGGCCGCAGGGGGCGCAGGGGCCGTAGGGCGCGCAGGGCGCGGAACGGCTATTGTCGCGGTGCTGCCGTGCTCAGTGCCCAAAGAAATCCAACACCATGCGGTTGAACTTGTCGGCGTGCTCCCACTGGGCCCAGTGGCCGCATCGGTTGAATACGTGCATCTCCGCGTTTTGCATGCCCCACAGCAGGCGCAGGCCGACGTCCATTGGAACAAAGCGGTCGTCGCGGCCCCAGATGATCAGGGCGGGGGCCGCAATTTCGTTCAGCCGCGCGCCGTAGTCGGGAAATTGGCGGGGGTTGGCGGCCGCGCTTTTAACAAAGTTCTCCAAGTGGTCGCGGCGTGCCAGCATGTTGTCCAAGCGGGCTTGAAACAGCGCGTCGGTGAGGTGGCTGGCGTCGTACACGAAGACGTTCATCATCTTCTTCAGGTTGTCGATGGTCGGGTCCCGGTACAGTGCCTGAATCAGTTTGATGCCTTCGGTGGGCATCGGCACGAACTGGCTGGGGCCGCCGGTGCCGCCGCCCATCAGCACCAGTTTGTGGACCTGGGTGGGGTTGGCCAGGGTAAAGGCGACGGCGCTGTGGGCGCCCATCGAATTGCCAATGATGTGGACGCGCTGCAGGTCCAGCGCATCGAGCAGTCCTTTGAGGGCCCGTGCGTTGAGGTCGGAGCGTGAGCCGGTGCAGACGATGGGGTCACTCTTGCTCCAGCCGGGGCAATCGAGCAGGATCACGCGGTAGCCCGCAGCCACCAGTGGCTCGACATTGCGGTTGAAATTGGCCCAGCCGCTGGCGCCAGGTCCGGAGCCGTGCAGCATGACCACCGTGTCGGTGTCGTGGCTGCGGTTGGTGGGCGTTCCGGTGTCGTTGTAGTGCAGTTGCAGCGGGCTGTCGCCTTCTGTGATGCGAACAAAGTGGCTGGTATTCGCTTCCGTTCGTGTGGGTGTGGACTGTGTAGTGGACATGGTGTTGCTTTCGATGCGCGTGCGCGTTGGAAAAGGAAATTGGTGAATCAGCGGAACCGTGTGAAAAGCGTCGGGAACGTCGAATGTGCTCGGGGCCTAGGCGTTGGTGTAGGGGCGCGGGCCGAGTCCGATGGGCGCTGGTGCGCTGGCGACCAACCGCGAAAACAGGGCGGTGAAGTTTTCGGCGGCACCATCGCCAACGGGGTTGGTGGTCGAGTCGTCCAGGAATTCCTGGTCAATGGCGGTCCAGTCTTCGGCGCTCAGGTGTCGCTGGCAGAGCGGCAACACCACGTTTTCCTCCAGCAACATGTGGCTGCGGTAGAAGTCTGCGTAGGTGTAGAAGGCCTGGGCAAACGCGGTGATGTCGGTGGGGTGCGCCACATACTGTTTCAGGGCCTGCTCCAGCGCGGCGATGCGCAGGGGCGCGGCGCCGTGCTGGTCTGCCAGTTGGGCCAAGGCCTCGGCACCTTCCTGGGTGCGGCTCGCCAGGTAGCGAAACAGACGATCTTCTTTGGGGTGGTGGCGCTGCTCGGCGTAGGCGTCCAGGTAATGCACCATGGCCTGCAACAGCTTGAGGTCGGGCGTGAGCCGCCCAACCGTGATTTCTTTGAGCATGAAGCGCACCGCGTGCAGGATGCCTGCCAGTGATTGGTGCTCGTCGGAGAGGGTGCGAAGTGCCTGCATGAATGTTCTCAGTTCAGTTGCCGTCGTTGCCGTGTGGTGCGTAGTGCGTGCCTCAGGTGGCCAGCATTTCCTGGTGCTTGCTGCCCAGGCCCAGGTAACTGGCGATCACGCGCGGATCGTCGCGCAGTTGCTGGGCCTCGCCTTCCATCTTGATGCGGCCGTTTTCCAGCACATAGGCGTAGTCCGCCACTTGCAGCGCGGCGCGGGCGTTTTGCTCGACCAGCAAAATCGAGACGCCACGTCGGCGCAGTTCGGCAATGATGCGAAATAGTTCCCGCACAATGAGCGGCGCCAATCCGAGACTGGGCTCGTCGAGCATCAGCAATTGGGGTTTTGCCATCAGGGCGCGGCCCACCGCCAGCATCTGGCGTTCCCCACCCGACAGCGTGCCCGCCGCTTGCTGGCGGCGTTCTTTCAAACGCGGAAACAGGTCATACACCTCGTTCATGGTTTGTGCCTGATCCCGGTGCCCGCTGCGATGGCGCGCAAAGGCGCCCAGCAGCAGGTTGTCTTCAATCGTCATGCTGCCGAATAGCGCGCGCTTTTCTGGCACCAGACCCATGCCGCGCGCCACCATGCGTTCGACATCGGCCGCCGCTTCCACCGTGCCATCAAACCGGATCTGGCCGCTGCTGGGCAACACGCCCATGATGGCCGCCAGGGTGGTGGTTTTACCAGCGCCGTTGGGGCCGATCAGGGTCACGATCTGGCCGCGCTCAACCTGCAGGTTGAGGTTGCTGACGGCTTCCACTTTGCCGTAGGCCACCGCGAGTTGGTTCACGTTCAGTAGTGTGTTGTGTGGCATGGTTACACGCCTCCCAGGTAGGCTTCCAGCACGGCCGGATCGTTCTGTACCGCGTCGGGCAGACCCTCGGCAATTTTTTCGCCAAACTCCATCACCACCACCCGGTCCACCAGCCCCATCACGAAGTCCATGTCGTGCTCGACCAGCAGCACCGCCATGCCTTCGTTGCGCAGGCGTTTGAGCAAGTCGGCCAGGGCCTGCTTTTCCTGCAGGCGCAGACCGGCAGCGGGTTCATCCAGCAGCAGCAAGCAGGGGTCAGCGCACAGCGCACGGGCGATTTCCAGAAGGCGTTGCTGGCCCAACGCCAGGCTGCCCGCCTCGGCGTGCATCAAGGCCGTCAGCCCGACCCGCTCCACCTGCAGCGCTGCTTCGCGCAGCAAGCGTGCTTCCTCCGTGCGATCCCTGCGCCAGGCGGCTGACAGCACGCCCTGGCGGCCGCGCAGGTGGGCGCCGATGGCTGCGTTTTCCAGCACCGACATGGCGGGCATCAGGCGCACGTGCTGGAAGGTGCGGCTCAGGCCCAGTGCCGCAATGGCGCGCGCGCTGTGCCCGGCGACCGATCGACCGCGAAATTCAATGTCGCCCGAGGTTGGCGTGTCAACCCCCGACAGTTGGTTGAACAGGGTGCTCTTGCCAGCGCCGTTGGGTCCGATCAGGGCCAGGATTTCGCCGGCCCGCACGTGCAGCGTCATGGCGTTGTTGGCGACCAGACCACCAAACTTGCGCGTGACATTGCGTGCTTGCAGGATGATTTCGCCGTGCGGCGGCTGCGGCTTTTTGGGCAGCGCGCGGGCGTTGGCATCGGTCACTTTGACGGTCGTGCGCACCGGCACCAGCCGCGCCAGCAGCGGCCACAGCCCGTCACGGGCGCGGTGCAGCAGCACGACCATCATCAAGCCGAAAACGATTACTTCGTAGTTGCCCGCACTGCCAAACAGGCCCGGCAGCACGTCTTGCAGCCACTGTTTAAGCAGCGTAATCACGCTGGCCCCAACCAGTGCCCCCCAGACCTGTCCGGCACCGCCCACCACCGCCATGAACAGGTATTCAATGCCGATGTGCAAGCCGAATGGCGTGGGGTTGACGAAACGTTGCAAGTGGGCGTAGAGCCAGCCAGCGGCACAGGCATGCAAAGCGGCGATCACGAAAATCACCATGCGTGCGCGTGCCGTATCGACGCCCATGGCCTCGGCCATCACCATGCCGCCTTTGAGCGCGCGGATGGCCCTGCCTTCACGCGAATCGAGCAGATTGCGGGTGGTAAACAGCGCCACTAGCACGAAGGCCCAGACCAGGTAGTAATAGTCGCGGTTGTCCAGCAGAGCGAACCCCAATACGCTGATGGGGGGCAGATTGGATAGCCCTGAGTGAGCGCCCAGGAACTCCATGTTGCCAAACAGAAAGTACAGACTGAGGCCCCAGGCCATGGTGCCGAGCGGCAAATAATGGCCCGACAGTTTCAGCGTCACGGAGCCCACCACCAGCGCTACGCCAGCCGTGAGCACGAGTCCGACCAGCAACGCCAGCCAGGGCGAGCCGCCAAGCATGGCCAGCCAGCCGGGCAGGTCGCTGGCCGTGGTCAGCCAGGCTGTGGTGTAGGCCCCGATACCGACAAACGCCGCCTGGCCGAAGGACGTCAGACCGCCGACGCCGGTTAACAGCACCAGACCGAGTGCGACCAGGGTGGACAGCCCAATGTAGTTGAGTAGCGTGACGTAAAACGGCGGCAGCACCCGGGGTGCCAGCACCAGTGCCAGCAAAAATATGCCCAGCACCAGGCGTGGACTGATCCAGCCTGGGCGGCCGGGTGCGCTGGCGTTGTGGGCGCTGTTGGCGCTGTCTTCCTCCTCTTCCACGTGGTGGGAGGTAAAGGAGCGCCACAGCAAGACCGGAATAATCAGCGCAAACACCAAGACGTCTTTGTAGGCACTGGCCCAGAACGAGGAAAACGATTCCAGCAGGCCGACGGTCAGCGCACCGGCCGCCGCCAGCGGGTAGCTGGCCAGGCCGCCAATGATGGCGGCGACGAAGCCCTTGAGTCCGATCAGGAAGCCGCTGTCGTAATAAATGGTGGTCAGCGGTGCCACCAACAGTCCGGACAGGGCGCCAATCAGGGCGGCGAAGAAAAAGGTCTGGCGTCCGGCCAAGGCCGGGGAGATGCCCATAAGGCGGGCGCCGTTGCGGTTGATGGCAGTGGCGCGCAAGGCCTTGCCACCCAGGCTGCGGTCAAAGTACAGGTACAGGCCCACGATGAGCGCCAGCGAGGCCAGCAGCACCACCAACGTGTGGCCACCGATCTGTAGCGATCCGATGTCCATTTGTGCGTCGCTAAAAGGCGCCGTGCGCGAGCCCTCGGGGCCAAACGCCAGTAAACCAAAGCCCACCATCACCAGATGCACGGCAACCGCGATGATTAACAACACCAGCACCGGCGCCTGGGCTACCGGCTGAAACGCCACGCGGTACAGCATGGGGCCCATGGGCACCACAATGGCCAGCGTCAGGCAGGCCTTGGCCAGTTGCGGCACTTCGGGCAGCGGTAGCCGCCACACCAGGGCTGTCAGCAGCAGGGGATAGGCCACGTTCCAGAGCAGCGAGCGCCAGAGTGGACGCCCGCGCGCGCCGCCGAGCAGGTCGGTACCCAGCGTCAGCAGCCCGGCCCCCACCAACAGCCAGAGCGTGCCTGGCACGCGACCGGATTCCAGCGTGGCCATGGTGAGCGCACCCCAGGCCAGAAACTCGCCCTGCGGCAGGAAAATGATGCGCGTGACGGCAAACACCAAAACCAGCGCCAGTGCCAGCAGCGCATAAATGGCGCCGTTGGTGACGCCGTCCTGCGCTAACAGTGCAAAAATTTGAGCATCCAAAATAGAACCCTTACTTCACCAGCTTCCAGTTGTTGTTCTCGACTTTGATGAGGACGATGGCGCTGGCGTCGTAACCGGCGTGGTCATTCGGACCCATGCTGTAGATGCCGTTGGTGCCAACCAGCTTGCTGGTTTTTTCTATGCCGTCACGCAGCGCGTTGCGAAACTCCGGGGTTCCTGGTTGGGCCTTGTTTTTGAGTGCGCCCTGAATCGCGTTTTGCAACAGCAGCCAGGCATCCCACGAAGCACCGGCAAACGTGGACCGTGATTCGGGGCCGTTCCTGGCTTCCAGTTCCTTGACGAAGGCCACTGCATTTTTCTTGGCGGGATGGTTGTCGGGCAGTTGCTCGGCAACCAGCACCGGACCGACCGGAATCAGCGCGCCTTCCACTGCTTTGCCACCCACGCGCAAAAATTCCTTGCTGGTGACACCGTGCGACTGGTAAATGGCGCCCTTGTACCCGCGTTCACGCAGCGTGATTTGCGGCATGGCTGCGGGTGTGCCGGATGCACCCACAAACACCACATCGGGCTTGGCCGCCATGACCTTGAGCACCTGGGCCTGCACGCTGGGGTCGGTACGGCCATAGCGTTCGGTGGCAACCAGGCTGAGCTTGCCGGCGCTGGCCTTGGTCAACGCCTTCAGCAGCAGGTCACCCCAGGAGTCGTTAAACCCAATGAAGCCGACGGTTTTGACGCCGTTGGCGCTCATGTCCGCCACAATGCGCGCCACCATCAGGTCGGCCGACGGCTCACTGCGAAAGATGTAGCTGCGCTTGTCGCCCGACACATCCAGCGGCGCGACGGAAACCATGGGCGTTTTCTCTGCATTGGCTACGTCGGCCATGGCCATGGCGGTGCTCACCAGATTCGGGCCGAGCAGGGCGTCCACATGGTCTTCGCTGATCAGCTTGCGCACGTTTTTAACGGCATTGGTCGGGTCTGAGCCATCGTCGAGCACGATGAAATTTACTTTTTCGTTGCCCACCATGGTGGGAAACAGTGCCACCGCTTTGCGCGTTTCGGCACCCAGCGCGGCGGCCGGGCCGGTCAGGGATGAGACGACGCCGATGGTGATGTCGGCCCGTGCCGGCAGGCCCGCCAGCGTGGTCAGGGCGGTCAGTGTCAGGGCGAATGCGTGGGTCATTTTCATGGTTTTATCTCCTCGTTTATTGGTCTGTGGTTTGTGGTTCGTGGCAGGTGGCAGGTGGCAGGTGGCTATTGCGGCAGATGCCGGAACGCACCGTTCAGATAAATCAGGGCCTCACCATCGGCGCGCTCGTTGGTGGCCAGCACTTCGCACAGAAAGGCGTGGTGGGTGCTTTCATCAAAGATTTTGATGACGCGGCAATCAAAGTTGGCCAGGGCGCCCTGGAGTGCTGGCGCGCCGGTGGTCAGTTCGTGCCAGTCGCCGTGCGCGAAGCGGGCAGCGCCGTGCACGCCCTCCACCATGCCGGAGAACACTTTGGCCACGTGCTCCTGATCGCCCGCCATGACGTTGATGCACAGTGCGCCACTGCTGCGAATGATGTCGCTGGCCACCACGTTTTTGTTGACAAACACCACCAGGCGCGGTGGTGTGGCTGTGACTGAGCACACCGCCGTCGCGGTCAGTCCGGCCCGGTGCTCGCCGTCGCGTGCCGTGATGATCGTGACGCCAACGGCAAAGTGGCGCAGGCCATAGCGATGGGCGTCGGCGGACACGGTGGGCAGAGCCGCCAATTGAACATTGGGCGTCCAGTCCAGCACTTGATTGATCTGGTTGTGCATGTCGCTCACCTGCTCAGGCCTTGACGCCAAACGGGTTGGCTGCTGGCAAGGCGTTGCCCAGCATGGCGCCGCCCAACAGGTCGCCAATGTTGTCCTGGTTCTGCGTGATGTGGTTGGCGCCGACCAGAATGTCGCGCATCTGGCGCTGCATCGGACTGCTCAGCCAGACACCGCGGGTGGACGTCTTCTTGAAGATCATGTGTGCCGCTTCGAAGCATTCGCCGCCGGTGAACTGGTTGGTGGCGAAGTGCCGGATGCGCGCTTCCAGCGGCACCAACTGGCCTTTGGATGCGAAACTCCAGGCTTCTTCCGTGTTGTGCAACACGCGCGCCGTGCTACTGACGATCTTGGCGTAGGCTTCACCCAGTCGGCCCTTGATGAATGGGTCCTGTACTGCAGCACCCACCGCCTGGTTCAGGTTCTGGCGCGGCACCATGTGTTCGACATACATGTCCACCATGCCACGCGCCATGCCGATGATGACCGACGACACCGCTGCATAAAAAACATAGAAGAACGGCATCTTGTACAGGTTGTTAACGTGGCCGTGTGTGCTGTCTTCATAGGCGCCAATGGCGTGGCTACGGTAGTCTGGAACAAAGACGTTGTTGATCAGCAGCTTCTTGCTGCCGGTGCCAGCCAGGCCCACCACGAACCAGTCGTCCTCAATCGCAAAATCCTTGGCCGGAATCCAAAACGAGCGAAACACCACCTCGCCACTTTTTTCGGTGACGCGTCCTCCCACAAAGGCGCCACCTGCGGCGTGGTCGCAGCCGCTGGAGGTCAGCCATTCGCCGTTGAGCACATAGCCGCCGTCGGCCAGCTTCACGGTGCCAAAAGGCGCGTAAGACGAAGACACCAGCGCCGTGTTGTCTTCACTCCACAATTCGTCGCCGCAGCGTGGGTCGAGCAGCCCCACTTCAAACGGATGCACGCCCAGCACCATCACGTTCCAGGCGCTTGACGGACAACCCCGTGCCAGTTCCATCAGCACTTTGTTCAGCACATTGGGGTTCATTTCATAGCCGCCCCAGCGCTTGGGTTGCAAAATTTTGAAGAAGCCGGCGTCCTTGAAGGCCTGGATGGTTTCTACCGGCACCATGCGGGCTTTTTCCACCGCGTCAGCCTTTTCGCGCAGCCATGGAATCATGGCGTTGGCACGCGCCACGATTTCCGCTTCGGTCGCAATGGCGGTGGTGCTTTGGCTATGGGCAGTCAGTGTGTGGGTGGTCATCGGTGTCTGTGTCCTGTGTTTATTCGCATCGCTGCGGTGTTGTTGTGTTGGTTGCGGTGTCCGTGGTGTCAGCGTTATGCGTGGTTGTGGGCACTGACCACGCCGTAGCCGGCGATCCATGCGTTGATGGGGCGGTAGTAGTCCTGGCGGGCGTTGTAGGGACCCGCCGCCGCCAGCGCCGCAAACGCGGCGACCCAGGTTCGGACCTCGTGCGTCGAACGGCCCGCCACTTTGGAGATGTTGTCGATGTCAAAGTCGTCTATTGCTTCCAAACGGCCTTGCATCAAGAGGTCTATGAAGGCCTGGTCCCACGCCGTGTTGAGCGGTGTCAGGTCACAGTCCGGGGTGCCGAAAATCTTGCCGGTGGCAATCGTGCGCGCCTGGCGGGCGGCGCGTGCTTCGGGTGTCGGGTTGCGCCCCGCAATGAGGAAGTTGGCAACGTCTTGCGGCGCGTCAGCCAGCAACGGGACGGGCGGCTCGTGCGACAGGCCGCCGGTGCCCAGAATCAGCACGCGCTTGTCCAGCGTGGACAGGAAACGTCCCACGGCGTCGCCCAGTTTGCGAATGCGGCGGTACGGTCCAAACGGCGGCGCCACCGAATTGATAATGATAGGAATGACGGGATAGCGTGTCAGGCTACCGGTCATTTCTTCCAGCGTCTGCGTGCAGCCGTGGTCCACCTGCAGGCGGTGCGAAAGGGCGATGTCGAGGTCGCTGTCCAGAATGAAGCGTGCCAGTTGCAGTGCCAGGTCTTTGGGGACCGACAGGGGGCCGGACAGGGTTTGGTAGTCGGCCACCGAATCGGCGGCGGTGGCGATGACAAACGGCGGCATCAGGTCATAAAACAGGCCGTTGTAATGGTCGGGTGCGAAGACCACAATCAATTCGGGATCAAACGCTTCCACTTCGGCACGGTTGCGGGCGATGACCGCGTCCACTTCAGCAACCACCTCGGCGCCGGGGTCGTTGAGTCCACGCAGCGGCGTGTGGGACAGGCATTTCAGTTGTATAGGCATGCGGTTTTTCTGTCTCTGTTATTGCTTGGTGATCCAAGTCTAGGAAGATGCGGTTGGCGTGAAAAATTTGGTTTTCAAATGTGCACAATGTGCACACGCGGGCGTCATCGGACCGCAGCTATCGCGGCAATCCAGGCTCGGTTTTCATTGAATAGGGAGAAAAACAGTGCGCTCTTCCAGCGAAACAACGTATCGGCACGTACAGGGGCTGAGCCGTGGCTTGGCAGTGTTGCATGCCATCAGCCGTTCGCCCCAAGGCTGGTCCAGCATTGCCGACTTGAGCGCGGACACCGGATTGCACCGAACCACGGTGCGTCGTTTGCTGGAGACGCTGCAGACGGAGGGCTATGTCCGCCGCAATGCCTCGGATGACAACTACAGCCTGAACCAGAAAATTCGCCAACTCAGCGATGGCTTTACCGATGACGAATGGATTTCGGAAGTGGCGAACCCGGTGTTGGGTGAGTTGCTGCAAAAGCTGGTCTGGCCATCCGACTTATGCACCATCGATGGCGACAGCATGCTGGTGCGTGAAACCACCCACCGTTTCAGTCCGTTGTCGTTTCACCGGGCCATGATCCGCCAACGCATGCCGGTGCTGTTCACGGCGGCCGGACGGGCCTATCTGGCCTTTTGCCGGGACGAAGAACGGCGGCAGATTCTGCGCCAGATTGCCGCCGGTGACGGCGCCAGTGCCAACGTTGCCCGCAACCGGGTGCTGGTAGCAAACATGCTGAAAAAGGTGCGCCAGCAGGGCTATGCCACCAACGATGGTGAGTGGTTTGAGCAGGGGAAAATCGGCGCCATTGCCTTGCCGGTGCAGCACCAGGGAAAAATTCTGGCGAGCATCAACGTGGTGTTTTTGAAAAAAGCCATAGCCGTGCCGGAGGCCGCCATGCGTTATTTGCCGGATCTGAGGATGGCGGTGCAAAAAATCGAGACGTTGCTGACGGCACGTTATACACAGACATGACGGTGGCCACAAAGCAGGACGCTGCCGACAGCAACCTATCAGAAACTTGACGCTTCTTGCGCGCTTTGGTGTGCCAGCCACGCATCGTCGGGTCGCCAGGTGGCGACCCAATCGGGCATGTGCTCTGCGGGCATGGGCGGAGCAATCCCGAAGCCCTGCGCGACTTCGCAGCCCAATTGAAGCAGCACAGCGCCATGTGTC
>Ga0316223_1002693_pt1 | contig 14087 bp, 21 predicted proteins | sample TBH18009metaG_FD_206007 | JGI IMG/M metagenome (GOLD analysis project Ga0316223, IMG submission 206007) | Freshwater microbial communities from Trout Bog Lake, Wisconsin, USA - TBH18009 | ecosystem: Environmental > Aquatic > Freshwater > Lake > Hypolimnion/Profundal zone | place: USA: Wisconsin...
GATGATGGTCTGCGTGGCCTGGACCTTTCGGCGCATGCGCCCGTCCCGCATCGACAAATGGTTTCGACGCCTGCAATTACTGTCCGCTGGTGCCTATAGCCTGGGGCACGGCGGCAACGATGCGCAGAAGACCATCGGTATTATCTGGATGTTACTGATAGCCACCGGATACGTCTCCGCCACCGATGCAGCGCCACCAGCCTGGACCGTTGTCTGTTGCTATGCGGCCATTGGCACCGGCACGCTGTTTGGCGGCTGGCGCATTGTGCGCACCATGGGCCAGAAAATCACCAAACTCAAACCGGTGGGCGGGTTTTGTGCGGAGTCCGGTGGCGCCATTACGCTGTTTCTCGCGACTGCGCTGGGTGTGCCGGTGTCAACCACCCACACCATTACCGGCGCGATTGTCGGCGTTGGCTCCACGCAGCGCGCCAGCGCGGTGCGCTGGGGTGTCGCGGGCAACATCGTGTGGGCCTGGATCCTGACCATTCCGGCCAGTGCCTTTGTCGCCGCCATCGCCTACTGGCTGAGCATCCAGTTGTTCTAAGCCACGCGAAACCGGCGCCAGCAAGGCACGAACCCACCCCGCCGACGCCCGCCGACGCCAACCATTTCCAGTGTAATATTCCCCGCTGGCACGGCATGCCTGCGCTGCGGGCGACGCCCACAGTCACCTGACTGCCGACCACCGGACCGGGGCGGCCCGTGCTTACCTTCGAGTCACTGACGACATGCGAACCATTGCGCTTTCCAGACCGGTCCAGCTACTGACCTATATCGGCAAGTGGCTCGTGCTGTCGTGCCTGGTGGCCGTACTGGCCGGTACCGCCTCGGCTTTTTTCCTGTTTGCGCTCGACCTTGCCACGCAATGGCGCGAAACCCACCGCTGGATGATCGCTCTCTTGCCGCTGGGTGGCATGGGCGTCGGCTGGGTCTACTACCGCTTCGGCAAGTCGGTCGATGCCGGCAACAACCTCATCATTGATGAAATCCACGACCCGCAAAAAATCGTGCCGCTGCGCATGGCGCCGCTGGTGCTGGGCGGTACCGTGGTGTCCCACTTGTTTGGCGCATCGGTAGGCCGTGAAGGCACCGCCGTGCAAATGGGTGGCGCACTGGCCGACCAGCTCACCCGCGTCTTCCAGCTCAAACACGAAGACCGCCGCATCCTTCTGATGGCCGGCATCAGTGCCGGTTTCGCCTCCGTGTTCGGCACGCCGCTGGCTGGCGCCGTGTTCGGACTCGAAGTGCTGGCCATTGGCCGACTGCATTACGACGCCATTCTGGCCTGCACGGTGGCCGCCATCGTCGCTGACCAGGTCGGATTGCTCTGGGGCGTACACCACACACACTACGCCATTCCGTTCGTGCCGCCGGTATCGGCTTGGCCGCTGACGGCCATGCTGATCGCCGGCGCTCTGTTCGGCGTGACTGGCAAGCTGTTTGCCGACGGGACGCACCGTCTTTCAGCCTGGATGAAGCGCCACATTGCCTACGCGCCGCTGCGACCCCTCCTCGGCGGCATCGTGATCGCCTGCGCCATTGGGCTACTGGCAGCAGACCGCTACATTGGCCTGGGCATTCCAACCATCATTGCGTCGTTTCAGCAGCCACTCGCCTGGTACGACTTTCTCGGCAAAATGGTCTTCACCATGGCGTCTCTGGGCACCGGCTTCAAGGGGGGTGAAGTGACGCCCCTGTTCTACATCGGCGCGACGTTGGGCAACGCACTGGCGCCTGTCCTGCACCTGCCGTTTCCCCTGCTCGCAGGCATCGGCTTCGTCGCCGTGTTCGCCGGGGCCGCAAATACGCCGCTGGCCTCCACGTTCATGGCGATGGAGCTGTTTGGGTCCGAGGTGGGCGTCTACGCCGCCATTGCCTGCATCCTGAGCTACCTGTGCTCCGGACACAGCGGCATTTACCGCGCGCAACGCATCGGGCGCGGCAAGCACCGCCCAACGCACGACGGACTGCCCCCGGATGGCCTGCCCGCAGCCACCGCGCACGAGAAGGCCCGGCCATGATCCGCTCCGCGCTGGTCATTTCCCTCGGTGCATCCATCGGAGCGCTGCTGCGCTGGGGCCTGGGTCTTTTTTTCAACACCGTCTTTCCGACCGTCCCGTTGGGCACCTGGCTGGCCAATATGTTGGGCGGCTACCTGGTCGGCATGGCATTGGCGTACTTCGCCCAGCATGCGGGTTTGTCACCCGAATGGCGCTTGCTGGTTATCACGGGCTTCCTGGGTGGCTTAACCACGTTTTCCACCTTCTCCGCCGAAGTATTCACGCTCCTGCAACAGGGCCGCATCGGCTGGGCCTGTGTGGCGATCGGCGCCCATGTGGCAGGCTCGCTGCTGATGACACTGATGGGTTTCCTGTCAGTCCAGGTATTGCGTACCGTTTGAACCGGAGGACCCGCCCATGCAAGGCTATCAACTCACTTTCTTTACCGAACAGGAACGCCGTCACCTGCACAAGCCGATGGGCGAATGGCTGCTGCGATTTGCGCAGCAACATGGCGCCGTTGGCGGCACGGTAATGGCTGGTGCGCAAGGATTTGACCACCTCGGCCACATCCATTCAGCGCATTTTTTTGAACTGGCCGACCAACCGATTGCGGTGACCGTCTCCATTGATGAAGCCGCCTGCCAGCGCCTGATGGAGGCGCTGGCGCAGGAAGCCATCGACGTGGCCTACGTCAAGGTGCCCATTGAATTTGGACGCATTGGCGTGGCCGCGAACCAGTCACCGACGCGACTCAGGCAGCAACCAGCGCGCTGATTTCCTGCGCAGCCGACGCCAATGCCTGTGCCTTGGGCGCTTCACCCATGGCCACACCTTCGGCACGCACAAACTTCACGTCCGTGATGCCAAAGAAGCCAAACACGGTCTGCAGATAGCTTTCCTGGTGCTCCATGGCACGTCCACCTTCGCTGGTGGAATAAATGCCACCACGGGTCGAGGCCACAATCACGGTCTTGCCAGCGGCCAGGCCCTTGGGTCCCTTGTCGGTGTAGGTGAATGTGCGTCCCGCCTGGGCGACACGATCAATCCAGGCCTTGAGCTGACTTGGAATACTGAAGTTGTACAGCGGCGCACCCACCACAATCACGTCGGCTGCCAGAAACTGTGACACCAGCTGTTCCGAAATCGCATTTTCACGCTGTTGCGTTTCGCTCAGGTCGGCGGTGCCGACTGGCAGACGAAAGCCCAGTGAATCGGCGTTGAGGTGACTGGGCGCCTGGATTGCCAGATTCAGGTATTCGACAGTCGTGTCGGGATGGGCAGCACGCCATTGGGCGACGATTTGGGCCGTCAGTTGGCGCGAGACCGAGTTATCAGCCAGTACGCTGGAGTCGATGTGCAGCAATTTCATGATGGAATCCTTGATCGGTTCACTGCGGAATGCAGTGCTGGATAGAGTATGCAGATGCTTGCAGTGTTTGATAAGATGGCGAAAATGCGTTTAATTGTCCTGCTAGCAGGACAATCATTGGCACCTACCAACCCACCACCCCACGAACCTACCATCGCTGTCGGCCACGGGTCACGGCGTTGTCCGCTACCAAGGGCCCCATGTACGACCTGAACGACCTGATGTACTTCGCCGAAGTGGTCGACCGGGGTGGATTTGCGGCGGCCGGACGCACCCTGGGCATTCCCAAGTCGCGACTGTCGCGCCGCGTGGCGGAGTTGGAACTGCGGCTGGGCGTGCGGCTGCTGCACCGCACCACGCGCAAGTTGTCACTGACCACGGTGGGCCAACAGTTCCATCGCCACTGCGTTGCCATGCGCGAAGCTGCACAAGCAGCTGAGGACGCCGTCGCCCAGGCCCAATCGGCGCCGCGCGGCACCATCCGCGTGGCCTGCCCGGTAACGCTTGCGCAAACCACCCTTGGCCCGCTGCTGCCGCAATTCATGCAACGCTACCCACTGGTGACGGTCGACATGCGCATCAGCAACCGCGTGGTCGATCTGGTGGAAGAAGGCGTTGACGTGGCCCTGCGTGTGCGGGCCAGCATCGAGGACAGCGGTAGCCTGGTCATCAAAAATTTTGGTACGTCGCGCACCCTGCTGGTGGCCAGTCCGACGCTGCTGATGCGCATCGGCATGCCACGCACCCTCGAAGATCTGGCGCACTTGCCCACCGTCAATATGTCCAGCAACGACGGTCATGCGGTGTGGCAACTGGCTGGCCCTGACGGTGCAGCCCATGCCTTTCACCATCAGCCGCGCTACATCGCCGACGACCTGCTGACGCTCAAACTGGCGGTGCTCGGCGGCACGGGCATGTGCGCTTTACCCGACTACCTGTGCGAGGCTGAAATTCAACAACGGCGGCTCATGGAAGTGCTGCCTGGCTGGGCACCGCGGGCGGGCATTTTTCACGCCGTATTTCCCTCCCGTCGCGGCCTGGTGCCGGCGGTGCGCTGCTTCCTCGATTTTCTCGGTGAAGCCATCTCCCGCGAGGGACTCAGTGTGCCGCAGTACCCGGTGGCAGACACTCCCACACACTAACCCGCTGCCAACTGTGCAGCCGGATCGTCGGCGTCCATCACACGCTGTGCCAATGACACCAGCTTGCTGGCATCGGAACGCAGTATTTCCTGCTTCACCGCCAGGATCTGGGCCGGATGCATCGAGAAACTACGCAGGCCCAGCCCCAGCAACAGGCGCGTCAAACCGGTATCCCCCGCCATCTCGCCACACACACACACATCAGTTCCGTGCGCGCGGCATTGGGCAATGGTGTCTGCCACCAACCGCAAAATTGCCGGGTGCAAGGGGTCGTACAGATGCGCCACCGATTCGTCTGCACGATCAATCGCCAGGGTGTACTGAATCAGGTCATTGGTGCCGATCGACAAAAACTGGAAATGCTTCAGAAACATTTTCAGGTTCAGCGCAGCCGCCGGTATTTCGATCATCGCGCCAAGTTCCACCGGGCCGTACAACAGACCGCGTGCATCCAGCATCTCACGTGCCTGATCAATATGCGCCAGCGTTTGCTGAATTTCCCTGGCGTGCGCCAACATCGGCACCAGCAAGCGCACCTTGCCATGCGCTGCAGCCCGCAAAATGGCGCGTAACTGCGTCAGGAACATGGCCGGATCGGCCAGACTCCAGCGAATGGCGCGCAAACCCAGGGCCGGATTCAGATGCGCATCATCACGCACCGTGTTGTCGAGCGGCTTGTCGGCACCCACGTCCACCGTACGAATCGTGACCGGCAAACCCTCCATTCCGTCCACTGCACGTTTATAGGCGAGGTATTGCTCCTCTTCGTCGGGCAGTTTGCCCTGCCGCCCCATGAACAAGAACTCGCTGCGAAAAAGCCCCACACCCAAAGCCCCTGCCTTGAGTGCGGCGTGTGCATCCTCCGGCATCTCAATATTCGCCAGCAATTGAACTTTTTCGCCATCCATGGTGATGGCTGGCGTATGCAGCAAACGTTGCAGGCGCCCGCGCTCGAGCTCGCCCTGGCGTTGTTTAAAGCCATACTCCGCCAGAATGATGGGCGACGGGTCAACAATGACGACACCCGCGTCACCGTCAATAATGACCCAATCGTCCTGGCGCACCAGCTGACTGCAGCTGCGCGCGCCCACCACCGCTGGAATATCCATGCTGCGGGCCACGATCGCCGTATGCGAAGTGCGCCCACCAACGTCGGTAATAAACCCGGCGAACACGCTTTGCTTGAATTGCAGCATGTCAGCCGGCGATAGGTCGTGCGCCACCAGGACCAGTGGCACATCCACCGTGTCGTCCAGCAGCAAGTCCTGCTGCGACTGCTTGCGCACCCCACGTGTGCCTGGCTGCACCACGGGCGATGCAACACCCTTCATGGCGCGCAAGATGCGTTCGACGATCTGCTCCAGATCGGCCTTGCGCTCGCGCAGGTACACATCTTCCATTTCGTCGAAATGGCGCGCCACAATTTCCAGCTGCGTTGTCAGCGCCCATTCCGCGTTGTAGAGCCGATCAGTAATCCAGTGTTTGACACCGGCCACCAACTCGACATCCTGCAATAGCATCAGGTGAACGTCTAAAAGCGCGCCAAGCTCCTGTGGCGCCTCCTTCGGACTCATGTGCGTGATGCTTTCCTGCACCCGGTGGATCTCATCCACCACGGCATCGCGACCGGCGCGCACGCGCTCAATTTCCTTTTCCACCGCGTCCGGTTCGATGAAGTAATGCGCAACATCAACGCGACTGGATGCCACCAGCACGGCACGCCCAATGGCGACACCGCGCGATACCGTCAGACCATGAACGGAAAAGGTCACTCACCCTCTCCAAACTTGTCGGCAATCAGCGCCAGTAAGGCATCCATGGCCTCCTGCTCGCGCGCGCCATTGGTTTCGATTTCGACCTCGGAACCAAGGCCAGCCGCCAGCATCATGACGCCCATGATGCTCTTTGCATTCACGCGGCGCTCGCCACGGGTCATCCAGACCTCGCAGGGAAACGAGCCCGCCATCTTGGTCAGCTTGGCGGAGGCACGGGCATGGAGACCGAGTTTATTGACTATGGTCGTTGTATTGTTGATCATTGACTTTTCTTTGCTGATTTTGAGGTGCCGTCACCGCCACCTGCATGATGGCCTGCGTACCGCCCGCCATGGCCCGCGCCACCAGCAGGTCAAGGGGTTCGTGGCAATAATTGACCGTGCGCAGCAGCATAGGCAAATTCACGCCAGCCACCAGTTTCGACTGAACACCGTCCACCGCTTTCTGCGCCACATTACAGGGCGTGGCGCCAAACATGTCGGTAAGCAACAGGTTGTTGGCATATCCCATCTGTAACATCATTGCGCGCGCGTGCTGGAGGGTCAGTGCAGTGTCTTCACTGGGCGGCACATCCAGCGCATCAATGCAGGCGCCCACGTCTGGAAATACGTGCAACACGGCAGCGCGCAATGCACTGGCCAGTGGCGCATGGGCGATGATGAGTATTCCGGTATTCATGGGCACCTTGTCAAGCTGCGACAATTATGGCTGCTTTGGCGAACCATTCGCGACAACGACCCTGCCGGAGGGCACTCTTTCTTCAAATTTGGCCGCCTCGCAGGTGTTTTTCAAGCTCGGCCCGGCATCGCACCCACACCGCAGCCACACGACAGTCGCTCGGCATCGCTACACTGGCGCTTTTCCCCTTGCGTTCCGCCCTGAATGCACCACCGGCACCGTCCATGAAACCCGCATTAAGCACGCACACGTCCCTGGTCCGCGTCTGGGATCTGCCAACCCGACTGTTTCACTGGTCACTGGCATTGCTATTGGCCGCACTGGTTCTGACCGGCGAAATCGGTGGTCACTGGATGGACTGGCACTTTCTGCTGGGCTACTGCGTGATCACGCTGCTGTTGTTCCGCATTAGCTGGGGCTTTTTGGGCGGTTACTGGTCACGCTTTGCCACCTTCGTGCACCAACCACGAACCGTCTACACCTACCTGCACGCTGCGCCGCCTGCGACACCGCTCCCTGGGCACAACCCCCTGGGCGGCTACTCCGTCCTCGCCATGCTGGGTTTAACGCTGCTGCAGGCACTGTGCGGACTGGCCAGTGATGACCAGATCCTGCTGCACGGCCCCCTCGCGCGGCACCTGAGTGATCTATGGGTGCACCTAGCCACCGGCTTGCACACCGGCCCCGGAAAATGGGGGCTGATAGCGCTGGTATTTATGCACGTAAGTGCCATCGCCTGGTACCGACTGCGCAAAGGCCACAACCTGATCAGCGCCATGGTGGTCGGCGACGCCCCTGCAACGCCAAACAGCGCGGCGTCTCAAGACGACCGCTTCAGTCGCCTCAAGGCACTGCTACTGCTGGCGGTGTGTGCCGCAATCTTGCTATTGGCTGGGCTTTGTCTGAACTAGACGCTTTTAGCTGCGCACTTGGCCCAACAAGGTGGCGGCGTCACTCACTTCAAACTTGCCAGCACCCTCGACATTGAGCGTAGCCACCGCACCGTTGCGCACCAGCATGGAATAGCGGTTGCTGCGCAAACCAAAACCATGGCCCGTGAGGTCGAGTGTCAGCCCTGTGGCTTTGGCAAAACTGGCGTCACCGTCACTCAGCATGCGCACGGCGCCGTGTGTTTTCAGTTGGCGCGCCCAAGCCCCCATCACAAACGGATCGTTGACGCTCAAACACCAAATTTCATCGACACCCGCCGCCTTGAATTGCGCCGCCGACTCCACATATCCCGGCACATGGCGTGCGGAGCACGTGGGCGTAAATGCGCCCGGCACAGCAAACAGGGCAATGGTCTTGCCGGCACTGGCAGCCACCACGTCAACCGGATTCGGGCCCAAACTGCAGCCCCCGCTTTCAGTGTCAAAAAACTCAGACAGGGTTACCGCGGGCAGTGCGTCACCGACTTTGATCATGTTTGCTCCTTCTATGCAATTACCAATGAGAACGGCCCACATTGTGGGCCGTTTATCAAAGTCACACCGCTGTGCGGGTCAATCGAAAAACAATCGACTCAAACTGCAGCTGCCTTTTCCACCAAGCGGGTCGCAACCCAGTTCTTGGTCTTGGAGATAGGCCGGCTTTCCGTGATTTCAATCACGTCGCCCAGCTTGTACTCACCCTTTTCGTCATGGGCGTGGTACTTGCTGGACTTGCCGACGATCTTGCCGTAGAGCTCGTGCTTAACACGACGCTCAATCAGCACGGTAACCGTCTTGGCACGCTTGTCGCTGACCACCTTGCCAATCAAGGTGCGCTTGAGGGATTTTTTAGCTTCCGTCATTTATCGCTCCTTATTTGGCGGATTTATCAGCGCTTTGCTTCTCGACAAGAATAGTCTTGGCGCGAGCAATATCGCGGCGCGCAAGGCGCAGCGTAGCGGTGTTATTGAGTTGTTGCGTTGCCTTTTGCATGCGCAGAGCGAAATGGGCCTTTTGCAGCTCTTTCACTTCGGTTTGCAGACCGGCAACATCTTTTTGACGCAGTTCAGTAGTTTTCATTGCTTCGTTCTCCTGATTACTGGCCAATCATGCGGGCAACAAAAGTGGTCCGCAATGGCAGCTTGGCAGCTGCCAGACGGAACGCTTCACGTGCCAGCTCTTCGGGGACGCCGACAATTTCAAACACGATCTTGCCTGGCTGAATTTCAGCCACGTAATACTCGGGATTGCCCTTGCCGTTACCCATACGCACTTCAGCAGGCTTTTGCGAAATGGGCTTGTCGGGAAACACGCGAATCCAGATACGACCGCCACGCTTGACGTGACGGGAAATGGCACGACGTGCGGCTTCGATCTGGCGAGCCGTCAGACGGCCGCGATCGGTACACTTGAGACCGAAATCACCAAACGCGACCGAGCTGCCCCGGGTCGCGATGCCGGTGTTACGGCCTTTTTGCTCTTTGCGGTATTTCCGGCGAGCGGGTTGCAACATGATTATTCTCCTTTACCGTCAGCTGCTGCAGCTGGCGCGGTGGCTTTACGAACGCGCTTAACGGTGGGTTTATTGGCATCGGCACCCAGTGCTTCTGCAGGCTTGTCACTGCCATCAGCCGGAGCGGCATTGCCACCAACCGGACGACGGACAGCACCACGCGGCGCACCGGTGCGATCACCGCTTGGGCGTGCGCCGCCACGGTCATCGCGGCGCGGGCCACGCGGACGGCGTTCTTCTTCGGCGCGTGGCTCAACGGCGGCCGGCAGGTCGTTACGACCCAGCGTGTCACCCTTGTAAACCCACACCTTGACGCCGATCACACCGTAGGTGGTCTTGGCTTCAGAAGTACCGTAGTCAATGTCAGCGCGCAGGGTGTGCAAAGGCACGCGGCCTTCGCGGTACCACTCGGTACGCGCAATTTCGATACCGTTCAGGCGGCCAGCCGACATGATCTTGATGCCCAGGGCACCCAGACGCATGGCGTTTTGCATGGCGCGCTTCATGGCACGACGGAACATGATGCGCTTTTCGAGCTGCTGCGTAATGCTGTCAGCAATCAATTTGGCATCGATTTCGGGCTTGCGCACTTCTTCGATGTTGACTGCCACTGGCACGCCGAGCTGCCGACCGAGGTCGCGCTTGAGGTTCTCAATGTCTTCGCCCTTCTTGCCGATCACCACGCCCGGACGTGCCGAGAAAATGGTGATGCGTGCGTTCTTGGCAGGACGCTCGATCAGGATACGCGACACAGACGCGTTCTTGAGCTTGGCCTTCAGGTACTCGCGCACCTTGATGTCGTCGGCCAACATGCCGGCGAAATCACGGTTGCTGGCGTACCAACGCGAAGACCAGTTACGGCTGATCGCAAGGCGAAAGCCTGTAGGGTGGATTTTTTGTCCCATATCTTCCTGGCCTCTTTCAGTTACCAACCGTCACGTACACATGGCACGTCGGCTTGCGAATCTGGTTGCCGCGGCCTTTGGCGCGGGCCGTAAAGCGGCGCAGCGATGCACCTTGTTCGACGAAGATGGTCTTCACCTTCAGTTCGTCGATATCGGCGCCGTCGTTGTGCTCGGCATTGGCGATGGCGGACTCCAGCACTTTCTTGATGATCACAGCAGCTTTTTTCTGCGTGAATTGCAAGATATTCAGCGCTTGATCCACTTTCTTGCCGCGAATCAAGTCCGCGACCAGGCGACCTTTGTCTACCGACAAACGAACGCCACGAAGGGTTGCACGTGTTTCCATGGTCACTTCCCTTATTTCTTCTGGACTTTTTTGTCCGCCGGGTGACCCTTGAAAGTACGGGTGAGTGCGAACTCGCCCAACTTGTGGCCAACCATTTGATCGGTGATATAGACCGGCACGTGCTGCTTGCCGTTGTGCACAGCGATGGTCAAGCCGATGAATTCCGGCAGGATCATGGAGCGGCGCGACCAGGTCTTAATCGGCTTCTTGTCCTTGGTCGCCACAGCCTTTTCAGTCTTGGCGATCAGGTGGTGGTCTACGAACGGACCTTTTTTGAGTGAACGAGTCATTTAACCTTCCCCTTACTTCTTGCGACGCGACACGATCATGACCTGCGTGCGCTTGTTGTTACGGGTACGGTAACCCTTGGTCAGATTACCCCAAGGATCGACTGCATGACGGCCTTCGCCAGTCTTGCCTTCACCACCGCCGTGCGGGTGGTCAACCGGGTTCATGACCACACCGCGAACGGTGGGTCGAATGCCCATCCAGCGCTTCACACCGGCTTTGCCGAGTTGACGCAGGCTGTGCTCTTCGTTGGCAACCTGGCCAATCGTGGCGCGGCAGTCAATGTGGATCTTGCGCACTTCGCCGGAACGGATGCGAACCTGCGCATACGTACCTTCGCGTGCCAGCAGCGTGGCAGAAGTACCGGCGGAACGGATGATTTGCGCACCCTTACCAACCTGCAACTCCACACAGTGGATGATGGAACCGACCGGAATGTTGCGGATCGGCAGTGTGTTACCAACACGAATCGGCGCTTCCGAGCCGCTCATGATGCTAGCACCCACTTCCAGACCGCGCGGTGCAATGATGTACGCGCGCTCGCCGTCGGCGTAGCACACCAGAGCGATGTGCGCAGAACGGTTCGGATCGTATTCAATGCGCTCCACCTTGGCCGGAATTCCGTCCTTGATGCGGCAGAAGTCCACCACACGGTAGTGGTGCTTGTGACCACCGCCCTTGTGGCGCGTTGTGATGTGACCGTTGTTGTTACGGCCAGCGTGCTGGAATTGTGGTTCCAGCAACGCAGCGTGGGGCGCACCCTTGTACAGGTGATCACGCGAAATCTTGACAACACCACGGCGGCCGGGCGAAGTCGGTTTGATCTTGATAACTGCCATGATTATGCGGCCTCCCCACCAAGGTTCAGCTCTTGACCTGCTTGCAGCGTGACGTAGGCCTTGCGAACATTGTCGCGACGACCGACCGACTTGCCGAAGCGCTTGGTCTTGCCTTTGGTGTTCACTACCGAAACGCCCTTGACTTCAACCTTGAACATCAATTCCACAGCGGCCTTGATTTCATACTTGGTTGCGTCTTGCAGCACTTTGAAAGTCACAGCATTGCTCTTTTCTGCAACCATGGTGGCCTTTTCGGACACGATGGGGGCAACCAGAACCTGCATCAGACGACCTTCGTCGAATTTAGTCAGATTAGGACCGTGGCTCATGCGAACATCTCCTTGAGTGTGTCCATGGCGGCCTTGGTCACCAGCACCTTGCGGTAGTGGACCAACGACAGCGGATCCGCATAACGCGGCTCAACCACCAGCACATTGACCAGATTGCGCGATGCCAGGTACAGGTTTTCGTCGACGACGTCGGCAATCACCAGCACCGATTCCAGATTCATCGCCTTGAACTTGGCAGCCAGAACCTTGGTCTTGGGCGAATCGACCTGAATCGAATCCACCACAGCCAGACGGCCTTCGCGTGCCAGTTGGGACAAGATGGAAGCCATACCGGCACGGTACATCTTCTTGTTGATTTTCTGACCGAAGTTTTCATCGGGCATATTCGGGAAAATACGACCGCCGCCGCGCCACAGCGGCGAGGACGTCATACCAGCACGTGCGCGGCCGGTTCCCTTTTGCTTGAAAGGCTTCTTGGTGGAGTGTTTGACCTGCTCGCGATCCTTCTGGGCACGGGTGCCCTGACGCGCATTGGCTTGAAACGCCACCACAACCTGGTGCACCAGGTCTTCGTTGTATTCACGACCAAACACGGTTTCCGGCGCGTCGTATTTCGACGTAGCCTGACCTTGGTCATTCAGGAGTTCGAGCTGCATCAGTTCGCTCCCTTCACTGCGGTATTAGCTGCTTTGGCCTTGACGGCGGGACGGACGGTCACAAAACCGCCGGCGGAACCGGGAATGGCACCCTTGATCAACAACAGTTGGCGCGTTTCGTCAATGCGAAACACATCCAGATTTTGCGTGGTCTTGGTGACGTCGCCGAGGTGGCCCGTCATGCGCTTGCCCGGAAACACGCGGCCCGGATCCTGTGCCATACCAATGGAACCCGGAACGTTGTGCGAACGGCTGTTACCGTGCGACGCGCGTTGCGACTTCATGTTGTGGCGCTTGATGGTACCGGCGAAGCCTTTACCGATGGAGGTGCCTTGCACGTCCACTTTCTGACCCACGGCAAAAACGTCTGCCACAGGCAGAGTCGCACCGGCTGCATACTTGGCAGCGGTGTCAGCGGTTACGCGGAATTCCTGGATGATTTCACCAGCCTCAACACCCGCCTTGGCGAGGTGACCGGCAATAGGCTTGGTCACACGCGATGCTTTGCGCGAACCGAACGTTACCTGCAGGGCAACGTAGCCATCGTTCTCTGGTGTTTTAACCTGGGTGACGCGGTTGTTGGAAACGTCTACCACCGTAACAGGAACTGCATCCCCGTCGTCGGTGAATAGGCGCATCATGCCAACCTTGCGACCCAGCAACCCCAAATGATTGCTAAGACTCATTGTTTTCTCCGTAACTCCCACCGCGCCGACTTCAATTGGCCAGCACGTTTTTGCGTGGGAGACTGTTAATAAAACTCGCCCAGAAAAACCGGGTGAGCCGATGATTATAGCGCGCATTGCCAATGCTTGGCAAGCGCGCTATTTCACACCTCTAAAAACCCGAAATTCCGGGTTTGTCGCCACTTATTGCAGCTTGATTTCCACGTCCACGCCAGCCGGCAGGTCGAGCTTCATCAGCGCGTCCACGGTCTTGTCGGTCGGATCCACGATGTCCATCAGACGCTGGTGCGTACGGATTTCGAACTGGTCGCGACTGGCCTTGTTCACGTGCGGCGAACGCAGAATGTCGAAACGCTTCATGCGCGTCGGCAGGGGCACCGGGCCCTTGACGATAGCGCCGGTGCGCTTGGCGGTGTCAACGATTTCTGCGGCCGATTGGTCGATCAGCTTGTAATCGAATGCCTTCAGACGGATGCGGATTTTTTGCTTGGTTGCCATGGTAATTCCTTGAGTAGTGATGCGAATTACGCAATGATCTTTGCAACAACGCCAGCACCAACGGTACGGCCGCCTTCGCGAATAGCGAAACGCAGACCTTCTTCCATGGCGATCGGGTTGATCAGCTTCACCGTGATCGACACGTTGTCACCAGGCATCACCATTTC
>Ga0316223_1002695_pt1 | contig 14068 bp, 8 predicted proteins | sample TBH18009metaG_FD_206007 | JGI IMG/M metagenome (GOLD analysis project Ga0316223, IMG submission 206007) | Freshwater microbial communities from Trout Bog Lake, Wisconsin, USA - TBH18009 | ecosystem: Environmental > Aquatic > Freshwater > Lake > Hypolimnion/Profundal zone | place: USA: Wisconsin...
ACGATCTCACTGACTGAGATTGCCCGTTTTGCCTGTTCGTTCAATCCGGCAGTTTGTCTGATTGTGGTTTGGACAGCAGTAGCCTCGCTGACCGGAACTCTCTGCTGTTGTCCTGAAAGTACATTCGCCGCCAGCTGAATATCCGCGGCCTCTTTACGAAGCGCATGGGCCGAAAGCGGTAAAACAGGTTCAACCTGTCCGGCTGCATTGTTTAAGGTATTGATTGAACGGGTGGTCCATGCCTGGTCGTTTTCAAACGGCTGCAGGGTTACTTCGCGCGTTGAGACAAGTAGCTCATTATCCTCGCTGTCCGATAGTGACCAATTGAACCGGTAACATCCCGGCAGGGTATAATCGACCGGAAGCAGTAACTGACCTTCGTTTCCGTAGATATTGGCAACCGCATAATTTTTGGCCCCATCCGGACTAATGCAGACCGCCTTTGCTTTTAACGGGTTTGAACCCGGATTGGGATTGTAAATATTAAATTGAATCTTTTCACCGGTAAACAGTTTATTCCACGACAGATTTTGGGGAACCATCCGTAATTCATCCGATTTGGTCAGGCCAAACCACGAGCCGGTATTATGGATATTGCAACGGTAATTGGACCACTGCATTTTCGGATTTTTGGTCACCGGAGTCTCGAAACAGTAGGCAAGACCTGCTTCGCCACCTGTCAGGATCATGTCCAGCTTATCGCTGTTTCCCAGGACATGTCCAAACGATGGGGTGACATTGATGGTTCGCGAGGGGAGCTGACGGTTGAAAACCACTTCGCCCCCGTTGTTCAGAACCATCAGATTTCCCTGCTGGGTAGAAAGAATATATTCCGGTTTCCCGTCGTTGTTGATATCCCCTATAGCCCCGGCAGCCAGGCTGCGTCCCTGCATGTCGATCTTCCAGATGACATTTCCTTTTTCATCAAAACGATAGATCAACCCGGTATGTGTGACCAGAAAAATGTCGGCCTGGCCATCCTGGTCGATGTCTCCCACCGAGATCGAGGAAGATACAGGCTCATTTGTGGGATATTGCCATATGGATTTTCCATAAGCGTCGAGACAATATATTTCTCCGTTTCCGGAGGCGGCAACCACATAGGTTTTCCCGTCCGAAGCGCTGTACATCACCGGGGCCGATGTGGACCAGGACTCGGAAGAGACGCCGATCTTAATCCGCCAAAGCTCTGAAAGATCATTGTTCAGAGCCGTTATTGAGCCGTCGTTGGTGGCAAAGACAATTTCTGATTTCCCGTCACCTTTCAGGTCACCTACCGATGGACTGACCGGTTGTCCCAGTGTAGTGGTTTTTTTAATCATCTTACCGGTCAGGGCATCAAAAATCCAAATGGTACCCGCCATATCGGTCTGAATCACTTCGAACGATCCATCCCCGTCGAGATCCGCGATAACGCTGGCCGACCATTCGGACCCTGCATTCAGGTTAGCCTGCCATGCAACATTTCCGGTGCCATCCAGACAGGTCAGCTGACCGTGATTATCTGCGGCATAGATCAGGGCAGTTTTACCGGCGCGTTTTAAAACCGCCGGATAGGTCATAAAACGACCCTTCGATCTCCAGCGCCACAGGTCATTGCCATCCTTCCCGACGGCGATCACCTCTTCCTGGGAAGTTATTATGGCCTCGTCAAAACCATCGTTATTGATGTCGGCGACCGTTGCTGCACTTTCGATAAAACACCTCTGGTTGGCAGTCCACTTTAAATCAAGGTTTATTTTCTGGGCAGTGAGTTTCGACGAAAATAGGCACAGCGCAAAAACCAGAATAGTAAATCCCGGGAATTTGAGCTTCCTGTAAAATGATTGACAGCTTATTAATTGACACGCAAATTTGAGCATAATTGGTCCAGTCCTTAAATAAAATTCTTCGTTCAAACCGGTGATTTACAGATCCCGGTTATTTTTTAGGATCAAACCGGGCCATAATCTCTTTCCAGTTTGTTATTAGGATACCCTTATCCTTTATGAATTTGATAACGACAGGGTCAGCGAACAAATCACCTTCCCAGCCGCGTTGTTGCCAGGTTCCGGTGATGGTTTTCAGATTATCGGTTGGCACCGATGGGTGGAAGATGATCTCGGTTAACCCTTCCCTTAGTGAATCAACGAGTTTGAAAAAGTTTGCCCGTTTCTCCTCATAGGTTTTCCCGGTCCCGACACTGGTGAAATTGTCCAGCCGGGGCATCCTGTAATCATTGACCGACTTAATTACCTCGTCATTTACCGGGTAACCCTGCTTTTTGAAATTTTCAGCAACTTCGGAATAGGTGAGGTCGATGACATTTGCCGGGATGTGATATTCCTGTGCAACTTTGAAGAATGCCTTCACATAGCCCGGAGTCGCGTAAAGGGTTCCCATGTGGGTATCAATATGGCTTGGCCGGTAACCCATAGCAATCGATTTTTCGATCTGTGCCCGGATCTCTGTTTCGATCTCAGCAGCGGAGGCGTGCATGGCCACATCGGGGACTTCGTGCCATAACTTTCCATCCGGATCAATTAGTCCCGGCACTTTCGACGGATCGGAAACAGATCCCCAGCGATAATTTGACCATTCACTTGTGAGTGTCAGATGCAGCCCGATATCCTCAGCGGGATGCTCTTTGGCCCAATCGATCATGGCTTTGGCATAGGGACATGGCATCATCACAGCGGCAGAATGGATGAAACCTTTTCCAAGGTAATTTTGTACCGCAGAATTAGCTTCAGGGCACATCCCTGCATCATCGCAATGAAGGAGTAAAACCTTCTTGCCTTTCGGATATCCAAGTTTCTCGGCCCAGGTTTTTCCTTTCAGCGCTGATTTTTCGGATTTTAACTTTCCATCGGGATAATCCGTTTTTGCGGCTAACTTAACCGGTGCCGCGCAAATGGCTATCAATAAAGCTATTCCGGCAAGGAGTTTTATGGCTCTTGCAGATAAACAGCCTGAAAATAAATGCTTTAGTAATAGTAGTATCGGATTTTTCATGGTCATGATTTATAGGTTTTTTATTGGTTAGTTTTAGTTTGGTTTTAGTGTAGGATTCTGTTTGATGGACTATTTTGTGATTTTAACGGGATTGATTACCACGTGCTTGATCGCCTCACCCCTGCGGGATCCCACAGAATAGGAATAGGAGATATTTAACATTCCATCAGAAGTTTGTATGACGCAAGGATAGGCATAGCTCCCTTTTTTGGTTGGATCGTATTCAATAAGTTCTTTCCACTTCCAGGTGGCGCCTTCATCATCGGAAAGGTAGATCGAAAACCTGTAACGGCCGTCATTACTGTCATTTCCGACAAATGCCCATTTCCCGTCTTTTAATACGCAGATTTCCACACTGGCTTCATTGGGGATATCACTCTTCACGGAAGCGCTCCATGATTCGCCCTGATCGGTTGAAATACTTGTGTGCACGCGGGTTGGGGAATCGCCGCTATCGCGCATATAGGCTACAATATCCCCGTTTTTCTTTACTGCAAGGGCTGGTTGAATGGGCCCGCGACCAACAATCGGAAGACTAGGCCTCCATGTCGCTCCGTCATCATCAGAGATGGCAACCATCGAAAAATTGAACCCGTCGGAATACAGAGGCAGTAAAATTCTTCCGCTTTCGAGCGTGATCGGGTGTATCCGGGTCATCCATCCCAGACTCCTTTTTAACAAATCCTTACTCGCTTCCTTAATCATATTGTCATAGGTAGGGGCGTAGGATGCCCACCCATGGTCTATCTCAGGGAGCTCCTTAAACCGCTTTTCCACCTCTTTGGCAAAGCTATCATCCGGTTTTAACAGAATATTATCCTGCCAATTCCAAACCGGGGCCTGTTCTCCATTGTAATTATCTGAGGTTCTGAATCTTAAAATGGCATCTTCCCATTTGTTGGCCTGAACTGCGACCCAGAAAAGGAAAAGCTTCCCTTTCCGGTTCAAAAACAAAACAGGATTGCAATCGGGAATTCCCTTGGTGTCAGCCATCAGAAATGGTATTTGCCACGTGTTGGTCCCTTTTTTCATCCTTGATCCCATAATCCGGACATCATCAGCTGACCGTTCTCCGCTGCCCTGGAACCAGGCTGCAAGCAGATCCCCGTTCGGAAGCATAACAATGGAGCTTCCATGGGTGTGTTCGTTTTGCAACGGGAAAATAATTTCTTCACTCACAATCGCCTTTTTCTCGTTTCTCGTTTGAGCCATCACGCTAAAGCAGGTTGCCAGCGCCAGGAACAAAATCACTAAAATTTTATTAATCATTGTATTTCAATTTAATAGGTTGCAGTTGTCATTTTATTCTGTGGAGATGCGATTTATCGCGTCTCCACAGATTTATTCTTCCGGCCATAGGCCATAGACGATCGGTTTGGTTTTAATCAAGGCAGGATCTATAACTACGTGTTTAATTGATTTTCGGTTCCAGGTATAGGTAATATGAACCAGCCCATCCCTGGTTTGAATGACTGCCGGATACGAATATTCGGCATTAAAATCAGGGTCATTTTCCAGTAGAACACCACCATTCCAGTTCACGCCATCCAGGGAAATCGCAATATTCAGAATATTTCTCGATCTCCAGTCGTGCTTTGAGTCAAAATGGTTGTAAACCAGGAGATTTATTCCGTTTTTCAGGGTTACTGCGTCAATACCGGAGTTGGGATTCGGTAACGGTGTAGGTTCGAACCGGCTCCAGGTTCTGCCGCTGTCTGCTGACCATGAGGTGAAGATAATCTTGCTTTTGCTACGGCACAGGATCTGGATCTTCCCATCGGGGTGTACCAGAATGGTTGGCTGAATGACCGAAATACTTTTCCCGTCATTTAACGATTCTGTCCGATTCCAGTGGAGTCCCAGATCTGAGGTCGTTTCCATATGTACCTGCCATCCATCATATTCGGTACTTGACGGGCATAACAATTCTCCGTTTTCAAGCTTGACCGGTTTATTTTTGATCGGGCCCCAGATCCCTTTGGGTAATCTGGTTGGTTTGGACCAGCTCTGGCCATTGTCAGCAGAAGATTTGTATTCTCCCCACCAATCGGAACAATTGGGACCAACTTTATAGAATAGAAGCAGTCGTGATCCCGAATTGTAAAGTACCGGATTCCAGGTCGGATAGCGCTTTTCTTTCGACTGAACGCCGTTGGCAACCTCAACCGGGACGGTCCATTTCCCATTCAGATATCGGCTTGACCAGATACCAACATCGGGATTTCGCTCTTCGGTTCCTCCGAACCAGGCAGCAATCAATCCATCGGAAGTCTCGGCGATCGTTGAGGCATGACAGCTTGGAAACGAAACTTCCTCTCTTCCGAAAATAAATTCCGAAGTTACGACAGCCTTAATCCCTTTAAAAGGAGTACCGGCGAAAATAAGGTTTGAGATCAGAATGATTAAGACTGGGATCGCAATTTTCTTCATCAGAATATATTTTCTTTGAAATAGTTTCCAAATATAAGCCGGTTAAAGCGGTATGGTGAATTCTTATACTAAGGTCAGACCATAAAACCTTAGCGGTTGTATCCATTAGACCGGAAAAAAAATGCTTCGATATGCATCAACAGCGTTCGCTTTTTGCATATCGAAGCATAGTTTATCCGAAGATAAGAGTCGATGTCAATGATTTAATTTAGACCAGGTTAAGTCACAGGTGTCATCCGGTAAATTTAACGACCATTAAATAACTCCCTTGAATTCAGCAACATATTTTTCTATTTTGCGTCTCTCTTCCCCTTCATATTTTGTGAGTGGAAGGGCCGCGAAGTCATTGCAGATACCCATGGTTTTCAAAACACACTTAAGCCCCCGGATATATTTTGAGCTGTTATTGGTTACCGAATAAATGGTATCATAAAGCCGGATGTTTATTTTGCGCAATGCTTCAATCTTTTCGAAATCACGGGCTAAAGAGGCTTCATAGAAATCGACAAAGAAACGGGGATAAATATTAGCTCCGCCGGCAATGGCTCCATGTCCGCCCTGCAAGATGGTTTCAGGAATAAAGAGTTCTGTTCCGGTGATAATCGAAAATTCAGGGGTGTCTTTAAATGCTTCAATCAGATTTGTCTGATAAAACATATCGCCTGAGCTATCCTTAATCCCTATGGCACCCAATTGCTGTCCGATCTTCACAGTTTCAATCTTCATGTGCAGTTTGGTATGGCTTGGCATGTTGTATAGCAGCAGTGGAAGCGGAGATCTTGGGATGAGATTTCTGAGATAAAATACCAGTTCAGACTGTGAAATAGGCATATAATAAGGGGGAGCAACCACGACGGCATCTGCTCCAACCTGTTTTGAATATTCCGCAATCTCGAGAGAACCTTCAAAGGAGGTATCGGTAATTCCAACCATTACCGGAATCCGGTGATTCGTCAGTTCGCAGGTCCGTTTGATAAATTCTTTACGGAGTTCGTAACTAAGACTTGGAGCCTCGCCTGTTGTACCTAAAATAAACAGGCCATGCACACCGCCGGAAACAAGATATTCTACAAGATTTTCAAGCCCTTTTACATCAAGCGTATTGTCGTCGAGAAGAGGAGTAATAACAGGAGGAATGATTCCTCTTAAAGGTAGTTCCATGATGATGTTAGATAAATTATGTATTATAAAGAGTAAGTTTCCTTAATGATGAAAAAGTTAGATTTTTAAAAATCCTGATCCTTAGTACAAAATAAACGGATTGAGTTCTTTTTTACTTCTATAATCTTGTTCTATTTGCATTGTATTTTAACTGTTATCTGATAATAATCATATATATTTGTCTTTTCAAGTTAAAAAAATTAAAGCGAAAATAAATGGAAATAATCTATGAAAAGATCTTTGTTTCTCATAACTATTCGTTTATTACCAGGAAGTTGCAGTTGGCTTCCAATACTACCAAGATACATTCGCACCGGAATTTTGAGTTAAATTACATTGCATCGGGATCTGGTAAAAGGATCGTTGGGAATAGCATTTCGGGCTATGCAAAGGGAGATTTGGTCCTGTTAGGGCCACATATTCCGCATTGCTGGGATAATCTCGAGACTGAACCCGATACGATTGCCGAGTGCATAGTGACCCACTTTAATGAAAATATCATCAGCTCAGATTTTTTTAATATTCCGGAGTTGGAGCAGGTTGTGGATTTACTGAAAAATGCCAGCAATGGAATATGGTTTAAGGGGAAGAAAACCGAGAAGGTGGGCCAGACTTTGAAGAAAATGGTAACTCTCAAAGGATTGGAGCGTTATATCGAACTGCTGAAAGTCTTTCACTTGTTACTCCAGATTGAAGAGCGGGAGAATTTAGCGCTGCCATCCGCCCTTACCAACTCTTTTGAAACCGATCAGGATCAAATCAATAAGATCTATGAATATGTTTTCAATAATATTCAGACAGGGATTAAATTAAAGGAGGCATCTGCCCTGGTCTATAAGGAACCCGGATCATTTTGCCGCTATTTTAAAAAGAAAACCAATCAGACATTCATGGATTATGTGAAGAATGTTCGTATTGGGATGGCAGCCAAGCTTTTGGCTGAAACTGACAAGCAAATAACCCAGATCTGCTACGAATGCGGCTATAATAACCTGGCTAACTTTAACCATTATTTCAGGGTAATTATGAAGAAAACTCCATCGGAATACCGCAAGGAATTCAAGTAATTTGGCAATTCGGTCATTAAAAAGCGGTGTCTCGTGGTCTCTCCGCCTCTTCGTCACTCCCTCAAAATCCATGGATTACTGTGACGGGTTAAATTCTGGTCCTCTAATCTCACCCGTCATCCGGTGGTTAATATTGTATAGGAATCAGACAATAATTGACACATAATACACGATTTTCTGACGTTTCTTTGATTAGCCTGAAAATCCTGAAGCATGGAAAAGAGTCAATCGTGTACCCTATTGGATAAAAAATGTCCTGGCCTGGCCATACGACCCCCTGTCAGGGTAGTCTGTCTATCTTTTTTTTCTAAATTTTCGGCTAAATCTGTATTTGGATCATTCAGGATAAACATGGGAAGAGTAACATTAATTTCGCTCTTTCTGATCCTCTGTTCCAATGTCATTTCAGCCTACGCATATTCGCGGTTTACCTTTAAAAGGCTATTGGTGGAATATGCTGAGAATCCTATCCATATTGACGAGTCACATCCCCGGTTTTCCTGGATTATATCCTCAGACCGGAGAAACCAGCGGCAATCAGCTTACCGGATTATGGTAGCTTCCTCATTTAAAAATCTAAATCTGAATCACGGAGATTTATGGGATTCCGGAAAAGTGATCTCATCGGAGACCATCCAGCATGAATATGAACCTGATAACCTGAAATCCAACTCCTCTTATTATTGGAAGGTGATCTTCTGGGACGGAGATGCCAAACCACACGAAAGTCCGGCATCAGGATTTGAAACCGCTTTCCTCTCTGCTAACGATTGGACCGCGAAATGGATAGGAAAAGGCTCCAAATCTGAACCATTACCGGCACAGGGATTCTACAAGGATACCAAAGAGCAGTCGGGAATGGCCGATACAATCGTTCATGACGGTAATTCGTTATTACTAAGACGTGAAATTGAGCTCTCAAAAAAAATCAGGTCAGCCAGAGCTTATGTGACCGGACTTGGATTTTATGAGTTTTATATCAATGGTTCCAGGGTAGGTGATCATGTTTTGGCCCCTGCCAAGACCCCCTATCACCGGCAAATCCTGTACGATACTTATGACGTGACCAATTTTCTGACCAAAGGTGTGAATGCTGTTGGAATCCATCTGGGTAACGGGTGGTATAATCCTTATAAAAAATGGTGGAACGACTACCGGATGCAGTGGTTCGGATCGAAGAAGGCGATTGCACAAATTCTGGTAAACTATACAGACGGAACCTCGCAATGGATTACCACCGATGCAAAGTGGCGCCAGGCAAATGGTCCGGTCATCTACAATTGTGTGTATGACGGCGAGATATACGACGCAAACCTCGATCATCAGGGGTGGACAAAGACAGGTTACAACGATTCTGACTGGAAGCCGGTTACGGTTTTTGAACCAACCAATGCAATCCTGCGTTCATATCGCATGCCCCCTGTTAAAGTTCATGAAACTTTTAAACCTACTGAAATTCATGGCTCAAAAGAGGGTGTCCGGGTTTACGGTATGGGGCAGAATTTTGCGGGATGGGTTCGTGTAAAGGTAAAGGGATCCCGAAATACAGTACTCAAAATCAGGTTTGCCGAAGATCTGAATAAGGATGGCTCCATTGATGTGACCAGTAACGAATTCGCAAAAGCGACCGCCGAATACCGCATGAAAGGAGATAGCCTGGAAACCTATGAGCCCGGATTTACCTGGTTCGGATTCAAATATGTTGAGATTTCAGCCGTTAACGGCCCGCTTAATCTGATTGAAGTTGAGGGACGGGCTGTCTATTCGGATAATCCACAGACAGGAACCTTCGGATGTGACAATCAGCTGGTGAATAAAATACACAAGGCAACGGTCTGGTCCCAGAAAAGCAACATGATCGGGTATCCGATGGATTGCCCGCAACGGGATGAGCGACTGGGCTGGTTTGGAGATGCCCAGGTGACGGCCGAAGAGGCGATGTTTAATTTTGATATGGCACTGTTTTATGAAAACTGGTTCGAAGGAATCAAGGCCAATCAGGATGAAAAATCGGGGGATATTCCGATCATCTCACCCAGACCCTATATTCATGATGAAGGGATTGAATGGAGCAGCACCTATCTGACCATGCTCTGGCAATATTATATCACCTATGGTGACAGGCGGATTTTGGAAAGGCATTACTCTGCCATGAAACGATACATGGGTTTCCTGGAGAAAACATCGAATGATTTAATCCTGCCTAAAGGATGGATTGGCGACTGGGGGAGTATGGTCAACGGTTGGAAGGAAGGGGAACCGGCTTCCGTCCCTACTGCCTTTTATTACCTCGATTCGCGGATCATGTCTGATGTGGCGCGGGTTTTGGGCCATACTAATGACGAACAATATTTTAAGAATCTTGCCGAAAAAATTAAAGTGAAGTACAATGGATCCTACCTGAACCTGGAAACGGCCAATTATAACGATGGGAGTCAGATGGCTAATTCCTTTCCGCTTTTCCTTGGGATAGTTCCTGAAGACCTTAAATCCAGAGTGTTGGAAAATCTTGTAAATGACATTGTTGTCAAGAGCAACACGCACCTGACCACCGGTGTTTTAGGAACCAAATACATGCCTGAGGTACTTGCCCGGCTAGGGCGGGGGGATGTTGCGTGGGGAATAATCAATCAGAAAAGCACACCAGGCTGGAATGACATGATGCGCAAATATACCACCATGTGTGAATTCTGGACCCTGAAACAATCGAAGAACCATGTGATGATGGGTAGTATCGATGCCTGGTTCTATAAATATATGGCCGGTATTCAGATGGATGAGAAGCATCCTGGATTCTCCTCCTTCGTGGTGAAGCCAATTCCTTTGGATAGTCTTGGCGCTGCAAATGCAAGCATAGAAACTATCCGCGGCACGATTTCATCCGATTGGAAAAAGGAGCATGGCCAATGGCTCTTAAAAGTGATAGTCCCGTTTAATACTTCAGCCCTGGTCTGTATTCCAGGTGAGGCAGGGGCAGAAGTCAGGGAAGGTGGAGTCAGTTTAAAACATATCACAGACATTGAGAATTCAGGCTATAAGGATGGGGCACATCTGTTTAAAGTACATTCAGGAAGTTATTCATTTACAATTAATAAGAAATAGTATATGCGTTTTGTTGGTTTAATCCTTTTTATATTGATTGGCTGTCAGTCTGAAATCCCCAAACAGGAGGATTTTGCCGCTTATGTGAATCCGTTTGTAGGTACCGGGGGTGACATGACCAACGGGTTTGGAAACATGTTTCCCGGAGCGGCCTACCCGTTTGGAATGATTCAGCTCAGTCCCGACAACGGAGGGCAGGGATGGCAGTATTGTGCCGGATACCATTATCCGGACAGCATGATTGTGGGCTTCTCGCATACCCACCTGAGCGGGACCGGAGTTGGCGACTATTGTGACATTTCGGTGATGCCGACAACTAAACCGGTCGCGGAAAAATATTTTGTCCAGAATGATTCAACGGTTCAGCAAATCATTTCAGATTATGGATTCAATCCGAATCATTTTGTCAACCGGGATGGTCACTTTGGCCCTTTCGACAAACATTTTCTGCTCAAATACAGTTCCGGGTTTTCCCATAAAACCGAAAAGGCATCACCCGGATTTTATTCAGTCAATCTGCAGGACGATAATATTGATGTTGAATTAACGGTTTCTGAACTCGCTGCAATTCATCGGTATCATTTCAATAAAGATGCTGATTTGCAAAATATTGTTTTGAACCTCGGTTTTACAAACAGCGACCAGACTACCGATGCTCAGGTTCGTTACCAATCCCCTGAACTGATCACCGGCTATCGGTTCTCACATGGGAAAGCCAATGTACAGCGTGTGTACTTTGCGATGCAATTTTCACGAAAGATCAAAGAATATAAGTTTTTCAAAACCCAAAGTCTTGAAGGAGATAAACTTGCCAAAGGAAAGGAACTGGCTGCGGCATTTTCTTTCGAGGGGAAGGAAAGTAAGGAATTACTGGTCAAGGTAGCCATTTCATCGGTCAGCGAGGAGGGGGCATTGGCAAACCTGAAAACGATTGAACCGTTTGGATGGGATTTTGACCAGATGCACAGGGCAACCCATGAGAAATGGAACAATGAACTTTCAAAAATAAAAGTTACCACTTCGGATACAGCAAAGCGGGCTGTTTTTTATACCTCCTTATATCATAGCTTTATAGCTCCCTATCGGTTTTCGGATATTGACGGCTCCTATAAAAATTTCAAACAGGTTCCTGATAAGGCGGAAGGTTATACCCAGTATACCCTTTTGTCGCTTTGGGATACTTTCCGGGCCGAAGATCCCCTTTTATCACTGGTGCAGCCTAAAGTTGAGGAGAATATTATCCATTCGATGATCGCAAAATACCGTCAGACCGGCGAAATTCCATACTGGGAAATCTCGGGAAATGAAGGGGGATCAATGATTGGTTACCATGCGGCAGTACTCATGGCGGATGCTTTGGCGAAGAATATCGGAAAATTTGACCGTGAGGAGCTTTATAAAGCGCTGGTTGATGCTTCGGAAACCAATCGTAAAGGGTTGGACTTTTTTCGTCGGTATCATTTTGTCCCCACCGACATGGAAAAAGCAGGGACGGTCTCGAAAACACTCGAATATGCCTTTGACGACTGGTGTATTGCTCAGATAGCCAAACAACTTGGTAAAACCAGCGATTTTCTGAAATATATGGAACGTTCAACCTGGTATAAGAATCTGTATGACCCAAGTTTTCATCTGATGCGCGGGAAAAACAGTGACGGAAGCTGGTATGAGCCTTTTCAACCCCGTTTCGCAGAATATGGCAATCCCCATTGCGTGGAAGGAAACACGTGGCAATACTCATTCTTTGCCCCGCATGACATGCCGGGGCTGATTGCATTGATGGGCGGTAAGCATGAGTTTGGGATCATGCTCGACAGTCTGTTCACCCAGACTTCCGAATTGCTTGGTGAAGATGTCGCTGATGTAACCGGTTTGATCGGCCAGTATTCCCAGGGAAATGAGCCGGATCATAATTTTGCCTATTTATTCGATCTGGTTGACCAGCCCCAAAAAGCTCAATTCTTTACCAACAAAATCATAAATACCCTTTATAAAAATTCACCCGAAGGTTTGTGCGGCAATGAGGATTGCGGGCAGATGTCGGCGTGGTATGTCTTCAGCGCGATCGGGATGTATCCGGTGAATCCGGTCGATGGAAGGTACTACTTTGGGAGCCCCCAATTTGAAAATGTAAACCTTAATTTGCCAAATGGCAAAACCTTTACAGTTAGGGCTAAGAATGTTTCAAAAGAAAATTTCTGTTTCAGATCCGTCAAATTGAACGGACAACATCTGGATCGGCTATATGTCACTTATGATGAGATAGAAAAGGGTGGAAAGCTTGAGTTTGAAATGGTGAATTATTAAAAAATGATGATTGGTAAATTAAATAGCTCTGAATTTAGCTGGATAAATCCTCCGGAGGAATTTTCTCTGGAGAATGGCCGGCTTACCTTGATGACCAATCCTGAAACCGATTTCTGGCAACGTACCTATTACGGTTTCCGGAACGACAACGGCCATGCATTTATCAGAGGAATTGATGGTGATTTCACCTTTGCTGTAAAAGCAGATTTTGATCCTGTTTCACAATACGACCAATGTGGGGTCATCCTTTACCAGGATAGTGAAAACTGGGTAAAAGGGTCGGTTGAATATGAAAATAAAGAGTTTTCGCGACTGGGCTCGGTGGTCACTAATCTGGGTTTTTCAGATTGGGCATCGACAGATATTTCTTCAGCAGTCACTTCAATGTGGTACCGGCTCAGCCGCAGGGGACAGGATTTTTGCCTGGAGAATTCGTTGGATGGAGTGACCTATCAGCAGATGCGCATTTTTCTTATGCATATCCCGATTCTGGTTGCACAAGTTGGTGTTTATGCCTGCAGCCCGATGAAATCCAGCTTTAAAGCACTCTTTTCAGATTTTGAGCTGGGAAAATGTTTATGGCCGGATCATCATGGTAATTAATCCTCAAAAGGAAAAATAGTTAACTGATAAACAAAAAAATAAAGATGACGGAAGAACGAAACGTTGTGGTTTTCATTGCGATGAGTCTGGATGGCTATATTTCCAAATTAGATGGCGATATCAACTTTTTATCTGTGGTGGAACAGGATGGAGAGGATTATGGATATTCAGAATTCATAAAATCGGTCGACACCGTGATTATCGGCCGAAAGACTTATGATCATGTTTTCGAAATGGGCTTTGATGACCCCCATCCGGATAAAATCGTTTATATTTTGTCGAGGTCTGAACGGATTGAAAATGGTGTAACCAAATATTTCAAAGGTAGCTTAAAAGGATTGGTTGATGATTTGAAAGCAAGTCCCGGGAGAAACATTTATTGTGACGGAGGTGCCGAAGTTATT
>Ga0316223_1002700_pt1 | contig 14044 bp, 14 predicted proteins | sample TBH18009metaG_FD_206007 | JGI IMG/M metagenome (GOLD analysis project Ga0316223, IMG submission 206007) | Freshwater microbial communities from Trout Bog Lake, Wisconsin, USA - TBH18009 | ecosystem: Environmental > Aquatic > Freshwater > Lake > Hypolimnion/Profundal zone | place: USA: Wisconsin...
GTTGCTGGTGCCGGCGGCGTTTACCTACACCACAGGGCAGGCGCACTGGGAGGTTCTGCTGCGTGCTCGGGCCATTGAGAATCTGGCGTATGTTGCCGCTGCCGGGCAGGGCGGGGTGCATCCGAATGGGCGTCGGACCTGGGGCCAGACGCTGCTGGTCGATCCATGGGGGCACATACTGGCACAGCAGGCACAGGACCGCGCAGTCGTGTTGGCCGTGCTGGATTTTGCTGCGCTGCGGGAGTGGCGCCTGCAGCTGCCAGCACTGCAGCATCGCTTGCTATGACCAATTTGGCGGCCACTGGCTTGGCAAGGTGGGCGCGGTGGCTTGCCGCTTTGTTGCTGGTGGGCGTGCTGGCAGGTTGTGCAAGCGCGCCGCCCGGGCGTGCGACGGGCGCGGTTGGCGTTAGTGGCAGCACAGCGGAGGGCGTTGTTGGCGGGGGTGCACAGCGGTCTGGCGTGGCTGCGTCCGAGCCAGGGATGGTTATGGGCAAGAGCCGCTGGGTGCCGGTGGCATGGAGCGATTTGCCCGGCTTTGACCAGGACAACTGGTTTGATGGCTGGGGCGCCTGGGTGCGCAGTTGTGAGCGACCGAGTAGCGTGTGGCAAGCCCGGTGTGCCGAAGTGCGCGGTTTGAGTCTGGCGACCGATCAGGAGCAACGCGACTGGCTACAGCAGTATTTCCAGGCTTACCGGGTGGAGAGCCTGTTGGGCGATCGCGACGGCCTGCTGACGGGGTATTTCGAGCCGGAACTGGCCGCAAGCCGGGTGGCCACCTCCACCTATAGCGTGCCACTGTATGGCCCGCCCGCCGGTCTGGTGGCGCGCAAGCCCTGGTATACCCGCAAGGAAATGGACACGCTGCCGGTGGCGCAGGAGGCCCTTGCCGGACACGTTATCGCCTACGTGGCCGATCCGGTTGACGCCATGGTGTTGCAAATCCAGGGCTCCGGACGCCTGCGTTTTGAACCCGAGGGCGGCGGACCCAGCCACATGGTGCGTCTGACGTTTGCCGCCAGCAATGAACAACCTTATCGCAGCGTTGGACGCTGGCTGCTGGACCAGGGGCTGGCGAAAGACGCCAGCTGGCCCGGCATCAAGGCCTGGCTGGCGGAAAATCCACAGCGCCGCGACGAGTTGCTGTGGAGCAACCCGCGGACCGTGTTTTTCCGTGAGCAACCGTTGCTTGCGGTGGACGCTGACGCCGGGCCGCCCGGTGCCCAGGGTGTGGCGTTGACGCCGCAGCGCTCGATCGCCGTTGACCCAGGCAGCATTCCTTACGGCACCCCGGTCTGGTTGGTGTCTGAGGGCACGCAAACCAGTTTGCATCGGTTGGTTATTGCGCAGGATACTGGCAGCGCCATCGTGGGCGCTGTTCGGGCAGATTATTTTGCCGGTGCCGGTGCGGCGGCGGCGGATCTTGCGGGACGGTTGCGCCAATCGTTGCAGATGTGGGCGATTTGGCCAAAATAGGCAATTTCAAGTTACCATGGTGAGCGACAGATTTTTCGAAAATACGATTGGATGACCCATGAGCACCTCGGCAATGCGTGAGATCGACGAGCGAACCAACCTGACTGGCAACAGCATGTTTGAGTTGCTGTTGTTCCGACTGGGTGAGGCCAATGGAACCGTGAAGCGTGAACTCTATGGCATTAACGTGTTCAAGGTGCGTGAAATCATGGTTATGCCGGAAATCACGGCTATGGTGAATGCGCCACCGACCGTCATGGGCGTGGCCAATATCCGTGGTCAGATGATTCCGGTCATCAATCTGCCGCTGATCACCGGATGCAACCCAACCAAGGGCCTGGGCATTTTGCTGGTCACTGAATTTGCCCGCACCACGCAGGCGTTTGCGGTGGAGGAAGTCAACGAGATCGTGCGTCTGGAGTGGAAGCAGGTGTTGTCGGCTGAAGGTACCGGCGGCGGTCTGGTCACCAGCATCGCGCGTCTCGACGGCAATTTGGAAAGCACGCGCTTGGCGCAGGTGCTTGATGTCGAGCAGATTTTGCGGGACGTGTTTCCTGAGCAGCACAAGGCCCTCAAGGACGACACGGTCATGCCGCAGGCCAATATTCCACCGGGAGCCGTCATTCTGGCGGCCGACGATTCGGCGGTGGCGCGCATGATGATCGAGCAAGGCCTCAAGGCCATGAATGTCGAATACATCATGACCAAGACCGGCAAAGAGGCCTGGGAGCGCCTGGCGACGATGCATGCGGAAGCGGTGTCGCAAGGCAAGTCGATTCGTGATCGGGTTGCGCTGGTGCTGACCGATTTGGAAATGCCGGAAATGGACGGCTTTACGCTGACCCGCAATATCAAGCAGGACCCGCGCTATGCGGGCATTCCCGTCATCATTCACTCGTCGTTGACCGGCACCACCAATGAAAGCCACGTCAAGAGTGTCGGGGCCGATGCCTACGTCGCTAAATTTGTGGCGGAAGAGCTTGGCAACACGATTCGCAGTGTGCTGCAGCGTCGGTCCTGAGGCCGCACAGACGCGTATTCAGGTGGCACGCCACTGGTGGCAGCACCGGTTGGTGTGCGGGCCTGTGATGCCCGCAAAGGTGCTGGTGATTTGAACGTCACCGTGTCACCTTACAATGTCCTGTTTACCATTCCGCCGCGCCAATAACCTTGGCCGCAATTTGCGGGTGTGGATTTTTTTCCTGAATGCCTTGTTGCTGGAGTTTTTGCCGTGTTTATGTCTTCCGCTTTTGCCCAAACCGCCCCTGCCGCAGCTTCCGGTAGCGATTTGCAGTCGTTCCTGACCGGTCAGGCCCCGTTTTTGCTGGTGATGATTGCTGTCATGTATTTCATGATGATTCGTCCGCAGATGAAGAAGGCAAAGGAACACCGCGCCATGATTGAAGCCATGGGCAAGGGCGATGAAGTGGTGATCGGTGGCGGTCTGCTGGGTAAGGTTACCAAGATTGGTGATTCGTTCATTAGCGTGGAAATTGCCAACGGCGTGGAAGTCCAGGTACAGCGCGACGCCGTGGTTCAGGTTTTGCCTAAGGGCACCATCAAGTAAGCCACGGAACGGCGCGATCATGAACCGTTACCCGGTGTGGAAGTACGCGATCATTCTGGTCGCGCTGGTGGTTGGCGGGCTGTATGCCTTGCCCAATTTGTATGGTGAAGCGCCGGCGGTACAGGTCTCGGTCGCCAAAACGTCGCTGGCGTTGAATGCCGCCATGGTGACGCAGGTGCAGGACGCTTTGCAGGCTGGCGGCGTGCCCGCTGACGCCGTCCAGCTGGATGGCAATTCCATCAAGGCGCGGTTTGCCAATACCGACGCGCAGCTCAAAGCCAAAGACATTCTGCAAAAGTCGCTCAACCCGGATGCGACCGAGCCGACGTATGTCGTGGCGCTCAATCTGATCAGCCGTTCACCGGCCTGGTTGACGGCCCTGCACGCTTCGCCCATGTATCTGGGGCTTGATTTGCGCGGCGGTGTGCACTTCATGCTGCAGGTGGACATGCAGGCAGCGCTGTCCAAGCGGGCCGAATCGCTGGCGGGCGACATTCGCAGCGCACTGCGCGAGAAAAATGTGCGTCACAGCGGCATCAACCGCAATGGGCAAACCGTGGAAATTCAGTTTCGCGACACCCAGAGCATGGATGCCGCCAAAGCCTTGCTGCAAGAGCAGTTCCCCGAACTGAGCAGCACGGAAACGCCCGATGGCGCAGAATTCAAGCTGGTGGCCACCATCAATCCGGTGGCGGCGCACAAGGTGCAGGAGCAGGCGCTCAAGCAGAACATTACCACCTTGCACAACCGGATCAACGAACTCGGCGTGGCCGAACCCGTCATTCAGCAGCAGGGCCAGGATCGCATCGTGGTCCAGTTGCCTGGTGTACAAGATACGGCCAAGGCCAAGGATATTCTGGGGCGCACCGCGACGCTGGAAATTCGCATGGTCGAGGAAAGTGCCGAAGGCCGTGCGGCAGAAACCGGTTCCGGCCCGGTGCCTTTTGGCGCCGAACGTTACCTGGATCGCAATGGGCAGCCGGTCATTGTCAAGAAACAGGTGATTTTGACGGGTGACAACCTGACCGACGCACAGCCCGGTTTTGACAACCAGACGCAGGAAGCGGCGGTGCATCTCACGCTCGACGCCAAGGGTGCGCGCATTTTCCGTGATGTGACGCGCGACAGCATTGGCAAGCGCATGGCGATTCTGCTGTTTGAAAAAGGCAAAGGCGAAGTGGTGACGGCGCCGGTGATCCGTTCCGAAATCGGCGGTGGCCGGGTGCAGATTTCCGGCCGCATGACGACCATGGAAGCCGCCGACACCGCGCTGCTGCTGCGCGCTGGTTCGCTGGCGGCGCCTATGGAAATCATCGAAGAGCGCACCATCGGGCCAAGCCTGGGTGCCGAAAACATTGCCAAGGGCTTCAACAGTGTGACCTGGGGCTTTGTAGCGGTGGCGATCTTCATGTGTGCCTATTACATGCTGTTCGGCGTGATTTCCAGTGTGGCGCTGGCCTTCAATCTGCTGTTGCTGGTGGCGGTGCTGTCCATGCTGCAGGCGACGCTGACTTTGCCGGGCATGGCAGCTATGGCACTGGTGCTGGGCATGGCAATTGATGCCAATGTGCTGATCAACGAGCGTGTGCGTGAAGAGTTGCGCAATGGCGCGGCGCCGCAGACCGCGATTCACGCTGGCTACGACCGGGCCTGGGCCACCATCATCGACTCCAACGTCACGACCCTGATTGCGGGCCTGGCTTTGCTGGCTTTTGGTTCTGGTCCGGTGCGCGGTTTTGCCGTGGTGCACTGCCTGGGCATCATGACCAGCATGTTTTCGGGCGTTTTCTTCTCGCGTGGCGTGGTGAACCTGTGGTACGGACGGCAGAAAAAGCTCAAACAGGTATCCATCGGCACGGTCTGGCGCGTGGAAGCGGTTGCTGGCACGGGTGACCAGGTTGCAGTGAAATAAATTAGGACCCAGCATGGAATTCTTCAAGATTCGCCGTGACATTCCGTTCATGCGGCATGCGCTGGTGTTTAACGCCATCTCCGCGCTGACGTTTGTTGCCGCTGTGTTTTTCCTGTTTTCCCGGGGGCTGCACCTGTCGGTGGAGTTCACTGGCGGCACCGTGATGGAAGTGGGTTATTCGCAGCCGGCCGATCTGGTTGCGATTCGTGGTGTGGTTGGTGGGCTTGGAATTGCCGATGTGCAGGTGCAGAACTTCGGCACGGCGCAAGATGTGCTGATTCGCATGCCGGTGCAAAAAGGCAGCAACTCGTCCCAACAAAGTGAACGTGTCATCACCGCCCTGAAGACGGCCGATGCCAGCGCCAGTTTGCGGCGCACCGAATTTGTCGGGCCACAGGTGGGTGATGAGCTCGCGACCGATGGCTTGAAGGCACTGGCGTGCGTCGTGGCCGGCATCATGCTGTATTTGGCGATACGGTTTGAGTGGAAATTTGCGGTGGCGGCCATCATTGCCAATTTGCACGACGTCGTCATCATCCTCGGATTTTTTGCCTTCTTCCAGTGGGAGTTTTCCCTGCCGGTGCTGGCAGCGGTGCTGGCGGTGCTGGGTTATTCGGTGAACGAATCGGTGGTTATTTTTGACCGAATCCGGGAAAATTTCCGTCGCTATCGCAAGATGAACACGGTGCAGGTCATTGACAACGCGATTACCTCGACCATCAGTCGCACCATTATCACGCACGGCTCTACCCAACTGATGGTGTTGTCCATGTTGCTATTTGGTGGAGCCACGCTGCACTACTTTGCGTTGGCGCTCACGATCGGTATTTTGTTCGGTATCTATTCCTCGGTTTTTGTCGCGGCCGCCATAGCCATGTGGCTTGGAATTCAGCGCGAAGACCTGATCAAGGCGACCGTTCGCAAGGATGAGGACCCCAATGACCCTAATGCCGGTGCCCGGGTCTGAGCGCTGTTGTGCTGTTGTAACAATGTTCGGGCATGATCCATGCGTGCCCAGAGTAGCGCGGCCCATCGTGGGTTGGGTTCGTTTGCATCAACATTGAATCGGAACAAGCATGAGTTCTCTTAATTTCATCGGTGGTGAAAAAGGTGGCGTAGGCAAATCGGTGGTGGCACGGGCGCTGGCCCAGTATTTCATCGATAACAACCTGCCGTTTGTGGGTTTTGACACCGATCGGTCGCACACCACGTTTACGCGGTTTTATTCGGATTTCGCGTCATCGGTGATTGTTGACAGTTACGAAAGTCTGGACGCCATTGCGTTGACGGTTGCTGCCGCTGCCTCCGATGCCGAGGCCCAGCCGCTGCGCGTCATCGTTGATCTGGCCGCCCAGACAGCAACGCCCGTAGCACGCTGGGTGCAGGATTCGGATCTGATGGCGGTGATGGCTGAATTGGGTCTGACGGTTAATTTCTGGCATATCGCTGATGCGGGCAAAGACTCGGTTGATCTGCTGGGCCGGTTGCTCGAAACCTACGGCGAAGGCCCCAACTACTTCATTGTGAAAAATTACGGGCGTGGTTCTGATTTTTCGCAACTGGAGCAATCAGCCGCCATGAAGAAAGCGGTGCAACTGGGTGCGCAGGTGGTGAAGCTGGAGTTGTTGCAGGAAGCCAGCATGCGTAAGATCGACCGCCAGAATTCCAGTTTCTGGGCTGCTCTGAACCGCCCACCCGCGGAAGATGCACTGGGGCTACTGGAGCGTCAGCGGGTCAAGAATTGGATTCGCAAAACGTACGATACGTTTGCAACGTTGCCGCTCTGAAGCAAGCACCAAGTCAGTGGGCGATGCGCTCACTGGTGTCGGTGCAGAGTTCGTCCAGAATCAGGGCATCGATTTTCTGACCGAAGCGCCAATAGACCATCAGCACGATCATTTTCAGGTCGTCCAGTGACACGGGGCCGCCGGGTGCCGCCATAGCGCGGTCGATAATGACTTCACGCAGCGTGGCCGACAGGACCGTGGCGGTTTCCATAAAACACAGAAAGCCGATGGCGACGGCACCGAGGTGCTGCTGTTCGTGGGGCGGATAAACCCGGCTGCTACTGGTGGCGGGGTGGATCAGCGAGGCGTCGGGCGTGGTAGGACTGGCGGCACCGTCGAGGTCTTTCAGCCAGCGCAGGGCGTCGTCTATTTCATCGGCGGCAAATCCCATGGAGCTGAGGCGACGCTCCAGCAGAGAAGTCTCTGGGCAGGATTCGCCTGCGTCGTAGTTTTGGTAAACAAAGGCTAGCACTTCAAACATGAAGCCAATATAGCCCAGAATATTTGGCAGCAGCGTGCCGGGCCGACTTCCCCCCCTTTTTCTCGCGATCAGCGGGGTGCACCGGCGCGGTGCGGCTCAGGCCCGTGCCAGACGTTGAAACAATCCGCCGGGCAGGCGTGCCAGGTTGCCCTGCAATTCGAGTTCCATCAGACGGGCTTGCAATGCCGGTGTTGCCAAGCCGGTGCGCTGCTGCAAGGCATCCAGGCTGACCGGGTCATAGCCAAGTGCCTGGAGCAGTGGCGACTCCTGGGGGCAGGAGACGGGTTCGGCTGCGGGCACGGGCGTGGAAGTGTACGGGAGCACCGGCAGGCGCAGCTCTTCCAGGACGTCCTGGGCACATTCAACCAGCTTGGCACCCTGGCGGATCAGGGCATGGCAGCCGCGTGCCTGTACGCTGTGGATGGAGCCGGGAATGGAAAACACGTCCTTGCCCAGGTCGGCGGCCAATTCGGCCGTGATGAGCGAGCCGGATTGAAGTGCCGCTTCGACCACCAGGGTGCCGCACGCCAGACTGGCAATGATGCGGTTGCGTCGCGGAAAATTGGCTGGCAGTGGCGCGGTGCCAATGGCGTATTCACTCAGGATCAGACCGCGTTGGGCAATATGGTGTGCCAAGGCCTGGTGCTGGCGCGGATAGACCCGGTCCAGCCCAGTCCCGACCACCGCAATGGTGCATAGCGGGTGGTGTGCGGGGCATGCCAATGCGCCCTCGTGCGCCATACCATCGATACCCAGCGCCAGCCCGGACACGATGCACAATCCGGCTTCGGCTAGTGTTTGGGCAAATTGACGCGCATTGACCGCGCCTTGTGCGGTTGGATTGCGGCTGCCGACAATCGCCAGGCAGGCGGTGTCTTGCTGGTTCAACCAGTGCCCGATGGCGTGCACCGCAGTGCCCATGGCATAGAGCAACAGCGGCGGATCGTTGAGTTGTAGCAGTGTCTGTGGGTAATCCGGGTCGGTTAGTGGCAACACCCGACGGCGATCGGGCGCTGCCTGTAGCCAGTTCCAGGTGCGTGTCAGTGTGTCGGCTGGGTCTACCGGGACCGATTGCAGCGCATGCGCGGCGGCGGCGCTGACGTATTCGGTCAGGCGCCCTGGAGGCTGTTCGAAAATGCGGTCCGGCTCGCCAAAGGTGGCGAGCAGGGTGCGCGCACCGACGTTTCCGATACCGGGTGTGAGCTGCAGGCGCAGCCAAGCGGCGAGTTGTGAGCGATCCATGCGCGGCATTGTGCCGCGCATGGATCGCCTGATTTATAGTGGGGACACCAGGCGGTCGCCGACCGTCACACCATCCGTGATTTCCAGAATAAGGCCGTACGACAGATGGCTGAAGGTGCGAAACACCATGAGCAACCCGATGCGCTCATCGGGCAATCGGATCTCAAGCCCTTTGGGTTTGTCGCTGCCGTCAAGGGGCACGGGAACGCCGTTCTTGAGGATGGCGAGGACGGTGCCGACATCGACGCCGTCCAGTGTGCCGCTGCTGATCGCAACCACTTGGTTTTGGGCGGCATTGGTAACGGCGGTGCCATAGACGGAGATGACACGACTTTTAATGGGGTGGGCCGGTGCGTGCGGTGTGTAGGTCTGGATCTGGAACGGAAGTTCGGGCAGCAGGCGGTCGCCAATATTGATCTCACCTTTGGACGCCGTAATGTCAAGGCTGGCCGCAATGATGGTGGTGGTGATTTTGCCGTCCGCATCGGTTGCATTGCTGTGCCGCTCGCCCTTGATCAGGGTCGCCGTTCCTTCAAAACTGGCCTCGTAGCCCAGAATCAGATTGGTGTCCGGGTGCCGCAGGGGGACCGCAGTGCCGTAGATGCGGAAGTGTTTTTCAGTCCGCTGGTCGTCGAGCACGGGCGCGTTAGTCGGGCCAACGGCATAGATCCGGTCGCCGCTGGACATGACCTGTCGGCTTTGCTTGCCCGCTACGATTTGCGGCGCAAGTTCAAATTCCGTGGTGTCCACGATCAGTGGTTCCGCCAGGAACGGTTCAATGGCGCTGGAGCGCAGCGTGGGAAGGGCGGCGGCTAGCAGCGATGTGCTGCGTATCTTGGGAGAAATGCGCACGGTTTGCGTGTCGGTCGCGCTGCCATTGCCAAAGCTGTCGCTTGGCTCGTTGCTGGCGATGCGCAAACGCGCGCGCCCGTCGCTGCGCTCAAGAACCAGTGTTTGTCCAGGGTAAATGCGGTGCGGGTCGGCGACTTCCTGGAGGTTCATGCCCCACAGTTCAGGCCAGCGCCAGGGCGACTTCAGGTACAGCTTGGCGATTGCCCACAGCGTGTCCCCGGCTTGTACATCGTAGTGATCGGGCGCATCGGTGGCAAGCGCGGCGAGCGGTACCCCGGTGTGTGCGACGCTGTTGGCCGTGGCGCGCTCGGCCGAAGTGACGGTCAGTGTCTGCGCCGATGCCGCAGCCGTCAGTAGCAAAGCGCCACTGATCGAGCCCAGTGCGCCCAGAATGGCCAGTGCGCGTGTGGATTTTGCCATCAGATGGTTCGTCATATGGTATTGCGGCCCCGCTATGTGACTTGACAGTTCACGCACGATTTTCCGTTCAACCGCTTGGTTTTAAATGGACAGAACCGACGTGCGTGAACAAAAATGGCGAAAATAGGAAGTTCATTGAGGCATCTTCATGGCATTACTTCCCATTCTTTGTTACCCCGACCCGCGCTTGCACACCTTAGCCAAGCCGGTCTCCGAAATCGATGACCGTGTGCGGCAACTGATCGCTGACATGCTGGAAACCATGTATGCCGCCAAGGGCATTGGTCTGGCGGCGACACAAGTTGACGTGCACGAGCGTCTGATCGTGATTGATGCGTCGGAAACGCACAACGAGCCGCTGGTGTTGATCAATCCCGAGTTGGTTTGGCATGGCGAAGAGCGCCATATCAACGAGGAGGGGTGCCTGTCGGTGCCTGGCATCTACGATGGCGTGGAACGTTATGACGCGGTGCGGGTGCAAGCGCGCGACGAAAACAATCAGGTGCGCACGACAGAGGCCACCGGTTTGCTGTCGGTCTGTATCCAGCACGAGATGGACCATTTGATGGGCCGGGTTTTTGTGGAGTATTTGTCGCCCCTCAAGCGCAATCGGATCAAGACCAAATTGCGCAAAGCGCAGCGCGAGGAGTCGCGTTGAGCGCCACCACCGCCGCACCATTGCGGGTGGTGTTTGCCGGTACGCCCGAATTTGCGCGACTGGCGCTGGAACGTTTGCACGTGCGCGGGCACACCATCCGGCTGGTGTTGACGCAGCCGGACCGCCCGGCGGGCCGGGGCATGCAGTTGCAGGCATCGGCCGTCAAACACTACGCGCTGGAACACAATTTGCCGCTGGCGCAACCGCGCAGCCTGCGTCTGGATGGCAAGTTTCCCGAAGATGCACAGGCGGCGCGTGCGGCGCTTGAAGCGGCGCAAGCCGATGTGATGGTGGTGGCCGCCTACGGCCTGATCCTGCCGCAGTGGGTGCTTGACAGTGCCGCTGCGCGTTGGGGTTGTCTCAATATTCATGGATCGTTGTTGCCGCGCTGGCGTGGCGCAGCGCCGATTCATCGCGCCATCGAAGCGGGCGACGCGGAAACCGGCGTCACCATTATGCAAATGGATGCCGGGCTGGACACCGGTGACATGCTGCTGGTGCGCGCACTGCCGATCACCGACAACGACACCTCCGCCAGCCTGCACGACAAAGTGGCGGCGTTGGGGGCGGAACTGATTTGTCAGGCGTTGGATGGTTTGCAACAGGATGCGTTGCGCGCCTGCCGACAGCCGACTGCTGGCGTCACGTACGCACACAAGTTGAGCAAGGAAGAAGCCTTGCTGGACTGGCGCCAGGATGCGGTCAGCCTGTGTCGCAGGGTGCGCGCCTTTGATCCGTTTCCGGCGGCTGTTGCGCGTTTGCACGGTGAAGCCATCAAGGTCTGGCGCGCGCAGGTGGCGCCGCCGCCGGACGCTGCAGACGCAGAGGTTGCTGCCAACAGCGTGCCGGGAACCATCGTGGCGGTGGCGGCGGGTGGCATCACCGTGGCGACCGGCGCGGGATACCTTCAATTGCTGGAACTGCAGCGTGCCGGTGGTCGTCGTTTGGGGGTGGCCGAATTTTTGCGCGGTTATTCCCTGCAGTCAGGTATGCAGTTTGAAGTGGGCGCTACGGACGCTGTCAAGACGCCGGTATAAGTGCCTATCAGGGCACGGCGCCTTTTACAATTCAATATTCGACTATTTCGACTATTCTGATTATTTCTTACCAATGGGTATTCCATGAACGTCATTCGCTTTTCTGATTTGTGCGCCCAGGGAACTGTTGCTGGCAAACGTGTCTTCATTCGCGCTGATTTGAATGTGCCGCAGGATGATGCGGGCAACATCACGGAAGACACGCGTATTCGTGCCAGTATTCCGTGCATTCAAATGGCTTTGCAGGCCGGTGCCGCCGTAATGGTGACTTCGCACCTGGGCCGCCCCACCGAAGGAGCTTTCAAGCCTGAAGATTCGCTGGCGCCGGTGGCGAAGCGCCTGTCCGAACTGCTGGGTTGCACGGTGGCGTTGCGCGCCGATTGGGTTGATGGGGTCGATGTAGCCCCCGGCACCGTGGTGTTGCTGGAAAACTGCCGCGTTAACGTGGGCGAGAAAAAAAACAACGAGGCATTGGCGCGCAGGATGGCGGCTTTGTGCGACATCTTTGTGCATGATGCTTTTGGTACCGCACACCGCGCCGAAGCCAGCACGTATGGCATTGCCCAGTTCGCGCCTGTGGCTTGCGCTGGCCCGTTGCTGGCTGCTGAAATGGACGCTATCTCCAAGGCCCTGCTGGCACCCCGGCGCCCACTGCTGGCGATTGTTGCTGGCTCCAAGGTGTCGACCAAATTGACGATTTTGAAAAGCCTGGCCAACAACGTTGATCAACTGATCGTTGGCGGTGGTATTGCCAATACGTTCATGCTGGCGGCTGGTTTGAAAATCGGGAAGAGTTTGGCTGAACCGGACTTGCTGGACGAAGCACGCGCCGTGATTGACACCATGCGGGCGCGCGGAGCGGCGGTGCCGATTCCAGTCGATGTGGTAACCGCCAAGACGTTCGCCGCGGACGCGGTAGCGACCACCAAGGCCGCAACCGACGTGGAAGATGACGATCTGATTTTGGATATCGGCCCGCAGACGGCCCAGATTTTGGTCAGGCAACTGTTGGCGGCGGGCACTATTGTCTGGAATGGCCCGGTGGGCGTTTTTGAGTTTGCTGCTTTCGAAGGTGGCACCAAGGCAATCGCCGGGGCGGTTGCGGCGTCCAGCGCCTTTTCTATTGCGGGCGGCGGCGATACGCTGGCGGCCATTGCCAAATACGGCATTGAGCAGCAGATGGGCTATATCTCGACCGGCGGCGGCGCCTTTTTGGAGGTGCTCGAAGGCAAGACGTTGCCCGCATTTGAAGTACTTGGCCGACGCGCTATAGCATAGGTCGTTCGGGTCGGGCGGGTCGGGCGGTTCTGTCAGAAATAGCGCAGCTCCAGACCGCCTGCCGCAACAAATGATGCAACTAATGTAATTTGTCATGGATTTGGCGCTACCATGCAGCAAAAAACTACGATAACTGGAATGTCCACTCAATCTGACTCATCTGTCGATGCTAGTGCTGCGCAGGCTGTAGTGCGCTTGTGCGCAGGTGTGTTGCCTGTGTGGGCGCGCCACTTGGCGTCGTCGCGGTCACAGTCGGAGGTGGCGGTCACCCAAATGTTGCAGGCGTTTGCTGACATCGGCCCGCATATTAATATGGCGGAGCGTCAGTCGCAGCAGATCACGGACGCCCTGAGTCAGGCTGATGGTGGGGTCACCGGACTGGCTGTGGCGTGTGAGCGCCTGATGGCCCCGTTGCTGGCGGACCCCAATTTGCCGCCTGGTGCGGACGTTGCAGTGGGCGATGTGCTGGGTCTGGTGCGTGCTGCGGTGGCAGCCTTGGAGACTATTTCCAAGCCGTTTACCCACGAAACGCAGATGGTGGCTGAACAGGTCGAGCGTATGTATGTTGGTTTTCAGTACCAGGACCGTATCAGTCAAATGATGGCCCTGATGGAGAGTGATATTGCCCGGCTGCAGGAGGTGGTGGACGGACGGGCCGGTGAACTGCCCGATCTGGATGTGTGGTTGCAACGACTCGAATCACAATATGCCATGGAAGAACAACGGCAAAATCATTCGGGAGGTTCGACGAATGGTGCCGATGACGACAAGGAAACGACGTTTTTTTAAGAGGTTGAAATGGCAAAGACAATACTGGTGATCGACGATTCGGCAAGCCTGCGCCAAGTGGTGAAAATGGCGTTGACGGGTGCTGGATACAGTGTGATCGAGGCAGGGGACGGGCAGGCAGCGCTGGCGTTGCTTGATGGTCGCCAAGTCAATATGGCTATTTGTGACGTCAATATGCCGATCATGAATGGTATTGAATTTGTGAAGGCTGCCAAAGCGTTGGCGGCCTACAAGTTCATGCCAATCCTGATGCTGACGACGGAGAGCCAGGAAGAGAAGAAAGAGCAGGGTAAGGCGGCCGGTGCCAAGGCGTGGATGGTGAAGCCGTTTTCGCCAACCCAGCTGGTAAACGCGGTTTCCAAGCTTTGCATCTAGTCTGGTGCCCTGTCCCGCAAATAAACCAGCGATTGACGGGACAGCGCATTAGTGTGTAACGGGGGTCGGCCGGAACGTGGTTTCGGCAGATCCAATCCTGCAGTCAGGGGGCGTCATGAACGAGCGGTTTGAGTTACCTGCCGAACTGAATATATACAGTGCGCTGGATACGC
>Ga0316223_1002710_pt1 | contig 13990 bp, 10 predicted proteins | sample TBH18009metaG_FD_206007 | JGI IMG/M metagenome (GOLD analysis project Ga0316223, IMG submission 206007) | Freshwater microbial communities from Trout Bog Lake, Wisconsin, USA - TBH18009 | ecosystem: Environmental > Aquatic > Freshwater > Lake > Hypolimnion/Profundal zone | place: USA: Wisconsin...
CTGATGGCCCCATCCCCCGCACTCAGGGCACTCTTCGCGATCCTTCTTTTTAAAGATCAGTCCGCCCTTCGCCATGCCGGGCTTGATCGCGCCCCTTTTGACAATCGACTTGATCAGTTTCTTGTCTTCGGCGACGTCGTCGTGCTTCATCGCCTTGCCGCCGCGCTTCATGCCGCCGACGTGCTTGGTGCCTGCGCGACCCTCGTTGGCTTCCTTCATGTCGCGGTTCAGGAGGCTGTCCGCCGTCAGCGCCTTGCCGCCGCTCTTGCGGGGCTTGCGACCGGCGTGATGGTGGGCGTGCTCGCCCTCAACCTTGCCGCCGCGCTTGAACTGGCGACGGGAGATCGGGCGCAGGCCCGTCTTGGCTTCTGCCTCTAGAGGTTCTGCCTGTTTAAAGTCACTGGCGTCAACCTTGCCTTCGTCGTGAGTGCGGCTGTAGCGCTTGGCTTTCGCCGCACGCTCTTCCCGCGCCTTTTTGGCTAATTCGGACATGTCAGTCTCCTGCGGGGGGTTTACCGCGCTTTTGGTTTTGTCAAGTGTGCGACCATACGGAGGGCGTGGTCAACAAGACCGCCACTCGCCTTTGGCATTAACTTTTTTCTTGCAGCGGAAACGTCTTCTGGAGAAACGCCGTAGGCCTGTGCCTGCTGCGGCGTCATGTTCATTACCCCAGTAAGTGCTCGTGTGAACCTGTCGGAAGGGCGTGTTTGACTATCATCTCGTACGCCCCCTCGATTTCCGAGTCCGTCACCTTGTCCGCTGACTGGTGCTTCTCCACCAGATAGTTGAGTTCCTTGTTCAGAAGCCCAACTTGCGGATCGGACATCCGATTTACCGTCTCCCGGCCTAGAACCCGCACGGCTTTGTGCGAGATAGTTTCGTAATGCGTCTTGTCGATCTTCATCTTTTCCATCCCATTTCATAATGGACACAGAAGGCATTCCCATCGATTCGTCCCACCCAGTAGAACGCCAGTAATGCTTCAAGTCCTCAAGTTGTTGATCGGTAGAATATTGTGGGTCAAACGGAATACGTCCTAACTCTTTAAAACCAAACTGCCTGTAAAACGATGGCAAAAAGCCATCCGGGTGTTTTTTAGATGGTACAGCATATGCGTCTAAGGCAGTAGCGCCCTCTTTAATTGCTTTTAGCATGACCGAAGCGCCGCCAACCCCCTTGGCGCCCGGCTCATTGTTTACAACGCTGACCAAAGCGGTCTCATTAGGAGTCAATTCTGGGTGTTTAAACCCATATTCCTCTTCGTAATTTGTTCCGTGCTTCAGGCCAAAGTACACGTCGCCACTGGGTAACTTAAACGCCCTGAACTTCTTCTTCTTGACCATGTCCTTGATTTCCTTCTCAGAATACTGAGTAAGGGTCGAGGAGGCTTCAGAGTTTTTTAGGGCTTTAGACATCTCAGCAGGCGATACGCCGCCATGCCCAACGGGCGTTTCTGTATTAGTCCAACGGTCATGGGCGACATCAAGAGCCATACGGGCTGCTTGGGGGGACTGCACGTCCATTGGATGACTAGGCAGGTTGTCGGCAATTGCCTGAGTAACCGTGGTTGTCGGCAAAGCAAGATCAAACCCGCGCAAAATTTGCGCCGTGTCTGCTGCAGGATTTGAAGACTTACCAGACGCTTTCTTTGCTGCTCGTTTTTGATCAAACCAGTCTTTCCACAAGGTCTCTGCAGCAAAAGGATGGTGGAACTTGCCAACAATCCGGCCGCGAATACCTAACGGATAGGACTCATGCGGAGTGAACCCTGACTTAACCAAATCGGCAACGCCCTTGTCTCCCTTTTCCAGTTCCAACAAGTACATCACGTCGCCACGGTTCAGTCCCGCGAACCGAGGATCTATCGTCTCTCTGGCAATTTTTTTGACGCTAGGAGCGCCTAATTTTTGCGCTCTTGCACTATGTAAAATTTTGGAAATCCGATCACGGCTTTCAAAGTTTAAAGAGTCAACGTAATCGTGAATATTTTGGTGTGCAAACCCCGGGAAATCTTGCAAGACGCTAAGTTTCTTGTTCTTGGATTGCGCCTTGATCAGGGCATCAATTTGATCAAGGTTTTCTTTTGGAATGCGCTTGTCTCTAGCGTGAGCAGCCATTGTTCCAATCAAAGCACGGGCAAACGACGAATTAGATTCATGCGTGTCAGGCATCATCGCGGTGACAGCGGCATAGTCGGCATTCTTATTCAATTTGAACGTGCCGCGTCCTTTACCTTTAATAGCCCACCCCATGCCGCCACGCTGATTCTCTTCAATCAATGGGAATCCCGGGCCGCCGCGCATAGCAACAGGCTTAGTTAACTGACTGGAATCAATTCCCGTGTAATCAGGCCCGGTCTTTAAAAGATCGGCCCGAATTGGAAAAATTCTTTTCCCAACGAGATCTTGCGGATTGATCGTTGGCACTTCATCCCATGAAGAATAGATAGGTCGATCAACCTGCACTGACGACGCTTCATCTGCGGGGACAACTTTCTTTTTCTTAGGCGCTCCGCCACGCGCATATTTTTCTTCGCTTGAAAATGGAATGCCTGCGGCCCGCATAACATGTACAAGCGGATGATCAATCAAAGGATTGTCTTTGATCTTGCCGCCGGTAGCAGCGTGCTGCATGGCGTGAATGACGTCAGAATGCGTCGTCTGATCGTTGCCAACGGCGTCCCAGATGGTGTGATGTGCGAGGTGCTGATAGTAAGGGTCAAGACCTTCCGGCGTCGTGAGGTTCATCGCCCGCTGCCTTGCGGCAAGGCGTTCGACGGCCTCCGCGCCGCCAAGCCCGCTGCGCCGGGCGATGTACGGTGCCGCCTGCTTTGACGGATTTCCGGTGTGAAGGACGATCTGCCTTGCGTCGAGCGTCGGCTGATCGCCTCGACCGAGCAGGGACGCAATGAACCCCGCCTTGCTAGGGCCGACGCCGCGCACGCCTTGAATAAAGTCGCGCCATTCGGATGGGCTGCTTGTTCCCTGCTGTGCCTGAGCGACCAGTCGAGACACGTCGCCCTCACGGCCCGGCAAGTTTTTCGCCGCCCACTGCAGCGCGTCTGGGATGTCCGTCGTGTGGCGGCCAAACGGCGCCATGATCTGCACCGCGTTGCTGATCGAATGCGGATCGATGATGCCGCGCTCCGCGTGCTGCAGGTAGCGCTGACCCATCGGCGTGTGCAGCCACTCGCCAAACGCGCCTTCTGGGCGAACCTTGGGCTCGTTATGGTTGGGCAACGCCAGTCCGGCGGCGCGAACCTTGTCAGAATCGACGGCGCCGCGCTGAATGCTAGCGCGGGTGATCGTGTACGCCTTGATCAGGTCACGCGGCGTGAGGCCTACAGTGCCCGCCTTGTTTGCCGTGTCGTCCATAAAGCGACCAAAAGTTGCGACATGCGACGGGATCTCTTTTGCGTCGCCCAACTGCGCCTGCACGTCCTTCAGCGGACGCCATTTCCAGTCTTCAATGGCGCTCGTCTTTGGGTCCCTATAGCCGCCGCGCTTCATGCCTTCGGCCACCATCACCGCCCGCCGAATCGCCTTCTGCGGGTCTACGACGCCGCCCGTGGCTTTGGCGATGATGGCTCCGCCGTTTGCTTTTTCTGGCGCATACTTTTTATGAAACGCTTCGTTTTCTTCTTTTGTTAAAAAATCAGGAAGCGTCTCGCCGTTCTCGCGCATCTTTTCGAGTATTGGCTTGTACAGTTTTAAACTAGGCCAATGACGCGCATCGATCAAATCGGCGTTATGAAGATCTGAAACGTCTCCCCATTTACCTGACTTCACGAAATCCTGAACGTAAGGCATGTAGCGGGCTACGGGCTTGTTATTGGCCTTGCCCTTAATTTGAGCAATGTCGTCAGGACTAGGGTTGCCTTCATCGTCCACAACGCCCAATGAATGAAGTTCACTCATCCTTTCGTTTTCATCAGTCCCCAGTTCGTCGTGACGTTTGTTGAATTCGTCAAAGTCAAAATTGCTTTTAGGATGAGTTTCAACCGTCACATGAGGCTCACCTGTCTTCTTGTTGCGAAGACTAAAGATGCGAGAATGCCCGTCTGTAACATTGCTTGAATATCCACCGACGCAATGCCCCATGACATTGCCTTCGTAACTAAGCGCTTCTCTAAGGTCAGGGTCTTTCGCTTCTTGTCCGGGCGAAACCATGACATCTTCTTGTCCGCCATAGCGCAATGGGAATTGTTTTATCTCTTTAATAAGCGGATCAAAGTCGCCGTTTTTGTTTTTTTCTCTTAACTGATCGTTAAACGTGTCGATGTAGTTTTGCGCTTCTTCTTGCGTATCAAATTTTGCGGGGAAAGCACCATGCACTAAATGCTGACCCTTTCCATACACCGGAGGAATAGCGGGCGTTGCGTTAGGCGAAGTCTTTAATTCATACCAAGCGTAGTGCGTGCCCGGATAGTCCTTGTGCAAGTACGTCGCAGGGTTGAATGCTTTTTTCCTGCTTGCATCCTCTCGATTCTTTTTGCGCCACTCGTTGATGTTGTGGACGTGCTCAACCGCTTGCGGCACGGACATGCGAGCCAACGACTCGTGGCGCAATTTGAAGTTATCAGGAAGATCGGACTCAGGATTGACGGCGTTATGCAGTTCGTCAATAAGGTGATCAAATCCCAACAAACCATGATCTATAGATCCAGATTCTAAATCGGACGTTGCTCCGTAAATTTTTTCAGAAGGATCTACTTTTTTCAGCCAAGGATGTTTTTCGCCAAAATTTTCGTAATCCGTCCAAAGCGGCATGTTTGAATAGCCAGAAGGCTTTAAAAGTTCTTCGGCCCTGAAAGATCTCCCTATGCTTTTGTCGGAAGCATTCTCCCACGCCTTGGCAAGATCTGACTTTCCTCGTGTCTCTGGATAGCCCTCTCGCTTTCTAACCGTTTCGTAATGACGATCATAGTGTTGATTGTCAGGCGCGTAATGCAAAATTCCACGCTCTGCCAACGCACGAACAGGGTCACGCTCTGTGCCCATGTCATTCTTGACGTAACGAGTCAATTGTTTGTTAATAAAATCGTTAACGGCTTTAGTTTGATTGGCTTTGTTAAGCGTGTCAGTCAGACCCTCCATACGCGCAGCGCGAGCGGCTTCTGGGTGATTACCAATATTGGCAATTCCACGCTCTGCGATTTCCTTGGCAACTTCTGGAGTTTCGTGCGTTCCGAGATAGGTGGGAATAGTTTCTTTTTTCAAAGGTTCCAACGAATTTTCAACACTACCACTCAGCCAGTTGCCCCCCGGCTCCTTCATGATCTGCGTGCCCTGCAACTTGGGTGGCGTAAAGTCGGGCTCTGACGCGAGATCGTGCATCACGCCCTGAGCGCCCGGCATACCGCCGTAAGCAAACTTCTCGCGTGGATCGCGAACCATGATGGGGAAATTGTCTTCGCGCTCGCCCTGCTCGGGATGAGAGTCTTTCATGAACTTGGCAAGGTTGGCGTCGCGGTCTACCGTTCCGCCTGTAGATTTTTCTGGCTTAAGCGCAAACGATGGAACTGGTTTGCCCATTTCCTCATACAACTTTCGCAATTTTTTGTTTTCAGCGCGATTCCTGACATGCTGCTCAGAAACAAAAGGCGCGTTTCTCATCTCATCAGTAATGTCCCTAGCCCTCATTCCATAAGGAAAAACATGCACAGGAATTTGCGTATGAGGACCATACAATTCGCTAATTGCTTTTGATCGATGCCGCCCTTCGTGTCCCTTAACGTCCCACTGTTTTTGATCTTCATTCCAGTCAGCATTTAAAAAAGGTTGCCCAAACGAACGACCTTTACGAAGATGATCTTTTAGAAAATCCAATGATTCCTGATCTGGGCTGTGAAGGGGGTATGCCATATCCAAAAATTCAGACACAGGCATGTGTCGAACCATGCCCATGTAATCAATATTTTTGTTATAAGGAACGGCTCCCGCACCTTCTTCAGGGTCAAATGACAGCGGGGGCAAATCGCGGTCTACTTCGCCGCCTTCGGCTTTATGAATTTCAGGCTTTGACGGGTCAAAGTCTCCGTTGTTACCAATCGCGGACTTTAACTGATGCGGATGAAACGCAATGACCTCTTCTTCCTTCGCGGGGTCTTCGCCTAACGTGTACGGCAAATGGCCCGGACCCTTGTAATTAGGTCTCGTGCGGCTGCCGCCGTGGAAGATCCCGTCGTACCCGTCTGCAATCAGCGCATCACGAACGTGCTGATCAATCATCAGCGGGAATTGACTGTTATGCGGGTTATCGACGCCTGCGTAAGCCCTCGCCGCCCACTCAAGCATCTCAGGGCTGTCGAGCACCAAGGGATTTTTGATGTTAGCCCAGAGCGGCATGACATGAGTTCCGGTCTTGTACTGCGGAATGCCATGTTCGTTTTTGCGCCCGCCTACGTTGTGCGCTGCGGGATAGTGATCTTTGTAAGGCGACATCCAGACGGCGGGGCCGCTTTGCCATTTCTTGGGGTCATCTCCGCCACCCGGGGCGAACGTATGAAAGTCTTTGGGCGTGGCGTGATACAGCATCTTGTGATCGCCGCTCTCGTCACGCACCTTGCTGTAGCGCAAAAAGTGCCCGAGATTGGAATCACGACGCATGTGCTCATCCCAGTCATCGACTTCACCGCCTTCGGCCTTAGCAATGATGTGCTGATAGACGGGATGCTCTTTGCCGCGAACTGAAATTGACCCTACTTGCGGTCCAAACTCCAGTCCGCCCACGGTCGTTGGACGCAGGCGAGGCTCGCTTTTCTTGTCTGGATACCGCGCAAGGTCAACGCCGTTGGGGAAGTGAGTCGCCAAGGCGTAATGATGTCCGCCGCGATGCTCAACAGAGACCAGTGTGTGCGTGTCTTCGTGGCCTTTAGGTGCGTCAACCCACTGCCAACCGGCTTTCTGCTTAAACAGGTTGGTCTTGATGCCTGCGCTGCCACGGCCCGGCGTACCCGTCTGATCCACAGCATCTTTAGACACCATGAACGACGGCTTTCCGCCCGGAGCAACGCTAATAGAACCCTGCGCCGCTTTGTGACCCGTGATGTCTTCCTTCGACGGCATCGAAAGGTAAGCGCCGCCCGGCATGTCGGTATCCCACATACGCTGCGGCTTTGGAAAGACCGACATAGCGTTGGGAACTTCAAAGTTTTTCGGCACTCCGCCCTTGCTCATGCGATCAGGATTGATCACATGGGGGTCGCGGATCTGCGGAATCGACGGACCCGTGTCCATGACGATGCTTTTTGCCGTCATGAGCGCTTTTTTGACTGCTTTCGGGTCAATCATCGTCAGTCACCTTTCGGTTTTGCTTTCGCCGCTGCCTTTGCCTGCGCTTTTCGGTCTGCCGCACGCGCTTGGCGCTCGTGATGAGCCTGCTTGGCCTCGTGCTTCTGCTCGCTGTTGTGAATCAGGATGTCGCGAGCCAGTTCAATCGCCTGAATCTGCTCCTTCGACTGCCGATCAAGGTCACGATTCTGGTCTTCGACCATCGTGTCGTGATGTTTGAGTTGCATTTCCTGATTCCGATGCTCAATTTGAGCCATCGTGTCGGCGTGTTTGATGCCCAACTCCTTCGATTTGGTCTGGGCATCCATCAAACGCGCCTTGGCGGTCATCAACGTGGCCTGCTGCTGCGCCGCGTCAGGCGGCTGCACGCCCGAAGCCGTCTGCTGCTTCGGCGCGAAGGCTCCCTGCTGAATTTTTGCCTGCACTTCGGCCATTTTGGCTTGTGCCGTCATCGTCTTCGCGTCGGCGTCGGCCTTGTCGTTCGCCATCTTGGCCTGCATCTGCTGCATTTCCGGCGGCGGAGCGCTCTGAGCCTCCGGCGGGGCCATGAATTGCGACGGATTGTTCCAACCGATGGCCTGTAAAGCCGCCGTGTCGATGGCAATCGGGTCGTACATCGACGGATTTGACTGCTGCAACTGCTTCAGCGCCATCACCTTCATCACGCGCTGCGCGTGGGAGGCCGTATTCGGGTCCGCTTGGGGCACCAAATCGCAGTTGCTGACGGCCTGCATGAACTGCTCGCGGTCCCATTTGGTCCCCGACTTGCAGCCCTTGCGCCAGAACGCCTCTGGATTGTCCTTAAAGCAGTTCACGAGCAACTGGAACTCCTCCGCCTGAGCGGCGTGCATGCGCTTATGCACCGAGTTCATCACCTTGGTGGCCTGCTCGATCATCGCCAACGTGGTCCCGACAGGCGCTTCCGCCTTGCCCTCACCCACCTGCTGCTCTGACGTGCCACCGATACGCATACCCGTCTGCGCCATGTCGCCCACCAACTGCATCAGCGCCTGCGACGGCTGCTGATAGGGCAGTGGCATGATGGCTTGGCTGATCGGCAGGCCACCCGTCTTCACCAACGCGCCGCCGCCCGGAGGCACGCGGAAGATGTTGGTGTTCTGGCGACCGCCGGTGTCCGCCATGAGGAAGCCGGGGAAGTTGGAATACATGCCCGCGTCGAGCAATTCGCGCCACGCCGCCGTGATGGCGTTCGTCGTGTTGCCCAGAATGTGCAGGAGGCCGATGTCGTAGAAGCCCAAGCCCGGCACGAACGGATACTTCACGAAGTGCGGCTTCGGCGTCGGCAGTTCCTGATCGTCTTCGTCGTAATTGCGGACGATGGACAGGATCTCGCGAGACGAAACGTCTATCGTGACGCGATACGGAATCTCCAAGCCCGACTCACGACCCTTGTGGGTGTGCTCAAAGCCCTTGATGTCCAACTCGCAGTAACACTCGTAGATCTCGCGATCACGGTCGTCGGGGTTCGTGACCGACACCGCGATGCCCTGCTGCGCCTTCTCCTCGCGCTGCTGCGCGTCGAGCGTCGGCATGTGGGGCGTCGAGAGGTCGATATCACGGTATATGCCGAGAATCTGCAGCCGCTTGACCGTCGACGGCTTCAGGTACGCCCGATGCGTGATGCGCTTGGCATTCTGCAGGTCGGTCGCCGCGTTGTTGACGATCAGGTCGTCGGCGTCGATGGTCTCCGACACCGGTCGATTACGCAGGGGGCAGTTGTAGACTTTCTTGAAGGCCGAGCCGCCGAAGCCGAGCATGAAGAACATGCGGTCGGTGTCGGGGTAGTACTCCTTCGCCACGGCCGTCAGGTAGTGGTTGAGGTCCGCCTCCAAGGCGTCCGCCAACTGGTCCATCGGCAGTCCGCCCGTGCGCGAGTCGTCGCGGATCTTTACCGGACCGTCCGTCGGAAGCATCTCAGAGCGCGCATTGGCCTGAAAGCGAAGAACCGCCTCCAGAAGGAGGGGGTGCCTGACTTTAGACATGCCCTCGACTGGCGCGCCATCAGAAGCGCCTTGTAGGCCGGGAATCTCGACCTTAAGACCCAGTAACTTGATGCCATTGGCTCTGTCCGTGATCCAATCGTTGCGGGATTCGATGTCGTCGGAGATGCCGCGAAGCAACTCCTCCGAGATCCGGTAGAGTTCCTGCTGATCAATCTGGTCGACCAAATTGTCGAACCAACCGCCTTCGTCGGCCTTCTCAGCCTTGTCGATGGGGTTGCCGTCAAGCGATACTGTGATCGAGCCATCGCCGTGCTCGATGCGAAGGACGTTGCCCTTCTCGTCCATGTCAGGCACGTCGCCGCCCTCGTCGGCCATCTCTACGATGACTTCGGCGGGACTGTGCTCGTCCGTAGGCTCCGGTGCCAACTGTCTAATGTTTGGCACGAGGCCGGGAGTCATGCCCATGGCGATGTCCTTTTACGACAAAAGATTCTCCATCTCGTCCATAAAACGACGGATGCCCTCTTGCGCGGCATTATCGTCCGTTTTCGCCGAAATTGTATAGAACCGGCGTACTTGACCGCCTTCGCCCTGAATTTGACCCGTCACGATCACTTCCCAGACGGGCATCGGACCGCTTTCCAACAGGTCGACCGTCGCCTGAGCGAGTACTCTGCTCATTGCCTATTCCTTAAGTGAGACTGGATCACGCCCTCCAAGTCTCGCACCTTGTCCTTATGAGCAGCCAATTCGCGTAGCAACTTGTCACGCTCAAGGCGAAACCGCTCAATGTCTCTATGAGATACAGCCAGTGCCTCGCGCAGCCGCATGATGTCGCCCATGGCGCGGATCTCCTGACGCAGGCTCTCGACCCAAAGAGGGGCGGGCAGCATCGGCCTTGTGTCGTCGTTGTCGCGCTCCAAGTCCTTTATCTGACCCTGCTTGTTACCCTTGCCGCTTAACGTAAACATGGTTCACCCCGGATACAGTGGCTCGCCACGGCCTGAGCCCCGTGGGTAAATGACCTGCGACTCCAACTCCGCCAGACGCTCAGGCGAGCGCTGCAGGAGGCCGACGTCACGCATGTGCCGCATCGCCTGCGACACGGTATCGACCAAGTCGTCGTGCTTGCCTCGTGGGAACTGGCCCACCTGCGTGATCACCATATCAGCCCACTGCCGGTCGGGTGCGTAAATCATCCCTTCGGCAAAGAGGTGCTGCACGGAGTACAGGCGCGACAACTTGTCCTGCGACTTCGGATCCGACAACTGCACGGCAAAGCGCTCGTTGCCGTAGAGGCGCCGCATTTCCTGCGCCACCGAAATACCGGCCGCCTTGTTCTCGATGAGCAACTTGTCGACCTTCAGGGACCGGCACGTCGACGCCACCTTCTCGACCAACTCGTGCAACTCCAACCTCGCCTGCCACGCCATCATCAGCATGACCTTCGGGGCGCCTTCGGCATAATTGCGGTCGATGTACGACGGTCGGCCGTCAGGACCCAAGACCCTCGACGCCGTCGCCTTCGTCTCCTCCGTGAACACGCCCCAGACCGTCAACGCCGAGAAGTCGTTGCTCGTCTTCAGCGTGTACGCTGTATCTAGAGACGCCAGAATGAAGTCCATGGGTGGAAACGAGGCGTCCTCCCACGTCTGCCACCAGTCCCTCTTAATGACGCCGCCGCCCGCAGGCTCCGGCCTCTGCTGCAACTGACCGGCCGCGCCGAAGGGTCCCAACTGCTTCTCTAGGAGCGTGATCTGCTCGTCGTCGAAGCGCTCCGGCCAGAGCACCTCGCCCTGCGTCTCGCGGGGGTCCTTCCAACCAATCTTGGTGATAAACGCCCGCTCAGGCTCGTACCTCATCGGCAGGCACAGGTGAGTCCACTCGCCGACGTTCTTCTCCAAAATGTGACCCGTCAGGTCGTCCTCCGCCAGTCTCTGCTGAATCACGACGTAGGCGCCCGTCTTCGGGTCATTCAGGCGGGTGCTCATCGTCCCGTCCCACCAGTCAATCGTCGCCTGAATCGTCGCCTCAGAGAACGCCTCGTTGGCGGCGTTGGGGTCGTCGACCACGATGATCGAGCCACCTTCACCCGTCACCGCCGCGCCGATCGACGTGATCAGTCGCTCGCCGCCCTGATCGTTGCTGAAGCGCGACTTCGTGTTCTGGTCGCTATTTAATATGAAGCGGTCGCCCCACAACTTCTGATACCACGGCGATTCGATCAACCGGCGGCACTTCACCGAGTCCCTGAGCGACAACTGATTGGCGTACGACGCATGGAGAAACTGGACGCCCGGTCCCGACGTGGGACCGCGATCACTCTGCGCCCACGTCCACGCGGGCAGCGCGACCGACGTAATGCTCGACTTACCCATGCGCGGCGGGATGTTGATAATCAGCCGCCTGATCTCGCCGTCGACGACCGCCTGCAGGTGCTCTGCCACCGCCTCAATCGGCCACCCGTCCACCCACTTACTGGAATCCAAATACTTCCACGCATGGCGCAGAAACTCGTACAGGCTCTCCTCGCAGTCGGCCCTCTCAAGATCGACGAGTTGCGCCTCCGGGTCGATCATCATCCCGCCGATCTTGATGGCCATTACGTTGCTTCACCCCAACTTGTGGCAATGCGTCTGCACTTCTTACAGTAGATAACGGGGAACATCTCCCATAACAGTCCCGGCTTGAGCAAGCCGCGACAGGCTTTGCAGTGGGATTTCATTTCTCCCCCCGCGCACGGATTCGAGCGGCAAATATCTCGCCGCCCTTAACCGGCGACTTTTGTTCACACAATCGCGCACACGCCTCGCGCTCATGGGCGGCGACAAGGGCGGCGAAGGGTTCAAAATAGTCTCGTCTTGTAGGCGAAAACATATAAAGATTAAACCCTGCCTCTTCCGCCATTCGCATGATGTCATCGCGGGTCATGGCTTCTCCCCCCGCGCACGAATGGCAATGGCGCAAGCCATTGACCACGACATTTCGTTGTGGTCAACTTTGCCGGTCAAATATTCGCTATCCACTTTATCGTCACACACCTTCGCACACGCTTCACGCTCTTCGCCCCTTGCCCGCGCATCGACTTTCGCCATCAGCGCGTGAAGCGCGTCGAAGAACGTTTGATGCACCTCGGCAAACGCATACTTGACCTCTTCATCGCGGGTCATCTGAGTCTCTCCATCGGTTAGTCATACACGTCGGACAGTATCCGCCTATTCCTCGTCCTCGTCCACATACTGGGCATCCTCAGCCTTCGACTGGAGGTTTGCAGCCAACGCCGCCTTCATGATCTCCCTGAGATTCTCGCGTTGCTCAGGCGTCAACTTCCGTGAGTCAAACGTCTGGTTGGCCTGAACCTGTATCGGCTTGCCATCGGCACCCGTCACCTCTAGCCTGTCCTTCTCGCGCCACTGGGCACGGGTCTTCAGGATAAAGATACTGGCGCTGACCGCGTCCTTCCGGTCGCTCATCGCAATCTGGTACAAATTATTGGCCACGTTCGCCAACATCTCAGGGACGGCCGAGTCCAACTCGTGCTTGTAGTACTTATTGAGCGTGTTCTCGCTCAACCCCGTCAGGACCGAGATGCGCTCCACCGCGTAGCCCAAGAAGGCCAACGACTTGACCTTGTGCTTCATGATCTCGTCCACGACGTGGGCCGGGATGCCTTGTGGCCTGTCGGGTGGGCTGATCAACTCGCGGATGGGGTTGGGCTTCGTCTTACTGTTACGAGTTTTTTTTGCTTTAAGGTCTTGGGGCGTGTCCCCGGCCTGCGCCCCGTCGCCAATGATCGCCGCCTCCTGCTCGCTGACAGGCGTCACTGGGTACAAGTCTCTTTTGCTTTTTGCCATCGGTGGGTCCTTTATTAAATCCGTGCCTATAATTCAACTTTCGTCACCCTAACAAAGAGCCAACGCCATGTCAGAGTTCCACGACGAGACGCACGAAGAATGGCTGAAAAAGCCGCGACACTATAAAGAACACGACTACCACCATCACAGCGAAATAGCCAAGAAGATCGGGCAGGCCATGAAACCTCTATACGAAAGCCCTGCAAGCCGCCCGCTGTGGGACGAAATTTACAACCACTACGACAGAGGGCGCGGTAACGCCGACAATACCGCCACTGAATACCCCGGCAAATTTTCTCAAAACGACTGGGACGGCGCGTTTAGAAACAGCGTCTCAGCCAGTCTTGCAGGCGGAAAACCGCCGTCCAAAAAAACCGAAAACTTCTTTGCCAAGCACGGCATCCGCTACTAGTACCCCCCCCACCCTTTTATTTCGCGAAGGGGGGTGGGGGGTCTGTCTATAGGCGGATTCTGAGTATATGTAGTTGGCGGGCAGATCCACCACCCCACGCGCCTTTCGCCTAATACAGGGGGGGTACGGAGGGGGGTCGCCCGGTTATCCACAGGTTATCCACAGGTTATCCACAGTTTGTCCACAGGATATCCACAGCGAGCCGCGTGGCGCGTCAGCCCGCGCCTGAGTCCACCGCTGCGCGCCTGCTCTCCGCGAACTGGCGCCGCCGCTCGATGCACTGGACGCACTTCCAGACGCGGTGACGCGACGTGGGCTGCGGGCGGATGAGCCGCAGGTCGGCGACGTGGCCGCACGCCACGCAGTGCCCGCGCCGGGCCGTGGGCTTGTCTCCCACCGTCATGGCGCGTACTTCGCATAATAGCCATTATGTCGCATTGTATTATCCGTAAGTCGTTGATTGCATTG
>Ga0316223_1002723_pt1 | contig 13956 bp, 5 predicted proteins | sample TBH18009metaG_FD_206007 | JGI IMG/M metagenome (GOLD analysis project Ga0316223, IMG submission 206007) | Freshwater microbial communities from Trout Bog Lake, Wisconsin, USA - TBH18009 | ecosystem: Environmental > Aquatic > Freshwater > Lake > Hypolimnion/Profundal zone | place: USA: Wisconsin...
CAGATTTCATCAAGGCTCTCGACCAGATTCATAACCTCAGCAATATTGATGTTTCCGACACTGGCTCGGGGATGTCAATCTCTGAGCTTACCGATAACTTCCTGGTAATAGGCACGGCATCCAGGAAGAGAGAAGTAGAGAATGCTCTTGCTCGCGGGGCCACCAAATCGCCATTTTTAGGAGAAAAAGGAATCGGGCGTCTTTCGGCCATGAGACTTGGGGAAACATTGAGGGTTGAGACTGCGCGTGCGAATGACAAAACCCTCAATACGCTCGATATTGATTGGGCGGCATTTGACAAGATTGATGCGATGCTCAGCGATATCGTTATCGAACCCAAAGCGGGTGGCCCGAAACCTGATACCAACTGGTCGGGGACAAGAATAATAATAGGCTCGCTTTCCGAAGACTGGACCGAAGAAAGAGCCAAACGTATGGCCGAATACGATTTCGCTCGGTTGACCGATCCATTCATTGACCCAAAGCATCGTCCACGAGTTGCCTTGTTCTGGAATGATGAAAGGATAAGCATCCCTTGGATGGATCAAGGATTAATCGCCAACGCGCATGCTCTGGTTAAGGGATCCTATGAAATCCAGGATGGACTGCCTCAATTGCGTTGCACTCTTGAGGCGAGAAATCTTGGATTCGACCACCCGAAGGAAGTTGAGTATGTCACCATTCCGTTGCACGATCTTCAATCCGCACTGATCGGCACAAGCCAAGAACTGCCCGATAGCGCGCTAATCAATATTGGTCCATTCAATTTTGAAGCCCATTGGTATAACCGTCGCATATTGCGCGCCATCGATGGCATCGGGGAGCTGAAGGCCGTCAGATTGCTCCAGGAGCGTTGGTCTGGGATATTGCTATTCCGTGACGGATTTCGCGTATTCCCTTATGGGGAGGATGCAGATGACTGGCTTGCCCTCGATCGAAAAGCGCTACGTCGCTCCGGCTATACCCTGAACAAGACGCAATTCATAGGCCGTGTCGAAATATCACGAGTATCGAATCCCGCCTTGCTGGATCAGACGAATCGTGAAGGATTGAGGGAAACCCCGGAGCAACAAATCCTATTGGGTCTCATGCAATACGTGATTCAAGAGCAGCTTTTCAGATTCATGAAGCATGTTGAAAAGCAATACAAGGGGCAAAAGGTAGATCTCAGTGAAGCAAAATCGGAAGTTGACCGCCTTAATGCTCGCGCCAAATCGGCTCTTGGCCGACTAAAAAAAATCGCACGCGAAGAGGGAACGGAGGCGGTTGAGGAATTGCAACAAACGCTTTTCGAGTTCTCCGAATTCGCCGAGCGCGCTCGCCAGCGAATAGAGGAGGTCGAGCAGGAAAGTCGGCAAATGATAGAGATGGCCGGAGTTGGATTGATGATTGAAGTCGTCGCACACGAGTTAGCCAGAGCATCCGAAAATGCAATCGAGAATCTGGAGGCTCTTCGTGGAAAAAACGTTCCCGAAGAGGTTCGTGCCAAACTTGAATCTCTGCGGGCTCAAATGAAGAGCTTAGGAAAGCGTGTTCGAGTGCTGGATCCATTGAGCGTGTCAGGTCGTCAGCGGGTAGAGACGTTCGATCTTAAAGAACTCATTCGAGATACGCTTGAGGCTCATGAAGCGCAATTCTCCCGTCATAAAATAAAGGTGAAACTCGACATGCCCGATGGGCCGGTTCGTATCCGGGCAGTCAAGGGTATGGTTGTTCAGATTGTAGAAAATCTGATATCCAATTCGAAATACTGGCTTGAAATGCGTTCAGTCCGGGAGCGCAGCTTCACCCCAACTATTAGTTTGGCCGTGCTTAACACCCCTCCCACTATTATTTACGAGGACAACGGCCCCGGCATCGCAATCGAGAACAAAGAGCGAGTTTTTCGCTCATTCTTTTCGCTAAAAGAAAAGTCCAAGCGCCGTGGCCTCGGCTTGTTCATCGCACGAGAATGCGCGGAATATAACGGCGGAACCCTCGATCTGGATGAGCATGTATCTCCCGAGACCGGGCGTCTACATCGCTTCACACTAGAGCTTTCTGAAAGTATTCCTACACGATGACCGGCCTGCAAGAAATACTCAAATCAGCCAAAGTATGCAAGGCATTGATAATCGACGATGCATATGATGCTGTGCCTCTAGCTTCCGACTTGTCAATCGAATTGGATGAGTGGACGCAAGTATTCGACGACATGTCGGAAAAAGATAAATCCACGCTTCGGAATATCTTTCCGGCCTACGAAAGCACTCGCGCCGACAACCTTCGCGATATGGATGATTTTGTCGGTCTTTTATGGAGGAGCCGTGGCACGATCAGCAAGGAAGTGTTCGATCCATTGTTCAGCCGTTATGACACCGACAAAGCAACCGATATGGTAAAGCTGGAGAACTTGGACAGGCAACTTAAAGACCTTGGGTTGGAGTGCGACACCTCGGGACGCTCGTTCAAAGAGAAGGCCTCCTCAGCCGATATTATTTTTATCGACCTATACCTGAGCTCCTCGCAGGCATCGGAGGATATCAAAGTGTCCATTGACGGCTTGGCCGAGGTTATTTCCAAACGAAAAGCCACGCCCCCTCTTGTGGTGCTCATGTCCAACAGCACGCGATTACCAGGTAAGCGCGAGGAGTTCAGAGATAGCGCGGGCTTATTCGAATCCAATTTCCGTATCCTTGAAAAAGCGGACATCGCCGACCAGACAATACTGCGCCGCCTGCTTACTCGCCTCGCAACCCATTACGGCGATTCGTTAAAACTAGCATCGTTCGTTCATGCTTGGCAAACGGGCCTGGACAATGCGAAAAACAGAACCGCACGCCTCATACGTAAACTCAGCCTCTCCGATTTGGCGCAGATACATCAACTTCTTCTCAGCGTAGAAGGTGAACCCACCGGAACTTATCTGGTCGACGTTTTCGACAAGGTTCTTCAACATGAAATCGAACGTGAGGACTCGATCATCACGGCGGCAATCTCGCTTAACAGTCTGACAAGCGAAGCTTACCCGCCACCCCACGTACCAGGCTCGAAAGACCTGCAGGATCTGGTGCAAAGATCACTTTTCCAGAATCGGATGCGCCTGATGCTACCAGGAGCAATAGGCAGCCGTATAGCCTTCGGCGATATTCTACGGCGCAGATCCGTGCCATCAGGTAATGCTGGCGATGAAGCGCCACAAAAAGCACTTCTGGAAGACTTTGGCGACAAAGATATCCTCGCGGTTCTCAGCCCCGCATGCGATCTGCAACGAAAAGAAGCCAAGCGGGTATTACTGTTGGTGGGAACATTACAGCCATTCACTCCTTCTGACTGGAAATACAAGGATGACTCAGCAAGAACGCCAGTTATGGAAATAGTCAACGGTGAGCGTTATTGGATCAGATGGAACGTCAAGCACATCGAGACTTTGTCGCATGCTGAAATCGATAGCTTGTTGTCCGTCGAGCAACCACCGTTCGAGATCATTGCTCGACTGCGCGAATCCCACGCTTTGGAACTTCAACAGAAACTACTTTCGAGCCTCGGCAGAATCGGGATCACGGCCCAGATGCCAGCAACATTCCACATGAGTGTCGAAGCGTATCTTCCAGACGCTTCGAAAAAACCATTCAGACTCGATATACCAGCACTTAACGATGGAGGCGTTTGCTTCATCGGACGGCCCGATGATGACGGAAAACCACAGGAGCGCCTCATACTAGCCGAAGATGCTTGCGAGGCTATTTGCCAGGCAATAGGATCGGTCGATCTGGGAGCTGTTCATTCGGGCGCACACGATATCATCAAGCATTTGCGCAACTCTGACGATCTTTTACAAGCATTGGAAAAAGGAGTTTTCTTGCCTGGTGCGAGAAGCCAAGGTTACAAGGATATCGAAGCTCAGAACGGGAAGGTTATCGGTTTGGTCAATCGATTCAAAATCAACATCGATACCGTGCTAATAAATAATAAAATCCTTCCCAAGTCGGGCATTATTTTGTCGGTGTTCGACCAAGAATCTTCAATGCCCCCAGAGGCGGACGTTTAAGAGCCAATTATTCAGCCATCGGCTGAATAAGGATTGCGATACATCTCTCAAACAGCATTGTCGGCTTGTATTGCCTTTACCGCCAAGCCGATATCTTCATCGGATAAGTATGGCGCTTGCGCAAAAACCAATCCCTGCTCTCCGTTCAACTTGGCCGCCAGATGTCCCTTGCCCAGCAACAGTTCGGCTCCGGGCCTATCGAGTGCTATCTTCGAGGTCGCCTCGCTGGCAACTTTAAGGATCAGGCGATTGCCCAGGTTCTCGCGAAGCTGCATGGGCATGACATCCTTGTCGGGGCGTTGGGCGGCGAAGATCAGGTGTATGCCTGCGGCTCTGGCCTTGACACCCAAGCGCTGGACGGCAGCACTTACGGCCCCCTTGTAATCGTCGTCGAGCATCCAGTCAGCGAACTCGTCATGAACCAAAAACACCATCGGCAATCTGTCTGATGGTGCCGATTTTGCGTTGTAGGTAGCAAGGTCCCGCGCACGCGCCGAAGCAAATAGCCGGTAGCGCCCCTCCATCTCTTCTACGAGTGCCGAAAGAACTTCTGTTGACCGCTCTCTGGTTGTCACGATAGGTTCGCGCATGTGCGGAAGGTCTTCTAGTGCCGAGTAATCTACCCCCATCTTCGGGTCGATCAGGACGATGTGAGCGAGGTTTTTCGGATTGGTGGCTGCGATATCCAGCAGCATTGCCTGGATCAGCACCGACTTGCCGCTTCCCGTTGCTCCGGCTACCAACGAATGCGGCTCATGTGAGGCCAGTCCGCCGAACTCGCCTCCCAGATTCAGATACAGCAACGCACCATTTATTTCTTGCAATCCGAGGACGAAGGATGTGTTGATGCCCGCCGCATTCCTGTTCAAGGATCTGCGCGCCCACAAGTCCCACAGCGAAACCGACTGCCTCTTCGAGCCCGCAATCGTAACGACAATCTCGCCTGGCTTAGGCTGCACGGTTACCAGGTTGATGGCGTGAGTCGTCAATAACTGCATCCGTTTCGCTTCGATATCTTCAACGCGCAACCGATCCGAACCAGCAAGCCTGACCAAACATCCGTTAGGCGTAAGCCTGGTCCCCAAAACTGCCGCTTGAAGACCGTATCCGTTTAGCGCGGATTTGAGCTTGCGAGTCGTTTCTTCCGCCCACGCCTCACGTTCATCAACTCCAGCCGTGAGCACGGCAGCCTTGGCTGCGATAAGTTCGGCCAGGCCCGCCCCAAAAGGGCTCTGCTCGACAGGGGCGGAAGGTTGGATGGTCGAAACTGGCTGCTCGGGAGCAGGTTCCGGCACTTGAGTTGCCGGAGTAGATGAGGCAACGGGGATGGGCTCGGCTACTGCCCCTACGTTTGGAGTCAAGAGTTCGATCATGGAAATCCATGCAACCCTGGGTGCCGGAAGGCGTGGTGACGTAGAAATCCACGGCTGACCAGTTCCAAGTAGGCTTCTGATAGACGATGGGTCTTCTTTTCGCGAATAGGATTCGACAAGGCTGCGCAACTCGGGTCGGTCAAATACCTCCTGCCATGCCTGTATCCCGTCGGTCTCATCGATCATAACCTGCTCCGAACCAGAGTGCCCCGTCGCCGGATCGGCGGAATGGACGAAAATATGCGAATAACCCCGTAGCGAGATTTTGGCCTCGCCATCGCGTAGTTTGGCCCTGACTCTTTCCAGCAGTCCAGAACATCCAGGTGGAATCTCCGCGTCGATGAGCAGATCGGCCAACCTGGACAACCACACATCGCGGTCCAAGCGCCCAGGATCACCGAAGAGTGCCGCCCGGAACGTCGAAAGCGTAGCCATGAGTTGGGCTTTCGACGAGCGGCGGGCTTCGGCAGCGCCGCTGCCAGACACATATTTAGACTCGACAACGGCCACATGTAAAAGAGGACCGTCTTCGGTTTCCTCGACGCACAGACCTAAGATATCGGCGATGCGGTTTTCCTTTTGGGCGAGCCAGTCGGCGTAATCGTCAAGCAAGAAAAACACACTGAATGTCGGCCTTAATCCTGAGCCAGAAATAACCTTGAACTCGCGTTCTAGCAGATAGCGGCTCATCACGAGACCTATCATTTCTCCTGCAGAAACCCCACGCTTGGCGGCCCGCAATACGATATCGCCAGAAATGGATAGGGCGTCTTTCTTGACCCGGTCGGCTAATTTCGCCATCTCATCGGCATCGAACGGAAGCCCCAATTCGCCGAGTCTTCGGCGGGCCAACACGCCCAACAGCCTGAGCTCGGAAGTCGAGCTGACAATCATGTTCCGTCCGTTGGTGGAAGCTCTACGATATCTGACCACCGTAACCCCATTGGCTTGAAGCTGCCGTTTATCGAGCAGCTCGTCGTAGGTTGCCACCCATTCGGCCAAGTCGTGAGCGTCGTCGAGAGTTCCCTTCAACAGTTCGTTTTGCAAAGAGATGCGACGGGATGGTAAAAAACTTGTTCCTGCGGATGTATCCGTTTGACGGACAACGGATGCGACCGCTCCGACATACGCCCAGCCCGATGCTGTTTGCCTCGGACAGGTCAAGAACGTTGTGGACTTGAGTTCGTTCTCACCCGAAACGCTCCGGTAGGACCATCGGGACGGTGCGTGTTCCAAGCTCGGACGGTCATTCGTCCAATCCACGGGTATCCAATCCACCGTTGCCGTTCTCGATACGACGTCGTGAAGAAAAGCGACATCGAACGCCCTGAAACCATCGTTGGCCTTCGCTGGTGTTGACGAAGGTGGTGCTACCGAAATGCGCAGCTTGGACATGAAGTTCGCGGATGTTTCGCTGACTATAGGCAGATCGGGGTCGTCACCGGCCTTCGTCACGAGTTCCGCATAGACCCGCCTGAGCTTCGACAGGTCGCGATGGCGGACCGAAACGTTGCATTGAAAATCCATTTCCGATTGCATGCTGGAGAGCTCGCGCACGACGGCAAGAGGCAGTTCTGCGGCATCCGCGTTGTAGAGCAGAACACTGAGATTGGACGCTTCGTGGGGCTGCAAGCCGACGTAACGCTCTATAAGCTCCCGCACCTGTTTCGCCGCCGCCGAAGGGTCTACATCAGTCAACAGGTCCTCATTTCCACGCACCGGACGTTCGAGAAGGCTGTAGCCGTTTACGGTGCTGGTTTCGGACACAAGGATCGGGGTACCACCGCGTTGAACCACGGCGATCTCCGGATAAAATGGATGCGCGAGCTCTTCCGAAAACTCGCGGAAGAAGATCCCACGGTCGCCGAACAGAACGTTGTCGCCGCTCAATACATGCGTCACGAGCCCCGCGACCCGCCGCGTCTTCACGGCCAGAGCCTTCATCCTCTCGGGATGCCAGGGCGGAATAATCATACAGGGCTGTTCTCCGGAAACGCGCACCGTGCCCACGGACAGAATCTCGGCGACCAACTTGGAGCGGCACACGTCGCCCCTCGCATGAATCGCCAAAGCACGCAGCAACGCCCCGAACGACTCCGCCTGCCGCAATACCGCCTCGCCGTGAAGACCGGCTCCGATAAAATCGGTTAGAGCCTGGATGTAGTCCGTTTCGAACCCATCCCAAGCGGTGCGCAACTCGTCGCGCTGTTCATCGGAAAGCCGCCCATCCGCAGCCAGCTCGTCGATTCTGCGCTTGATCTCGGCACGAAAACTGCGCAACCGGTTGGGCGGTGGCACAAGAGATCCCGCATCCCGCGAATAGGTGGCCTCCAACGTTCCAGTGTCGAGCAGCGAAACGCTTTGCACTCCACCTTTTTTGCTCACAAGCCGCCTCGGGACCTCGGTGCAACCGACCGATCCTTTGTCCTTGAGCCTCATCATGTCGTCGACCAGCGAGAGACCGATCGACTCGGGACGGTAGACCCACAGCAACTGCGTTTTCTCCAGAACAGATTCCTGTTGGCCTATGCGTTCGACAAGAGCCACTTCGAACTTGATCTGGATGGAGTTCTTGGCAAGCGATGAAACTAATTTCAGCTTGTTGCCCTTGATCTCCTTCTCCTTCTCAAAGAAAGCTGGAAAATCGAACAACGGGTCGGGCAGATTCGCGGCCCCCATCCGTTCGACGCGCCAATCAACTTTGGAACCCATCAGCTCCTTGAGCCCGCGATACATCGCAGAGAAATAAGCTCCGACATCGTGATTGAATCGCTCGCGCCATTCCTTGCGCCCCTTCGAAACGGTGAAGCGCAAGAATCGTTCTCCTTGCGCCTCCCCCGCTCCGACCACGAGCCTGTGGGCCACACCGGCAAACCCATCGAAGAAATCGTGGCACTCGATGGGCTTGCCGAAGATGACCTTTTCCCATCTGGCATGTAGCTTTGTATTCTGTTCGATGAAACGACGGTGGAGCTCGAAGAAGGTCTCGTCGTCTTCGTTCCAATCCGACCTCTTCTCCCTAGCCCTCAGATCCTCAAGATGCTTGCGCCAACGTTCTTCAAGAACATCCGTATCTTCGTAATCGTGGTCGAAAAAATGAATGGTGGAATCCGCCAAACCCTGCTGGCGTTCCCTCGGCTTATCGAAGATGAAGTGAACACCGTCCATCTCCCATTCCAGCACCGCGATCTCAGCGGCGGTCTGTTCGTCTCCGGGAAGCGCGTTGATGAACGCTTCGAGCGACACCCGCACGCTATCCTGGATGGAGGTCGCATTCTCTTCCAATCTCTGGCGCATTTCCTCGGGGTCCAGGGGCTGGCCGTTGGACCGCAACCGCGCCAACAGCGGAGCCCGGTTAACGAATAACTTTTCGAACGCCTTGCGCCACGGGCCAACCGATGGCCCGTAAGTTTTAGCATTGGAGAATAAAGATGTGTCCCTCGGCAGTCCCGCACGGGGCAAGGCCCAGCCTATCGCGTCGCGGATGGGAAGCCCGTGGGCGGATGTGGCCTCGCTCACCAGCGCGCAGTAATCTCCGAGTTGGCCCAAGGCCAACTCCGAAGCTCCCATCAGCCCTTTCAGTGCCGCACGGAATACGGCACGGTCGTCCGGAGTAGGTGCGATGCCCGCCACATGACAGGTCGCATCCACCCATACGTCCTCGTTCGCCCTGAACTCTTTTGCCCCGAGAGCGGTTACATGGCCCAAGGTGTCCGCAAGATTGTGCTCGTTCCCGTTGGCCGTAAGCAGTGCCTCTTTGGTGGTTCCGGCATTGCGAACCGCACCAGCATTCTGTGCCGTCAGCGCTTCCTCGGGGAGTCCTTGCCCATCCACTAAAGAGGCGGGAATGCGCAGATCCACCCGCGAACTGAGGGCCGGATTCGCTAATATCTCCCGCACGATCGATGCTATTTGCCCAGGGGCCAGCTTGTCGAGCCGGAACAGCGCCGCCGAATCCGGCATCGTGCCATCGCTCTGCCTCGCATCGCCCAGCCTGCGCTGCAAAATATCGGCACCGACGCGCCCAATGATTCTATCCGTGAGCATCAGTCATCTCCCTTGGAGCCGAAAGGATTTTCCACAAAGGAACATGAATCGGAAAGCCGCCTGACCAGGCCCAACCCGACCAGGCGAGTTTCCAGATTTCCCCGGTTCTCGCTCAGCGCTTCTTGATCCACCTGTTTTTCTCTGACCAGATGTGCACCTTCCATGTCTCCGATAACAAGACCGTAACGTCGGCGAACCTCCTGCAAGAACTCATCGAACTGCATGCGGTCATCGACTATGGTTACAACCAGCGTCTTCAATAGCCTGTCGTTGGGCGCATACCTGGTGCGCCGGGCCAAACGGCGCGAGCTGAGCCCTATTGCGCGAGACCATGCCGCATGTATTTTTCCGATATGTTGCTCGTGTCTGGATTCTGCCCGTTCGGCTAGTTCTCGCACCAGATCGTCGCCCGAGCGGCGCTCGTATTCGCCATCAACTGGCGGCCATTGGAAACTTTCCCTCATCAGCTTGACGCATTCACCTTCGGGGTCGTCCGAACCCACGGCGGTTGCCCAAACATCGGTAAGCTTGATCTGTTCGACGGCGGAACGGACGGCCCGGAGCGACAGAGCCTGGTTGGCTTGGTAGGAGTCGCCGGAAAGTGCTCTGACTTTGGTGCGTTCGCGGGAGACTATCTCGCAGACGATTTCGACGGGCTCGGCATCTCCCGACTGTTTCTTGCCGCACTCAAGAAAATAAAGCAGGAGGTTCAGCCCCGCACTGGCTATCAGATGCTCCAATGCGTCGTAGATCGGCATATCCCGAGATAGAATCGCCAGCCAGTCTTCGCATAGCCTGTCGAAACGGGGATTCGATGCGTATGGCAGGTAGCCTACATCCCGTGGCTCGTTGGCAAACTGCGGTTCGCCCTGGAGCGCTTTAACGAGCCGGTTCATCGGAGCCTTCGAGTCGTATAGTCGCTCGATAAGTTTCTGCCCCAACTCCGGTCCCCGCGTGGCCCTGCTCAACATCAGATACAGCAACTCTCCGGTGCGTGCGAAAAATCTGCGGTCGTTCGACGCCCCGCTAGATTCGACTCGCAGATCTTCGTATAGGGCATCGGGTCCGAACGGAAAAACGAACTTCGAACTCCAGCGCTTGTTGCTGCGCGCCTCGAAAGCCGAGGACCGGAGTAGCTCTATAGCTTTGGCAAAATCATCGAAGTTCAAGAATACCTGCCGCAGGTATTCCATATCGTCGTCGCCTAGTCCCGTCGCATCCTCTGCGAAAAGTTCTTTCCAGGATTTCCATTTATCATCGTCGGGAATGGCCTTTTCGCTCACCGACTCCACGTAGGGATTATTAAACAGCAAACCCCTCAACCTTATCTGCCTTTGGGGGCGATAGCGAACGCGGTCGGCTGGTGCAGCTATCAGCGGGGTATCCTTGTTCGAACCCAAAACACCCAAAAACTCCAAAACGGCCATGTGGGGGAGCTGCTCATCATAAAGACGATGGCCCCAAATGTGCTCATCAACAGCAAAATCAACACCATCTATTTGATGCCTCATAAGCCGGTCCTCACGGTGACAGGTCGCGAAAAGCCGTGCCCGTTCTGCTCGATTTCGATGAAGCTAAGTGTCAGTGTTCCCTCCTGCGCCCCAGGTTCCTCCTCGTCTTCATCCTGCCTGCTATCCCTGAGCAACTCCGCTTTGCGCAGAAGTTTGGCCTTGAAGGCCAGCATATCTTCTAGGCATTCGTTGGAGAAGCTACCAGGCAAATAGCCCTCGTCTACGCGACATAAGAATTCGAAACGGACGGGGGAGAGGTTGAATGTGACCGAGCCAGATTGGCCCTGTGCCAAAGCCACATCCAACGATGGACGCCCGGTCTGAGTATCGAGTTTTATCGACATCCCGATTCCGCCTACTCGTCTGGCGGGTGCTTCCGTGTCGCAGAGAACACTGATTTTTGATTGGGTGAACCCGCCCGAGCTCGCAACAAATATGCGGTCGGCATTTTCGATCAGTAGTCCCGTCATGACGCGATTCAGCCCCCGCACAATACGAGCGCGAACGGTTTCGTTCACGGGTTTACGTTCGGCCAATGCCCTGGTCAAGTCCAGATAATCACCCGCGAATCGGAATGCCGTCATTCCCCAGAACGGATAGTCGGTCTCCGTCTCGGGCAAAGTAAAAAACAGGCGGCGGCGTTGAGCCTCCAATCGGTCCAGAAAATCGGCGGCCCCATTCTCCAGGCGGGCGGCTTCCTCTCCTTCCAGATAACGTTGCTGGGCGGCCAGAAAGGAAGGGGTTGCTCCGTATATAGGATCTGATGCGACCAGTCGAGAGAACGCATCAGCAAGTTTCACGTCATCGGCCCCGTAGACCAACAAGCCGTCAACACCGTTGGAGGTTTCCTCGCCGATTCCGAATGAGGCCAGCGCCTTAAACACGGGTCTGTCAAGGGCTCTCCTCCTGGGAAGATTGGCTCCGAAGACGTTGTCGTAAAGGCTTCCTTTCTCCGTAGTTCCCTCATCCTGATATCTGGAGACATCGGCGCAAGCCATCAATCCTTCTTTGGCGTCACGATGCCCCAGAATCATGTTCGCTACCAAAGCGAGCAGGTCCCTCACAGGTAAATGCCACCCATTGAGTCTTGCAACCTCAACCAGGTCACCGAGCTTTCGTGCAAATTGTTTGCCATCCTTGGCACCAAGCAGGCGTTCTCGGTTCTCGAAAATAGGGCATACGCGTCCCGCAGATTGAAGCGGGCATTTGATGCAGTTCGCCCACTCGGGGTGCCCGGCTACGCTCGACAAGACTTCTTCTAGTGATTGCCGGTGAGATGCCTTGCTGAGATCGTAAATCGCAAGTCTATCGGGCACCTGACCCGATAACAGGAAGGCGTCCTGCACCGGCTTTCTAAGAGGATTGACCCTGTTCTGTCGAAGACCTATGTCTCGCAAACGCTCAAGGATCTGGCCGTGATTGGCCGCCACTACCAAAAACTCGGAATCCTCAGAACCCAAGACCGAACGCTCCAGCAGCCCCAAAACCTCGTCGCTTTGGACGTCGTTGAGCTCGCTCAGGTCTTTCACGAAAACAGCGCAGCGCCCATCGGGCAGGTTGAGTTTCTTAACCAGCGTAGGCTCGGACCATTCCCGTGAGTTCCCGCCCATCGAGACCCAAAGGCTGCGGCAGTGATAAGTTTTCCCATCACCGGCAGTCCCCGCTATAAGAATCGAGCCCGGCGCACCAGAAGCCACACGCTCCTTCATTTTGTCTAACAATGGGCTCGTGAGCGTTATGGGCTGAACCTTGGCACGGCCCAGCGCACCGGTCACGTATTCGTCAAAAAGATTGGCATTGTTGGGGGTCGGGCCGTAGGAACGCAAAAAGCGAATCCACGCGCTGGCGGGTGGGCTGATGGGTTCTTGTCCATCAGAAGATGATGCACACATAGATTGAATCCAAATATTTTTATAAGGAAGCCAGCTTGGCGCTCCCAACGGTTTATTCACATAGCATCAATCTGACGCCACGGCTCGCATCTGTCCTTGCCTCTACACTGGGCGGGTAGGCAATAAAATAAGGCCGTCAGTATATAATCAAATCGTGCGCTTGCGTTGGCAGTATCCATAAAGGTTCGGAACTTCTGTGAACTTCCTTATCCCTGCCATTTTGGCGGGATAGATGTCACATAGCACAGCGTGTTTGAAAGGAATGAGCGGAAATGGATAGATTCGACCGAAGCAGGATTTTCTACCATGGCTCAACGGCTAAATTCCTTGGCATTTGGTTTATTTAGCGGATTAATCTCTTACTCCAAAACCTTACCAGAACCGATGGGAAAAACGGAAGTTGCTTTTTATTTGATGTATTTCAACGGACGTGTTAACAGTTCATGGCAAAACGGCCATATCACGGTTTGAGCATGTAACCTTCAAAATCAGGCAGGATTTACACAATCGGTTCAAGATTATGGCTATTGAGCAGGGAACGACAGTAGGGGAAATTCTGAAGGGTCTGGAGAAAAGGTATCTCAAGTGAGTTGCACAAAGGTATATAAACGCGACAGCATGAAAAATGCGAAGGCATTAGCAGCTGCTGTAAATGATCTAGGCAACAGCAAACTATCAGCGACAGCCTCTCTTTCTAGAGGAGGAGGCAAATGTTGGGATTTGATTATTATCTATGAAAGTGAGCAGGACCTAGAGGCCGCTATCGGGGCAATGTCGACTTATATCTTAAAGACTTAACCCTTTTCATTAGTAGCAAAAAAGGGAGAGAGCCCCCCGCATTAAGCAGCAGGGGTTGCTTGCATTGTTAGCCCCTTAGTATCAAAGCCAACACAATCAACAACTCAATATACAAGTGTATGTGTTCCATGTTTTACCTCCCAATGTCATGCAAGCACTAGCTTGCTTTAGTATTTAGTGTTGCTGGCATGACGAAAGAAATTTTTCGCCTACCCAACACCGGCAAACACAAGGTTTGAGCCAGTTTTAGCGTTGTTTTTAGATAAATGCCATAAACACCAGTGGGTTAAGCTTCGTCTTTTTAA
>Ga0316223_1002730_pt1 | contig 13917 bp, 10 predicted proteins | sample TBH18009metaG_FD_206007 | JGI IMG/M metagenome (GOLD analysis project Ga0316223, IMG submission 206007) | Freshwater microbial communities from Trout Bog Lake, Wisconsin, USA - TBH18009 | ecosystem: Environmental > Aquatic > Freshwater > Lake > Hypolimnion/Profundal zone | place: USA: Wisconsin...
CAGCCGCTCGCGCAGCTGGCCCCGGAAGCACCGGGCGAGGGAGGCCAGGAAAGCCAGGGCCTCGGCCTTGACAATCTTTTCAAAATCGGGGGAGAGGGGCCCCAGGATGGTCACCCCCTGGATGGTCTTCGTGTTCATACTGACTCCTGAGAATTGATCTCACTCCCAATCTCGACTAAACTGATCCGATTACAAGAACGCAATGCACAACAGCCCGTCGGCCTGTCAAAAACCGCAAATGCCCACCCCTGAAATCTGTAAACTCTGAAAACTTCCCGAGAGGATGCCGCCATGCTCGACCTGCCCTCCAGCCGCACCGCCCCCAGGCTCGGTGCCAAGGTCCGCGCCCTCCGGCGGCAGGAGGGCTTGAGTCAGGTGCAGATGGCCGAGCGCCTCTCCATCAGCGCCAGCTACCTGAACCTCATCGAGGCCAACAAGCGCCCGCTCACGGCCAATCTGCTGATCCACCTGGCGCACGCCTTCAAGGTGGACCTCAAGGTCTTCGCGCCCGAGGAGGACCTGCGCCTGTCGGAGGATCTGATGGAGGCCTTCGGCGATCCGCTGTTCGAGCTCCTGGACCTGCCGGCCTCCGAGGTGCGCGAACTCACCCAGAACTGCCCCTTCCTGGCCCGGGCCGTGTTCCTGCTCTACCAGTCCTACCGCGAGGCCCGGCGGCTGCACGAGACCCTCACGGACCGCCTCAGCGATGGACAGGGACTGTCGCCCCAGACCGCGCCCCTGGGGCCGGAGGCGGTGGCCGATTTCATCCAGCGTTCCATGAACCATTTCCCCGAGCTGGAGGAGGCCGCGGAGCAGCTCTGGAAATCCGCCGGGCTGGAGCAGGACCTCATGTACGGCGGGCTCATGGCCGCCTTCAAGAAGCTCGGCGTCACCGTGCGGATCCTGCGCACCGGCGAGGAGCCGGGGATCCTCCGGCACTTCGACGGGGACACGAAGGTGCTGAACCTCTCGGAGCTGCTGCCCATGCGCAGCCGGGCCTTCCAGCTGGCCCACCAGTGGGCGCTCCTGGCCCTGGGCGACATCCTGGACCGCCTCACCGAGGATCCGCTGCTGGCGGGTCCCGTGGCCCGCTCCCTGGCGCGGGTGGCCCTGGCCAACTACTTCGCGGGGGCCGTGCTCATGCCCTACAAGCCCTTCCTGAAGGCCACCCGGTCGGCGCGCTACGACATCGAGCTCCTGTCCCGGCGGTTCCAGGCGGGGTTCGAGCAGGTCTGCCACCGCCTCACCACCCTGCGCCGGCCGGGGGAGGAGGGCATCCCCTTCCACTTCAGCCGCATCGACATCGCCGGCAACATCTCGAAGAGCTTTTCCGCCTCGGGGATCCGGTTCGCCCGCTATTCGGGCTGCTGCCCCCGGTGGAACATCCACGCCTCCTTCCTGACACCGGGGCTCATCCGCACCCAGATCAGCGAGATGCCCGACGGCCGCAAGTACTTCTGCATCGCCCGCACCCTCGACAAGGAGACCGGCAGCTACCGGGGCCAGCACGCCATCCAGGCCGTGGGCCTGGGCTGCGAGATCGGCCACGCCCGGGAGATGATCTACGCCGACGGGCTGGTGCTGGACCAGCCCCCGGTGCCCGTGGGCGTGACCTGCCGGCTGTGCGAGCGCATGGACTGCGAGCAGCGGGCCTTCCCGCCGCTGCAGCAGGCGCTGAACGTGGAGGAGGACACGCGCAGGAGCAGCTTCTACGCGCACCTGGAGCCGGGGAGCGGGAGGCATCCGGGGCGGTGAGCGCTGGGGCCGGTTGCCGCTTGAGGGGCGCCATGAATGAAACAAGCCATTTGATCCCTGCAGGTTGAGGCAGCGGGCCCCCACGAGGTCGACCTGCCGGGACGGGGATGCGAAACGCTCGATTTCCATACCGGTGATCGGTGGCATCTATGATCAAATAATTCAGTTACGTATGGATGGGTGCCAGGTTCCTCATCGCCCTGGCCCCCGGGAGACCCTGACATGCCGAAACTCTCTGATCCCCTGGAAGTGAAAGGTCTGCACCTGCGCAACCGCCTCGTGATGGCGCCCATGGTGACCGGCCTGGCGGTGGGCAACGCGCCCACCGAAGCGCAGATCCACTGGTACCGGGTGCGCGCCCGGGGCGGCGTGGGCCTCATCGTGGTGGAGGCGGCGGCCGTCGCGCCGGACGCCACGCTGCTCCAGACGTCCATGGGCATCTGGGACGACGCCCAGATCCCGGGCCTGGCCCGCCTGGCGGCGGCCCTGCGCGCCGAGGGCGTGCCCGCCGTGCTGCAGCTGGTCCACGGCGGCGCCCGGGCCTTCCGGGCGGAGGCCGACGGCGCGCGCATGGGCCCCTCCGCGGTGGCCCTGATGCCCGGCCCCGCGCCCAGCGCCATGATCGAGGCGGACCTCGAGGCGGTCATCGACGCCTTCGCCCAGGCCGCCCTGCGCGCCCGCAAGGCCGGCTTCGACGGCGTGGAACTCCACGCGGCCCACTACTACCTGCTCTCCGAGTTCCTGTCCCCCTACACCAACCGGCGCACGGACCGCTGGGGCGGGGACCGGGAAGGCCGGGCGCGCCTGGCCGTGGAGGTCGTGCGGGCCGTGCGCGGGGCCGTGGGGGAGGCCTTCCCCCTCTTCTGCCGCCTGCACGCCTTCGAGGACATGGAGGGCGGCCTCAGCCCCGAGGACGCGATCTTCACGGCCCAGGCCCTGGAGGCGGCCGGGGTGGACCTCCTGGACCTCTCCGGCATCGGGCGGGCTTCCCTGGGCGAGTGGCAGGGGCAGGCCTACCTCAACACCAGCTCCCTGCTGCCGAAGGAGGCGCCGGCGGGCGCCTTCGCCCCCTTCGCGGGGCGGATCAAGGCCGCCGTCGGCATCCCCGTCATCACCGTCGGCAAGCTGGCCGCGAAGGGCGCGGCCCAGCAGGTGCTGGACCTCGGCCAGGCGGACCTGGTGGCCCTGGCCCGCACCCTCATCGCCGATCCCGAAACGCCGAACAAGCTCCTCACCGGCCGCGACGACGAGGTGGAGCGCTGCCAGGAATGCCTCGCGTGCTTCGCGGCCATCCGCAAGGGTCCCGTGCGGTGCTCCGTGAACAAGGAACTGAACTGACGGCGCGTCCATAGCGTTTGGTCTTCCACGTCTTCCCAAGGTATCTTGGTCTGTGCTCAATCCCGACCCCATGAAACGTTCCAATGAAAGGTTCGCCCGCCTTCCGGGGCGGCCTGTCGGGGCCCAGCGCCCGGCGGAGCGCTGAGCCGTGGCCGCCGGCGCCCAGGTCAAGGATCCCGCGTTCATCGCCCAGTGCATGCGCGAGCTCGTGGCCTCGGCGGAGGAGTTCCCGATCAAGGTGGAGGGCACCAAGACGCTGCCCTATTCCGCCGTCCTGGTCCGCGCGGACCATGGGCAGATCATCGTCAAGCTGGTGCGTCCCCTGCCGCCGGCCCTGGCCGCAGGCGCCCTGTTCGAGATGGTGTTCGCCGCCCAGGACAAGCGCTTCGAGGGCCGGATCACCTTCGCGGGGCGGGAGGGCTACCTCCAGTACTGCTTCGTGTGGCCCAAGTCCCTCCTGGCCTCCGACCGCCGCCTCTGGAAACGCTACCCGATCCGGCCCCGGGAGGATTTCCAGGTGGCTGCCCAGGATTCCGACATCCCCGGGCACGGCATCACCGGCCCCCTGCTGAACCTTTCCCTGGGGGGCCTCGCCTTCCGGGTGGACCGCATGCTCCGGCTGGAGGACGGGATGCCCATCCGCCCGGGGGCGCACCTGTTCGAACGGGGGAAGGTCCTGTCCCTGCTGAGGATCCGGGGCCTGCCCCGGGGCGAGGTGCTGGAGGCCCGGGGCATGGTGGTCCGGGTGGCGGAAGCCAATTCGGAGCTGGTGGTGGGCGTGCAGTTCACCGGGCTCGGGGAGCAGGAGAAGGTCAGCCTGGCGCGTCTCCTGGAGACCCGGGAGCGCCAGGCCAGCCAGAGCGCCAACGCCCTGGGCGTCGGCATCGACCCCATCGACTGGCCCGTGGGCGCGCAGGCCATGCGGGCCATCGGCGAGAGCCTGCCCGATCCGGAGGCTCCGGCGGCGCCCGCGGCGCCGGCCGGTCCCGAGGAGGCCGGCCTGGCCGCCCTGGCCGCCCTGGAGCGCCGGAGCACGAGGCTCCTGGTCGTCTCGCCGCCCGGGGAGGACTGCGAAAGGATCACCCAGCTGCTCCAGGGCGCGGGCTACTGGCGCTTCGAGACCGTGCCGGGCCTGTTCGAGGCCCACGCCGCGTGGAAGGCGGCCGGGGACGAGCCCTTCCGCCTCCTCCTCGTGGACCTCGAGCCCAGCCGGGCCGAGGACCTGGAGCCCATGGGCGCCGTGCGCCACCTGGAGCCGCTGTTGCGGTCCTTCGGGGCGATTCCCGTGGCCTTCGTGACCCGGGTGCCGGATGCCATGCTGGAGCTCATGGGACGGCCCGGCTTCGGCGCGCTCGCCCAGGAAGTGGGCACGGGCCTGGGCTGGGTGGAGCTGCTGGCCGGCCTCCTCAGGGGGCCGGCGCAGTAGGGCCGCGCCGCCCCCACCGGGCCGCAGCCCGGCACCGGTGCAGCCATTCCACGGCCGGTATTCTTTCCCAGGCCGGGTTTCCTGCGGGTCCCGGCCACCCCGCCCCGGCCTCGCCACCGTCCCAAGCCAGCGTCGGCGCCATCCTGATCCGCTCCCGCCCACTCGAAGCCCGATCCCCGGGCCCCAGGTCCCCCCGGGCAGCCTGGAAGCCCCAGTTCGCCCCCGGCGCCATCGAAGCCTGGGCGTGCAACAACGAGACCCATCCCCGGCCGAGCCCCACCGACGCCGGCTCCGCCGGCGGAGGCACAGGGGGCAAGGTCGGAACCCGCAACCCCCCGGAAGCGAACCCCCTCCCGGAACGTTTATTCGATCGGCAAGCGGCCCTGGGTCATGCGGATGATCGCCGGCACATGCAGGTCCTCGGCCAGGTTGGCCATTTCCCCGCTGGGCGTGGGCGCCTGGGGCAGGAGCCGGGTGGGCGTGAGCGGGCTGGCCTCGCCCGTCATCTGCCCCGAGGGGGCTTCCCCGTAGATCCGCACGGACTCGCCCTGGGCGGCCCGGGCCTCCATGGGCGGCAGGTCCGCTTCCATGATCTCCTCGCGGTCCAGGACGCTCCCGGCTTCCTGGAAGCCCGAGGCCAGGACGGTGACCAGGGCGCGGTCGTCCAGTTCGGGGGCGTCCACCTGGCAGAGCTTGATGTCGGCGTGGCCGTGGTAGTGCCGGCTGAGGTAGCCCATGGCGGTCTCGACCGCGGAGAGCTCCACCCGGTCCCAGTCGGCCATGATCGAGACGATGACCTGGGAGGCCAGGCCCGAGGCGTCCCGCTCCAGCAGGGGGCAGTCCAGGGCCTTCTGGAGGGCGTCCAGGATGGCCTCCTCGCCGCGGCCGGTGCCGGTGCCGATGAGGGCCTCGCGCCCGTTGCGGAGCACGGCCTCCACGTCGGCGAAGTCGCCGTTGAGCGCGCCCGGCCGGAGGATGAGGTCGGTGATGCCGCGCACGCCCTGGATCAGGACGCCGTCGGCCATGCGGTAGGCCTCCTTGACCTTCACGCCCTTCTCGCACAGGGACAGCAGCTTCTCGTTGGAGACCACGATGACCGTGTCGGCGGTGCCGCGCAGGTTCTCAAGGCCCGCCAGGGCCTTGTCGGCCTTGTTGACGCCCTCCCACCGGAACGGCGTGAGCACCACGGCCACGGTGAGCGCCCCGAACTCGCGGGCGCAGCCGGCGACGATGGGGGCGGCGCCCGTGCCCGTGCCGCCGCCCATGCCGCCCGTGATGAAGACCATGTCGGCGCCCTGGAGCTGGGCCAGGATCTCGTCCCGGCTCTCTTCGGCCGCGACCGCCCCGCGCTCGGCGTTGCCGCCGGCGCCGAGGCCGCGCATGCTCAGCGGCCCCAGGGGGATCTTCACGTGGGCCTTGCTCTGGGCGAGGCTCTGCTGGTCGGTGTTCATCGCGATGAACTGGACGCCGGTCACGCCGCTGAGGATCATGCGGTCGATGGCGTTGCAGCCTGCGCCGCCCACGCCGACGACCTTGATGTTGGCGCCGGGCAGGGTGATGGGGCTGGGCAGGAAGGGGATTTCGGACATGAAGGCTCCGTCGGACGTCATTAAAGCAGTCTCTTGATCTTGTCCATGAGACTGCCGCCCCGGCTGGGTCTGGTTGGGGTGTCGTTGAGGCCCCGGTTGAGGGCTTTGACGGCCCCCAGGGCGTTGGTGTAGAGCGGGTTGGCGATGACCTGGGACAGGCCCTGGACGCCGATGACCCGGCCGAGCACGACCCGCGGCCGGCCCAGGATGTTCTGGGCCAGGATCGGGAGGTGCGGCAGGAGCGCGCCGCCGCCCACCAGGTGGACGCCGCCGTGGATTTCGTGGATGAGGCCCGAGCGGCCGATCTCGGCCAGCACCATGTTGAGCAGTTCGACGGCGCGGGCGTGGAGGACCTCGGCGAGCTCGCGGCGCGAGACCTGCCGTCCCTCCTCCTCCAGCTCGATGTGCTCCTCGGCCGGCACCTGCATGGGCAGGGCGGTGCCGTAGATGCGCTTGATGCGCTCGGCCATGCCGATGCCGCCCAGGTGCTTGGTGATCTCGAGGTCCTTGGTGAAGTGCATGCCGCCGATGGGGATCACCGCGGAATGGAACAGCGTGCCGCGCAGGAAGACCCCGAGGTGGGTGAGCTGGTCGCCGATGTCCACGATCACGGCGCCGTTCTCGGCATCCTCGCGGGAGAGCACCGCCTCGCTGGAGGCCAGCGGGGAGTACATCAGCGTGACCCCCTGGAGGCTGGAGAGGTGCATGGCCCGGTTGATGTTCTCGAGCACCGAGGCGGGGGCCACGATGATGCGGACCTCGGCCTCCAGGGTGTCGCCGATCATGTTCACCGGGTTGCGGATGTCGCGCTGCCCCTTGATGTGGAACATCTGGGGCAGGCGGTGGAGGACGGTCTCCTCCTTGGCGAGCTTGCAGCCGTTGGTGGCCTGCTCCAGCACGCGGTCGCGGTCCTGGACCGTGATGACCCGGTCGGGGGAGGCGATGGTGATCGAGTCCCGCAGGTTCTCGCCCTTGAACTGGATGCCGTCCACGGACACCTTGATGCCGTCCAGGCGGGTCTGCCCCGCGGTCTTCATGGCCTCTTCCACCGCGCGGTTGATGGCCGAGACGGTCTGGTTGATGTCGGTGATCTCCCCGGAGCGGATGCCGCCCTCGGGGTGGGCGAGGCTGGCGCCGGTGACGTTCAGGACGCCGCCTTCCTCCTGCACCGCAACGACCGCAACAACTTTACTGGCTCCGAGATCCAGTCCTAAAAGAACGGCAGGTTGCACCATGAGTATTCCTATTTCCTTGAGGGCAATGATAACCCTTTTGGGGATGGAGTTTTAGTATTGATCTCAGGTTTTTCTTAAAACCTCTGGATCCAGCTACCGGGGTTCGGTGAGCACCCTCGGGGCCTGGGTCGAGACGGGTTCGCCCACGGCGATCTCGTCCTCCCACCGGAGGTCCACGTAGCGCAGGGCCGCGAGATCAGGCCGCTTGGCCAATTCGTTCAGGAACAGCATCTGGAAGTTGGGAATATTCTTGGTTGCGTCAAGTTTCGACAAATAGATGGGCGCATCCAATCCTTCCATATAGGCCACCGGGCCTCGCGGGCTCCAGCGGAGCTCGGTCAGGCGGTCGTAAAACTCCTTCTGTTTGTTGCGCAGGCTTGTGGCGGCGCGGATCAGCTGGGCCATGGGCCCGTCCTCCATGCTTTTCGGGTCAGCCACCACGGGAATGGGCAATAAATCAACTTGATTGAGCCGATCCAGCACGATGCCGTCCTCGGACAGCAGGAACACCCCGTTGGGGCGGGCCAGCCAGAGTACCGGCTTGCGCTCCTCGATCACCAGGCTCAGGCGGTCCGGGGGGTCCTTGCGGATCAGGAGGCTCTTGACCCAGCGCTTGCCCTCCAGGGAGCTGCGCAGCCGTTCGGCATCGAACCAGAAGAGGGGCTTGCCCAGGCAGAGCCCGTCCGCGATGGCCTGGGCCTGCGTCAGCCGTTCCCCCCGGCAGCCCGAGATGGTCACCTGCTCGATGGTGAGCTTCTGCAGGCCCAGGTAGCGCTGCCCCAGCTCCAGCGCGCCGTAGCCCGCGCCGGTGACCAGCAGGCCCACCAGCCCGACCCGCGCCCAGGGCATCCAGGGGCGGCGGGAGCGGGTGCGGGGAGGGGGAGGCATCGGACTGCCAGATTAGCCCCTTTCGCCTTCAGCGTCCCCCCCCCGGCCCCCCCAGAGTTCGACTTCCGGTTCCAGGTCGACGCCGTGCTCGGCCAGGACCCGCGCCCGGACCGCCGCCATGAGCTCGGCGAACTGGTCCGCGCTGGCCGAGCCCAGGTTCACCAGGAAGTTGGCGTGTTCGAGGCTCACCTGGGCGTCTCCCACCCGGAAGCCCTTGAGGCCGGCCTGGTCGATGAGCCGCCCGGCGCTCAGTCCCGGCGGATTCTTGAAGATGCAGCCGGCGTTGCGCCTGGCCAGCGGCTGGCTGGTGCCCCGGCGGCGGCGGTAGTCCGAGACCAGGGCCCGGATCCGTTCCGGATCGCCCGGCGCCAGCCGCACCGTGAGGCCCAGCGCCAGGTGCCCGCGCGTGAGGAAGCTCCACCGGTAGCGGAACTCCCCGGGTTCGGGGGCCTTCTCCACCAGCTCCCCTTCCGGGGTGAGGAAGCGGAACACGGCCAGGACGTCCACCAGCTCCGTGCCGTAGGCCCCGGCGTTCATGTGCAGGGCGCCCCCCGCCGAGCCCGGGATCCCCGAGGCGTATTCCAGGCCCGACAGCCCCATCGCCCCGGTCTCGGTGCTGAGCCGGATATGCCCGAAGCTGGCCGGGGCCGTGACCTCGTTGCCCGCGCGCCTCAGCTCGGCCGGGAAGCGCAGCCGCACCACCGGCTCGGCCACGTCGCCCAGGACCACCAGGTTGCTGCCCCCGCCCAGCACCCGCCAGGCCAGGCCCTCCCGGGCGCAGGCCCGCACGAAGGCCCGGGCCTGGCTTTCCGTCTCCGGCTCGAACAGCCACCGGCACAGGCCCCCGACGCCGAGCGTGGTCAGCTTGGCGAAGGGCACGTCCCGGCGGTGGGGGAGGGCCAGCAGTTCATCGGGGAGCGCGCGCGTCATGTCTCCAAGTATGCAGTAGGATGACAACCATGCGCTGGATGGCCCTCGACCACGGAACCAAGAACATCGGCATCGCCTTCTCGGACGAGCTGGAGATCCTGGCCACGCCCTTCGAGGTGTGGCCCAACCTCGGGGAATCGACCCTGGACCGGCTGGCCCGCCTGGCCCGGGAGGAGGGCGTCCAGGCCCTGGTGGTCGGCCTGCCCCGGCACAAGGACGGCACCGAAAGCGCCACGGCCCCCCTGGCCCGGGCCTTCGCGGAGGCGCTGCGGGACCGCACGCGGCTGCCCCTGGTCTTGTGGGGGGAGCACCTCAGCAGCGCCGAAGCCGACCGCCTGCTGGCCCAGCGCGGGGTGAAGGCCAAGGACCGGAAAGCGCGCCTGGACGCCGCCGCCGCGGCGGTGATTCTGCAGGATCTTATGACCGACAGGCAGGACAAGCACGTTCATTATCAGCAGTTATAATTTCTTCACCCTTGCCGCGACTGCCCGTAGAATGGCTGCTCCAAGCCTTCGGAGGTCGTCATGGGGAATCGGATCCGCGCCGTCCTGCTGGGCCTGATCCTCGCTTGCGTCCAGGCGCCCCTGGACGCCGGGGTGGTGACCGTGGAGGCGGGTCCCCTGCGGGTCCAGGTCCTCTCGCCGAGCCTGGTGCGCCTGGAACGCAGGGGGCCCCAGGGCTTCGAGGACCGGCCCACCTTCCACGTGGTGGCGCGGGACTGGCCCGGGGCGACCGTGCTGCGCCGGGACACGGGGCAGGGCCTCGAACTGCTGTGCGCCGCCTGGTCCCTGACCGTGCCCCCGGGCGCCCGGGAGCTGGCGGACCTCGTCCTCCGGGACGGCCGCGGCGGCGTTCACCGGCCCGGGGCCGGCCCCCTGACGAGCACGCGCTTCCTGCCCTCCCCCGGGGAGCGGCCGCAGGTCTGGGCCGTGGCCGACACGCCCCGGATGGTGCCGCCGCCCTGGGGCGCCACCCCCGCGCCGGGGCCCACGGCCCTGCCCGCGACCAGCGGCTGGGACCTCGGCAACGACGCGCCCGATCTGTACGTCTTCCTGCCCCGGGGCGACTACGGCCGGCTCCGGTCGGACCTCCTGCGGCTCACCGGTCCCACCGAGCTGCCCCCCCTCTACCTGTTCGGGGGCTTCCACAGCCGCTTCTACCCCTACACGGACCAGGGCGCCCTGGCCGTGATCCGGGAATACCGGGAGCGGCGCATCCCCCTGGACGTCTTCATGCTGGACACCGACTGGCGGGTCAGCGCCAGCTTCGGCTACGACGAGAACCTGAAGCTGTTCCCCGACATGCCGGGCTTCCTGGCCCAGGCCCACGGCCTGGGCGTGCGGGTCGGCTGCAACGACCACCCGAAGCCCCTGGCGCCCCAGGCCCTGGACCCCCGGGAGCTGGCCTACCGGTACCACAACCTGGCCCGCTGGCTCAAGGCGGGCGTGGACTTCTGGTGGTTCGACCGGAACTGGGAGGTCTCCCTCGAGGAGCCGCTGCCCGGCCTGTGCAAGGAGGTCTGGGGCATGCAGCTGTTCCGGGACATGACCCGGCGGATCCTCCCGGACCGGCGCCCGCTCATCATGGCCAACGCCGACGGCGTGGACAACGGCCACCTCAACCGGCCCGCGGACATCGCCTCCCACCGCTTCCCCTTCCAGTGGACCGGGGACACCTGGCTGGGGTGGACCTACCTCCGCTGGGGCGTGGAGAACGCCGTGCGCTCCGGCGTCCAGTCCCTCATCCCCTACCTCAGCGAGGACCTGGGTTCCCACCAGGGGCTCCCCTCGCCGGAGTACTACCTGCGGCACTACCAGTACGGGGTGCTGTCGGCCGTGGTGCGGCCCCACTGCTCCAACAGCGCCGCGTTCCGGCGGGAGCCGTGGTGCCTGGGCCCCGAGGTGGAGGACGCGGCCCGGGAGCTCCTGGCCATGCGCTACCGGCTCCTGCCCCACCTCTACGGCGCCGCCCGGCGCAACTTCGAGACCGGCGAGCCCCTCCTGGCGCGCCTGGACCTTAGCCATCCCGGCCGGCCCGAAGCCGCCCGCGACGACCAGTACCTGCTGGGCGACGGCCTCCTGGTGGCCCCGGTCCTCACCGGCGAGCCCCCCAACCGGCCCGTGCCCGGCGCCTGGCTGCGCACCCCCGAAGGCCGGCCCGGCATCCGGCTGGAGCTCTTCCCCAACGAGAACCTCCTGGGCAGCCCCGTCCACAGCCGGGTGGAGCCGGCCGTGGACGCCCACTGGGTGGACGAGCCCCCGGGACCGGGGCTGCCGCCGGCGTATTTCTCCACCCGGTGGACGGGCCGGGTCACGCCGGACCGGCCCGTCCAACTGGGGCTGCGCATGGAGGAGGGCGGCCGGCTCTGGGTGGACGGCCAGCTGGTGGTGGACGCGTGGGTGCCCGGCACCTGGAACCTGGGCCTGGACCCGGTCACCACCGTGCCGGGCCGTGCCTACGACGTGCAGGTGGAATCCCGCCATGGCGATGGGGAGGCCCGCTGCCAGCTGTTCTACCGGCCCATGACCCTCCCGGACCCGCCCGTGGCCCGGCAGGTCTGGCTCCCCGACGGCGAGTGGCTCGACGCCTGGACCGGCGCGCGCGTCCAGGGCCCGCGCACCTTGGAGGTGCGGGCCGGCGCGAAGGTCATCCCCATGTGGATCCGGGCCGGCAGCCTCTTCCCCCTGGCCCCGGACATGCAGCACACCGGGGAGAAACCCTGGGACCCCATCACCCTGGACTGCTACCCGAGTCCCGCGCGGGTCGCGAGGGCCGAGCTCTACGAGGACGACCGGGTCTCCAACGCCTACCGCGAGGGGGCCTGCCGCCGCACCGTCCTGGAGGCGCACCAGGATCAGGCCCGCCGGACCGTCACAGTGCGCATCGGAGTGGCCACCGGGGGGTTCGACGGCGCCCGCCCCGCCCGGGCCTGGGGATTGAGGGTCCACGCGCCCCCCGGCCTGGGTCCGGTCCGGGAGGTGAAGGTCGACGGGCGTCCCGTGACCGGGTGGCGGTGCCTGCCCCGGGGGCCCGCCGCCACACCCTTCCAGAACCGGGGGCCCGCGCTGGACGGGGAGGTGCTGGCGGTGGACCTGCCGGCGGGGGCGGTGGGGTCGGGGCGGGCGATCGAAATCAGATACGGCGACTTGCCGGGCGCCGCCCGCTGCAGCCGGTCCGGGTTCCTACCTGCTTCAACCTTGGGCGGGAGAAGCACGGGTCGATTTCTTTCAAAAGGTTCGACCCATCGCACCCCTGGTCCTGAGGCTCAGACGCCTTCCAGTGGCCCATCCAGCTCAGCGAGGACGCGGTCCCTGCACGCCGGGCAGATGCCGTGGCTGAATCTGGCCTGGGTCCGCTCGCCGATGTACTGCTCGACCTGCAGCCAGTACTGCCGGTCATCCCGGATTTTTTTGCAGTAGCTGCAGATGGGGATGATGCCTTCCAGGGTGCGGACGTGTTCCAGGGTCTCCTGAAGCTCCCGGATGGTCTCCTCCTTCTGGGCCTGGGTGACCCGGAGGGCTTCCTCGGTCTGCTTCTGGTGGGTGATGTCATGGAACCAGAAGGCGATCCGGGACTTGTTGTCGTAGGTGACCTCGTGGGCGGACATCACCGTCCAGCACGGCTTCCCGCCTGCGGCCCGCAATCGCACTTCGAGGCTTCGCACGGCGCCGCCGGCCTGGATCTGCTCCAGAGCCCGCTCGTAGGGTTGGAGGCTCTCGAAGATCGCGTCGGAGCGCGTGTGCCTGACATCAGGGAAGGCGCAGCCCAGAAGCTGAAGCATGGGTTCGTTGATGAAGTAGATCGTTCCGTCCTCGGGCTCGACGATCATCAACGCCGCGCTCGTCAGGGTGAGCATGTCGTGGAGGTTGCGTTCCATCCGCAGGAAGGTCCTGGCCATCCTGCTCTCGAACCGGGTGTCCTTGGGCTGTGCCTCGCCGCCGCGGCCCCGCACCGGGGGCCAGGCGGGAAAGCCGGGCATGGGCACGTTCCCGCAGGCGAAGGCGACCACGGCCCCCTTCGCATCGACATAGGGGAGCAGCAGCCGGCACCAGGTGGTGGTGCGGATCTTGGGGGAGGAGATGACCTCCGTGTAGAGGGGTCCGCGCCGGGCCGAGGAGGCCAGGTAGCTGGAGGCGTACAGCAGGGAATACTCCGTGAAGGAGGCCATATCCGCAGTGGTCCTGCCTGTCCAGTTCAGGGTGGCGTGGGCCGCGAGTTCCTCCCCGTAGTGCCGGTAGCGGTAGGACCGGCCGTCCTCCAGCAGGTCCAGGAACATCATGACCGGCGCGCGTTCGCCAAAGGCCTCGGGCCGGCAGTCCGCCACGGAGGGCAGATCCTGGTCCCCCGCCTGGGCCTCCCACAGGGCGTGCATGGCCACGAGGCGCGCGTCGGGGATCGAGGCCACCTCGGGCAACCACGTGCAGCGGGGCTCCGGGAGGTCCCACTGGTCCAGCAGATCCGTCACCGGCTCCCAGTCACCCTGGATCCAGGCCGGCACCAGCCGGAGGATGATGGCCTCCTGGTGCACGGTGTACTCGGGATGCAGCGGACGGGACGACATGATTCAAGCATAATCCAGGTGGGTCAACTTCGTGCACCCGCAAGCTCACGGCCCCAGCCGCACGATCCGTTCGCACCGCTCCGCCAGCATCGGATTGTGCGTGACCAGCAGCGTCGTCGGCTGCAGCTCCCGGTGCAGCCGCAGCAGGAACCCGAACACCTCCTCCGCCGTGGCCGGATCCAGGTTCCCGGTCGG
>Ga0316223_1002731_pt1 | contig 13914 bp, 15 predicted proteins | sample TBH18009metaG_FD_206007 | JGI IMG/M metagenome (GOLD analysis project Ga0316223, IMG submission 206007) | Freshwater microbial communities from Trout Bog Lake, Wisconsin, USA - TBH18009 | ecosystem: Environmental > Aquatic > Freshwater > Lake > Hypolimnion/Profundal zone | place: USA: Wisconsin...
GTGGCCTGGCTTCCCGAGCATCAACAGGAATTGCTGAACTGGCTGGTCGATGCGCATACGACGGTCATGCGCGCGCCGATTACTGAAGAAAAAGTGTTGTCCCTGGTTGATATTCAGCGGCATTTCCACGAATTTGTGTATCCGGATGCCGAACCGTTACCGGCCAATAATGTGGCCGACCGGGTGGATGTAAATCGGGTGTTTCTGGATGAAGCAATCAAGGAACTTGAAAAAGAATTGCATGAAACCGGTGTATTGCAGGATCTGGATGTGCAGCCGGATATCGTTGAAGAAGATTCTCATTATGTGGAGGAAGAAGACCATTCCGAATCCGATGCACAAACCGGTGTGCTTGCCAGCAACGGCGCGTCCAAAGCTGACACCAGCGGCCAGGCTGACGATGAAACTGCTGACACAGCGCTGTTTGCCGCACCCAAAGAGGACGATATTCTGGACCGTCTGCGCAGCGGGGTGATCGTGGAAATCAATCTTTCCGGAAGTCCGACCAAAGGACGGCTGAACTGGATCAGTCCGAATTCATCCAATTTGATTCTGACTGTCAATGGTCAGGAAGCGCCATCGATTATCAGTGTGCGCATGTTCCGGCGCATGTTGAAAAATTCCCGTGCACGGTTCGTTGAAGTCGCGCCCTTGTTTGAACGTGCCGTGCAATCCCTGCTTGAGTCTGCTGATCTGGTTGATCTGGCACACGCCGCCTGATCTCTGATCCCTGCGCCTGGGAACTGTCTGTTTCCGGGCGCGCAAATTTACCCTGCCAACAAGATGATGCCACGCCTGTTTTGTCGTATGGTCTTCGGATCGCTTTGTCTGTTATTTAGCTGGTCCGCCTGCGCGGAGCAGGTTCAGGTGGCGGTGGCCGCCAATTTTGCTGCACCGATGCAAATGATTGCCACGCGGTTTGAACAGGTTTCAGGACATAAGGTGAGTCTGTCCTTCGGTGCAACCGGCAAATTTTTTGCCCAGATCAAAAACGCAGCACCCTTTGATATTCTGCTGGCCGCCGATCAGGCGACGCCGTCCAGACTGAGTGACTACGCTGTGCCCGGCAGCCAGTTTACCTATGCGGTGGGCTCGCTGGTTTTATGGTCGGCCATACCGGATCTGGTGGATGCGCAGGGCGCGGTGTTAAAGTCGGGCCGTTTCACGCATGTGGCAATCGCTGCGCCGGAACAGGCACCGTACGGCGCGGCCGCCGTGCAGACCCTGCAGGCACTGGGGCTGGCCGAATTGCTCAAGACCAAACTGGTGCAGGGAGAAAGTATCGGACAAACTTACGCTTTTATTGCCACCGGCAATGCCGAACTCGGCTTTGTGGCACTGTCACAGGTTTGGGAAAATGGCAAAATCAAATCCGGCTCGGCCTGGCTTGTGCCGGAAAACCTGCACGCACCATTGCGCCAGGATGCCGTGCTGCTGTTGCATGGCAAGGATAACCGGGCCGCGCTGGCCTTGCTGGCCTATCTGAAAACACACGCGGCACAATCTGTGATGCGCAACTATGGATATCATTTTTGATGAACGCTGATGATCTTGGCGCTGTCTGGCTGACACTGAAACTGGCAACGCTGACTACGCTGATCCTGCTGGTACTGGGTACGCCGCTGGCCTGGTGGCTCGCGCGCAGCCGATCCAAAGCACGTCATCTGATACGCACACTGGTTGCGCTGCCGCTGGTTTTGCCACCGACCGTGATCGGGTTTTATCTGCTGATTTTTATGGGGCCGCATGGCGCCTTCGGACAAATTACGACCGCGCTTGGTTTGGGCGTCTTACCCTTTACCTTTACCGGTCTGGTGATTGCCTCCATGCTGTACTCGCTGCCGTTTGTCGTACAGCCCCTGCACAATGCGTTTGACGCGATCGGAGCGCGTCCTCTGGAAGTCGCCGCGACCTTGCGCGCCTCACCTTTGGACACGTTTTTTTCGGTGGTATTGCCGCTGGCCAGACCGGGTTATCTCACCGCCATTGTGATGGGCTTTGCGCACACGGTGGGAGAGTTCGGGGTCGTGCTGATGATAGGCGGGAATATTCCCGACCAGACCAGAGTTGTTTCAGTACAGATTTATGATCATGTCGACGCACTTGACTATACCCATGCGCACTCTCTGGCCGCACTGATGCTGGTGTTTTCCTTTGCGGTTCTGTTTCTGCTTTACCTGTTCAATCCGAGCGGCGTTGCCAGGAATTCCACGCCATGAGCGGCCTCCATCTGCGGGTGCATCTGCCCAATCTGCAGGTCGATCTGACCTTGCCGGGCCGCGGTATCACCGCAGTGACAGGCGCATCCGGCGCCGGCAAGACGACCCTGTTGCGTGCAGTAGCCGGTCTGGAAACCGCATCGCGTGGCCGTATCGATATCAACGGTGCGCTCTGGCAGGACGACAGCCTTGCAGTCCATTTGCCGACCCACCGGCGTGCGGTTGGTTATGTGTTTCAGGAAGCCAGCCTGTTTGCACATTTGTCAGTGCAGCAGAATATTGAATTCGGCCTGCGGCGCAGCACGCTGCCAAATCGAAAAATCGCCCTGAATGAAGCAATCGAACTGCTGGGAATCGGCGCACTGTTGCAGCGTAAGCCAGCCACTCTGTCGGGCGGCGAAAGTCAGCGTGTGGCGATTGCCCGCGCTCTGGTTACCAGTCCGGCGCTGTTGCTCATGGATGAACCTCTGGCATCACTGGATCTGCAGAAAAAGGCGGAAGTGCTGCCGTATCTGGATCGTGTGCATCAGGAATTTGACCTCCCGGTGCTGTATGTCAGCCACGCTTTGGATGATGTGGCACTTCTGGCCGATCATGTGGTGCTGCTGGAAGCCGGCAAGGAACTGGCCTCCGGTTCGGTATTTGACATGATCAGTCGCACCGATCTGGCACTGAGTGCTGGCGACCATGCTTCGTCACTGATACTGGCCCGGGTCATTGCGCGTGATGCGCACTACCAGCTGACCCAGGCCGAATTTTCAGGAGGGGCATTATGGCTGGCGCACTGTCAGGCACAGATCGGAGAGATGGTGCGACTGCGTATCGAGGCGCGTGATGTCAGTCTGTCGTTATACCCGCAGCGCGACTCCAGTATTTTGAATTCGCTGCCGGTGCGGGTGACTGCATTGCATGACGAGTCAGCAGGACTGCTGCTGGTGGAGCTGGATGCCAATGCGACCCGCCTTCTTGCAAGAATTACGCGCCGCTCGGCAGATCAGTTGCAGTTGCAGGTTGGCGCGGCACTGTTTGCCCAGATAAAAGGCGTGGCGATTTTAAAATAACGCAGCGGCAAGTTTGAGCTGGCTTTCAAAAAAACGTTGCTGTCCGGTGAACGGATCGGTAAAGCCTATCGAGTGCGCCAGCAGCTGCAGTGGCTGGGATACATCATCTGCCTTGCAGGGCAGGGCGACCGGGTAAAAAGCATCATTCAGAATCGGCACGCCCAGTGCGGCCATGTGTACCCTGAGCTGATGTTTGCGGCCCGTCACTGGCAGCAATCGGTAACGGCAACGCGGGCCGACCTGATCCATGATTTCTATCCGGGTTTCCGAGTTGGGTTCTCCGGGAATTTCCTGCATGCGAAAAAAAGGCGTGCCAGGCACCATCCGGCTGCAATAGGTGAACGGTGCCGTATAGTCGGGCAGTTGTGCTGCGAGCGCCCGGTATTCCTTGATGACAGTGCGCTGCTGGAACAGTGCCTGATAGGCGCCCCGGCTTGTGCTGCTGATGGAGAAAATCATGACGCCGGCAGTTTCCCGGTCCAGCCGGTGGATCGGACTTAAGTCCGGCAAATCGAGCCGGTCTTTCAATCTGACCAGCAGGGTTTCATGGAGAAATCTGCCGGTAGGAATAACCGGTAAAAAATGGGGTTTGTCGACGACCAGAATATGCTGATCCCTGAACAGAATCTGCTCCTGGAATGGTATCGGTGTCTCGTTCTCAATTTCACGGTAATAAAAAATGCGCCGTCCCCAGAAATAGGGACTGTGGGGTGTCAGCGCCGTGCCGGACTCATCGACCACTTCGTTGCGCTGCATGCGGTTCAGCCAGACTTCAGCGCCGACTTCCGGAAAGCGCCGGAGCAGAAATTCAAAAACAGTATTCCAGGCACCTTTTTGCAGCCAGATATAACTGGGCGCAACGCCGCGGCGTAGCGGCAATGGTGCAAAAGGATGTGACTCACTCATGGATGGTGCTGCAACTGCAGTCGACGGCTGGCGCGTATGAATAAATGTTGCAGCGCCAGTGCAGTCAGGGTCAGAGCAATGATCAGGGCGATCCAGTAACCACGTACGCCCAGGCCGGGAAATTGAGCCGTACCAAAGGTAAGTAAATAGCCAGCCGGCATGCCGACCACCCAGAAGGCAGCCATATGAATCATCATGGGCATGCGGGTAATTTTATAACCGCGCAGCACGCCGGCACTGACTACCTGGGTAATATCTGAAAACTGGAAAAATCCGGCCAGCACAATCAGCTGCCCGGCCAGCGCCAGCACCTCGGTGTCCTGCGTGTACCAGCGGGCCACCCAGACTGAACCGAAGATCATCAGACACCCGGAGGCAACCGCGATGAACAGACCCAGCCGAATGCCGTTCTGACCGATGGCGCGCGCCTCCACAAAATTGTTGGCGCCAACTGCGTGTCCGACCCGCACGGTCAACGCCGTACCGATTGCCATGGGCACCATAAAGGTCAGTGAGCAAAAATTGAGTGCAATCTGATGTGCTGCGACGGACGTTGTGCCAAGTCTGGCTATGATGAGTGCAATAAAGCTGAACGTGCTGACTTCAACCAGAAACATCATCCCGATCGGCAGGCCAAGTTTGAATAACTGCTTTTGTATGGCCGGGTGCCATCCCTGCCATTTCCGGAACGGATGGGTGTGGCGGTATTTTTCAGTGTGCAGGATCCAGGCTGAGAGCAGAATGAAATTCACCCAGACGCAAAATGCGGTCGCCCAGCCACAGCCGACACCGCCCATGGCGGGAAATCCAAAGTGGCCGTAAATCAGAATCCAGTTGGCGGGAATATTCAGCAGCAGACACAATACCGAAATGACCATCATCGGCCGGGTCTGTTTTAATGCTGCGCTGTAACTGTACAGAACCCGGTAGCAGGCGAACGCCGGCAAGCCGAAGCTGATGGCCTTTAGAAAATCGCCGGCTTTACGGGCAATCACGGGTTCGAGTCCCAGCATGGGGAAAATCGGCGCAATCAGAAAGGTCAGGCCCCAGGCCAGCGCCGCCAGAATCAGTGCCTGAACCAGGGCCTGTTGCGTCAGTGCCGGAATCAGTGCGGTATCTTCCGCGCCAACCTTGTGGGCCACCATGGGACTGGTCGCCAGCAGATAACCCAGCATGGTAACAACCAGCGTTACCCAGATCGACGAACCAACCGATACGGCAGCCAGATCACCGGGCGAAACGTGGCCGGCCATGACAGTGTCGATAAAAGCGGTTCCTGTGGAGGCTAACTGGGCTACAGCAATAGGCCACGCCAAATGCCAGGTGGCACGGGTATCATTCAAACGCATAGGTACTCTTTTATGTGTGCTGCAATGATACTCAGTCAGCTATTGCGAAAATCAGATCAGTATTCAAACTGACTCAACCATTAATGATGCTGCCAATGACCGCCAGTCATATGCCATTCGTTTCCGACCTGATGCCAGTGATGTGGAACCCAGACGTAGCCTGGTTTGGGTGCCTGCCAGTGACCTGCATGCCAGACATGGTGTCCACCTTCCCACAGCCAGACACCGGAAATCCAGAAATAGCCTTCCACAGGCGGGACACCAATGACTTCCATTTGTGGCGCTGGGGGAGGCGCATAGGCCACGACCGGTGCCGGTGCAACCTCGGGGTAAACAACTTCAGCGCGGTAGTGATAAGGCGCTGGTGCAACGATGCAGCCGGACATCACAATGGTTGCTGCAAGTGCCAAAGCGGTCGTAATCAATTTATTGCTTTTCATTTGAATTCCCGTGTCAGTTAAAATTGCTGGAGATTGTTGATGTGTGGCATTATATTTACTATTCCTTGAATAAGAAAGCGATAGTCATGTGCCATGGAAAACTTGTATCAGCTAAATTTCCATCTTATTGTGCAGTGTAGAAGAATTGACTGGCGGGTTGGTTGCCCCAGATTCGGGAGATGAAACCATGTTGAAAGTGGTAGTCATGGATGGAAATGCAATCTCGCGCGGATTGTTAAGTTCTGTGCTGACCAATGGCGGGCATCTGGTGGTCGGTGACAGCAATGTCACATTTACCGGCATTGCCCGGATGGTTAAACTACGGCCGCAACTGATCTGTATCGATCTTGATCAGGTTGAGGGTGACAAGCTTGAAGTCCTGGATAAAATCCGCAGTGAATTGCCCAAAACTATTCTGTTTTTGGTATCCAACAGTTTTGATGCCGAGACAATCAGGTCCGGACAGGAACATGGCGCAAAAGGATTTATCGTCAAACCATTTAATTCAGCCCGGGTGCTGACCGCCATTCGAAGTGCTGTCGTCAAGTTTGTCCAGGAGATGAAAAAAAATGCTGCGCCGAACGGTTTGAATGGCGAAGTCAGTAATTAAAAAAGGCCACGCCTGCATTGCGCAACATGCCGGTCAACGCAATTAACGGCAACCCGGTCAGTGCCGTTGGGTCGCTGCTGTCGATCCGTTCGATGATGGCGATGCCCAAGCCTTCATTTTTTGCACTGCCTGCACAGTCGTAGGGTTGTTCAATTTTCAGATAGGCATCGAGCTCTCTATCCGACAAATTCCGGAAGGTCACCACAGTTTGAATATCGGCCATCTGCATGTCGGGCTGCATCAGTGTGTTATTCAATACACACAGCGCGCTGTGGAAAACAACCTGCCGGCCACGCATCATCTGTAACTGTTTGAGTGCATTGTCATGATTGCCTGGTTTTCCGATCTGCATCTGATCCATTGTGGCAACCTGATCGGAGCCGATAATGATGGAGTTCGGTGCGTTTTTGGCAATGTGCTGCGCTTTTTGTTGTGCCAGACGCAGCGCGGTTTCCTGAGGTGATTCACCAGGGAGTGGGGATTCATCGATATTGGGGACGACGATGTCAAAGGGGAGTTGTAATCGGGATAATAATTCTTTTCTGTAAGGCGAGCTGGAAGCGAGTATGATGCGTTTTTCTTTACTTAACTCATTCATTTTTACGTAAACCTTTGACCGAAAAGGGAGAATGCTGTTATTATCGCAGGTTTTCTAAGTGTGTAATGCATTATGGTGATTGATGCGTTTGCGTTTTGTCGCAGTGGAGAACATCAGTCGGGGAAGTTCAGCCTGGCAGAGTTGCCCAGATTGCGCGCAGAATGCGTATCCTCAGATGGTCAGGTTGAATGGGAGCTGGTTGGCGGTACACACTTAAGTGGGCATCCGTTACTGCAATTATCCATCCGTGGGACCATGTATCTGATGTGTCAGAGGTGTTTGACACCTTTTGCGTTTCAGATCGAATCGGCGACCCGCCTTATTCTGGCAACAGATGAAGCAAAAGCCGATGAAATTGATGCGTCAATGGAAGAAGATGAAATTGAAGTAATTGTTGGAAACAAGGCATTCGATATCATGACCCTGATAGAGGATGAAGCATTATTGGTTATACCGCTATCGCCAAAGCATGAAGTTTGTCCGAAGGATAAATCAAGTGCGGAGAAATTTGATGCGTTTGCGAAAGCAAAAAAGGTATCACCATTTGCTGCAATAAAAGATCAGATCACCTTTGGTAAAGTCGTAACAGATAAAACCAAGAACTGATTAAGTATTTAGGGTAAATCATAGTAATTTGGATTCCGGGCCGGTACCACGCGTTGGCTGGTCGGAAATGTTAAAAATTTCAGAACTTTAGTTTGAGTATTAGGAGTTATCATGGCTGTTCAGCAAAACAAAAAAACCCCGTCCAAGCGCGGCATGCACCGTTCGCACGACTTTTTAGTAGCACCACAACTGTCGATCGAACCGACAACAGGTGAAACTCATATGCGTCACCATATCAGCCCTAACGGCTTTTATCGTGGTCGTAAAGTCTTGAAAACAAAAAACGACGAGTAATTCACAATTTGTGATCTCGAAGAAAAATTGATTATTGACTCAGGCACAACGCAATGTTGTGCTGAACTATAGTTGATAAAAAAGAAGCGGCGTTTCCAGTTAAATTCTGGCGCCGCTTTTTTGTTTTTGAAAATAGTCAAAGCAAACTTCCCTGAGCCTGATGTTGCCTTTATGCTCAGAAAAATCAAAAACAGAACAAGTAAATCTGATTTGCTGATAGGAAATGTGCACTTTACAATTTAGAATGAGCGGTCTAATTAATTAAATCCGCCATTCAAGAGATGATTCAAAAAATGACCATACGTATTTCAATAGATTGCATGGGGGGTGACAGGGGCCCGGCTGTGACCGTTGCAGCAGCAGTTTCTTTTGTAAAACGTACAGAAGATGTGCAAATGATACTGGTTGGTCAGGAGCAGATCATACACGCTGAATTAAAGAAACACCGGTTTGAGCAGCATTCGCGCATTTCTGTCGTGAATGCGAGCGAAATTGTTACGATGGAAGATACGCTGGAAATCGCACTGCGCCGCAAGAAGGATTCTTCAATGCGGGTTGCTGTGAGCCAGATTAAGGATGATGGTGCTGATGTCTGTATTTCTGCCGGAAATACCGGTGCACTGATGGCCATTTCCCGTTATGTGTTAAAGACCATGCCGAATGTGGACCGGCCAGCAATCTGCAGTATTTTGCCAAATCAAAAAAACAAACCGACCTATATGCTGGATCTGGGTGCCAACGTCGATTGCGAACCGCAGCATCTGCAACAGTTCGCACTCATGGCATCGGCACTGTTTGAGGCAGTCGAGGGACAGCCCAGGCCGACTCTGGGATTATTAAATGTGGGCGCCGAAGATATCAAGGGTAACGATCTGGTTAAAAAGACGGCGCTGTTGCTGCGTGATGAACATGCCAGAGGCAACATCAATTTCTATGGCAATGTGGAAGGCAATGACATTTTTGCCGGCACTACCGATATTGTGGTGTGCGACGGGTTTGTCGGCAATGTGACCCTGAAGGCAGCGGAAGGCATGGGGCGGTTTGTGAAAACTGTCATGACCAACGAGTTCAAACGCAATATTTTCACCATGATCGGTGGTCTGGTGGCCCGCGGTGCTTTACGTGCCCTGGCCAGCAGATTGAATCCCTCCAATTACAATGGCGGAAGCCTGCTGGGGTTGCGCGGACTGGTGATAAAAAGTCACGGTGGTGCAGATGCCTACAGTTTTGAATGGGCAATACAGCGCGGATACGATGCGGCAAAACACGATGTGTTGGGTCACATTGAGAAAGCCATGGAAGAATTTTCAAATCAAACCGAATCTGAAGGAACTTTAGGTGGAGTTTCTATATCTCAGACATGAGATGACATTGATAAAAAACTGTAAAGAGAATATGCGGAATGAAATTGTTTAGCAAAATAACCGGCACCGGAAGCTATTTGCCCCCGCGGCGGGTGACGAATCAGGAGTTGGCAGACCAACTGGCGACCAAGGGCATTCAAACATCGGATGAGTGGATATTTACCCGCAGCGGAATTACAGCACGCCATTTCGCTGAATCTGATGTCTGCGCCAGCGATATGGCGGTCATTGCTGCGCAGCGCGCCATGGAGATGGCCGGTACGGACAAAAATCAAATTGACCTGATTATACTTGCCACGTCAACACCTGATCATTTGGGCGGATTCCCAAGCACGGCATGCATAGTCCAGAAAAAGCTGGATATGCACGGATGTGCTGCATTTGACGTGCAGGCCGTCTGCAGTGGTTTTATTTATGCACTGTCCATTGCGGATGCGATGATCAAGGCAGGCAGCCATAAAAATGTGCTAATCATTGGCGCGGAAGTATTTTCACGGATACTGGATTTCAACGATCGCGGTACCTGCGTATTGTTTGGTGACGGCGCAGGTGCGGTGGTGCTGTCTGCATCGACTGAGCCGGGCGTGCTGGCAACAAAAATTCATGCCGACGGAAATTATTCACACATACTTTCCGTACCGGGAAAAACCGCACAGGGTGTCATTGAAGGCAGTGCCTTTGTTCACATGGATGGCCCGGCTGTATTCAAGATAGCTGTTTCAGTACTGGAAAAAGTGGCCCGCGAAGTGCTCGCAGCAGCCAATATGAATTCTGATCAACTGGACTGGCTGATTCCCCATCAGGCCAATATCCGCATCATGCAAAGCACTGCCAAAAAATTGCATCTGCCTTTTGACAAGGTTGTGGTGACGGTGGATCAGCATGGCAATACCTCGGCAGCATCGATTCCGCTGGCGCTCGATTGTGCAGTCCGTGATGGTCGTGTCAAAGCAGGACAGACCGTTCTGATTGAAGGTGTGGGCGGTGGTTTTACGTGGGGTGCTGCGCTGGTCCGGATGTAACTGTTTCTTAAATTATTTAAATTTCCCATTATGAATAAAATTGCTTTTGTTTTCCCAGGTCAGGGTTCGCAGGCTATTGGCATGTTGAATGGATTTGCTGATCATCCCGTAGTCAGACAGACTGTCGAAGAGGCGTCTGATGTACTGCATTTTGATTTGGGGAAGATTATCGCGGAAGGTCCCAAGGAAGACCTGGACCTCACCGTCAACACGCAACCTGCAATGTTAACGGCAGCGATTGCCTGTTATCGGGCATGGCTGGATGCCGGGGGTGAAAAGCCGGTACTGGTGGCAGGTCACAGTCTGGGTGAATATTCCGCACTGGTGGCTTCCGGAGTGCTGGCATTCAGGGATGCAGTACCTCTGGTGCGGTTTCGTGCACAGGTCATGCAGGAAGCCGTTCCGTTTGGCGTTGGCGGGATGGCGGCAATTCTGGGCCTGTCAGACGAAGAAGTCAGACTGGCATGCGAAGAATCGGCTCAGGGTGACATTGTCGAGCCGGTCAACTTCAATGCGCCGGCACAGGTCGTGATCGCCGGTCATAAGGCGGCAGTCGAGCGTGCCTGCGAAGCCGCCAAGGCGCGCGGTGCAAAACGTGCACTGGTGCTGGCTGTTTCTGCACCGTTCCATTCTTCTTTGCTGGCACCTGCTTCACTTCGTCTGCAGGAATATCTGAAACAGGTTCCGTTTGCGCAGCCGCAGATTCAGATAATTAATAATGTTGATGTTGCCATCGTCAATGACGTGGTTTTGATCAAGGATGCTTTGGTGCGTCAGGCAGCCAACCCGGTACGATGGGTGGAAACAATTCAAAAAATGGCTGAACAAAATATGACGCATGTGGTCGAATGTGGTCCGGGTAAAGTGTTGACCGGATTGGTGAAACGAATCAACCCGTCGTTGACCGGTGACGCATTTTTTGATGATGCTTCATTGAATAAATTGATATCGCTTTTTAAAAGCTGATTTCACAGCTATAAATAATTTCGGAGAATGAACAATGATGAATCCAATATTTGATCTGACCGGTCAGGTGGCCCTGGTTACAGGCGCTTCGCGTGGTATCGGCCGTGCAATTGCAACTTTGCTGGCTCAGCAGGGCGCAACTGTTGTTGGAACGGCGACCACTCAGGCAGGTGCTGATGCGATCACGGCTTACCTGAGCGATGCAGGCAAAGGTCGCGGTGCCGTTCTTGACGTCTGTGACGCACCGGCAAGTGTGGCTTTGATCGAGCAGATTCAAAAAGAATTTGCTGGTCTGTCCATTCTCGTCAACAACGCAGGAATTACCCAGGATCAGTTGGCCATGCGCATGAAGGATGATGAGTGGGACTCGGTCATTTCAACCAATCTGACTGCTGTGGGGCGTTTGTGCCGGGCCGTATTGCGCAGCATGATGAAAGCAAAGTACGGTCGCATCATCAATATCACGTCGGTCGTAGGATCAGCCGGCAACCCCGGTCAAATCAATTATGCAGCTGCCAAGGCTGGGGTGGCAGGAATGAGTCGCGCACTGGCGCGTGAAATCGGCAGTCGTAATATTACGGTGAACTGCATTGCGCCCGGATTTATCGATACCGATATGACCAAGGCGCTGAGCGTAAATCAAAGTGAAGCCATTCTGCAGCAAATTCCGCTCGGAAGACTGGGTCAACCGCAGGAGATCGCGTCAGCAGCACTCTTTCTTGCCTCATCGGAAGCGGGCTATGTCACTGGCACTACAATGCATGTCAATGGCGGAATGTATTTGAGCTGACGATGACAGCACAAGTTGTCATTAAAATAGTATTTGAACTCTAAATCTAAAATACAATGTGACGAAGTTGGAAAAAGTTGAGTAAAGATAATTTTTAAACAGAAAAACCCCCTTTTTTTTGCGCATAACTCTGTTAAAATGCGCGCACTTTCTGTAACACACACCATGGAGACGTATATGTCAGATATCGAACAACGTGTAAAAAAAATAGTAGCCGAACAACTCGGTGTGGCTGAAGCCGACATCAAAACGGAATCTTCTTTCGTTGATGATTTGGGTGCTGATTCTTTGGACACTGTTGAGCTGGTGATGGCTTTGGAAGATGAATTCGAAATGGAAATTCAGGATGAAGAAGCTGAAAAAATCGCTACTGTGCAAAATGCAATAGACTATGCCAAAGCGCATATCGGCAAATAAGATTTTCATCAATAATTCATGCAATCGAATTTGTAAAAACCAACACAAATTGGTTTTTACTGATCATCTGCCAGTAATTGTGAGTGATGACACGATGTCGACATAAAAGATATTCAAACTGTTCGATATCTTGTTATCCTCGGTAATACAGATTTTTTTGCAAATCAGTTATACCTAAGCGTATTACATCATTTGGCCGACTCCAGGAGAACCGCTTGAGCCGTTCGCATCAAAGACGTGTCGTAGTTACCGGAATGGGCTGCGTATCACCGGTTGGTAATTCATTAGCTGAAACCTGGGATGCCATAGTCTCCGGTAAGTCAGGAATTGCGACAATCACAAAATTTGACCCTACCCCCTTTACCACGCATTTTGGTGGCGAAGTGAAAGGGTTTGATATCGAATCCTATATCCCTGCAAAAGAAGCGCGTCATATGGATGCCTTCATTCATTTTGGTCTGGCGGCCGGTATGCAGGCCATGCAGGACAGTGGTCTGGTTGTGACCGAACAGAACGCGGAACGCATCGGCGTAATGGTTGGTTCGGGAATCGGCGGACTGCCGCTGATCGAAGAAACCCATACCGAATACCTCAATCGCGGTGCGCGTCGCATCAGCCCGTTCTTTGTACCAGCCTCGATCATCAACATGATTTCCGGTCACCTTTCAATCAAATTCGGTTTGAAAGGTCCCAACTTATCCATTGTGACAGCCTGTTCCACCGGTCTGCACTGTATAGGCGCGGCTGCACGGATGATTGAATACGGTGATGCCGACATCATGGTTGCAGGCGGAGCCGAGTCAACCATGTCACCTTTGGGTCTGGGTGGTTTTGCATCGGCCCGTGCACTTTCATCCCGTAATGATGATCCGGCCACCGCGTCACGCCCCTGGGATAAAGATCGGGATGGTTTTGTTTTGGGTGAAGGTGCCGGGGTGATGGTACTGGAAGAGTATGAACATGCCAAAGCCCGTGGTGCCAGAATTTATGCCGAAGTGCTGGGATTTGGCATGAGTTCTGATGCCTATCACATGACCGCCCCGCTCGAAGATGGCGAGGGTGCAATGCGCTGCATGAAGTCTGCCCTGAAAAATGCCGGTATCAATGCAGATCAGGTTGATTACATCAATGCCCACGGTACCTCAACACCGCTTGGCGATCTTGCAGAAACCAAGGGTATCAAGCGCACCTTTGGTGACCATGCAAAAAAACTGGTCGTCAATTCAACCAAGTCCATGACGGGGCATTTACTGGGCGGGGCAGGCGGGCTGG
>Ga0316223_1002745_pt1 | contig 13886 bp, 10 predicted proteins | sample TBH18009metaG_FD_206007 | JGI IMG/M metagenome (GOLD analysis project Ga0316223, IMG submission 206007) | Freshwater microbial communities from Trout Bog Lake, Wisconsin, USA - TBH18009 | ecosystem: Environmental > Aquatic > Freshwater > Lake > Hypolimnion/Profundal zone | place: USA: Wisconsin...
GCCTCCCCAATAAGGGGACAGAAAAAGATGGTCATTCATGGGGCATTAATCTGGGCTGGTGTAGGCTGGCGGCGTAATAATGGACCATTGAAGTTATGCGAAAGCTCTCACAACTGGCAGTCAGCGCGGAAGGGTTCGTCTTTAACCCGGCGACCGGGGACAGTTTCCAGGTCAGCCAAACGGGCCTGACGGTCCTCGACGGCCTGCGGGACGGGCTGAGCGACGAGGAGATTGTGCACCAACTGGCGGAGGAGTTCGAGGTCTCGGTCGAGGATGCCCGCCGAGACCTGATGGATTTTCACGGCAGCCTCAAGTCCTTCGGCTTGGAATGAGGCGAGGCATGAAACCATTGACCATCGGCGTGTCCGGCATCAACGCGATCGACAATCCCGGTCCGGGCATCGGGGTGGCGCGGAGCCTCAAGGAGGATGCGGAACTGGAGGTGACCATCGTGGGCCTGGCTTACGACGCGATGGACCCGGGGATCTACATGGATTGGGTGGTGGACAAGTCCTTCATCATGCCCTATCCGTCGGGCAGCGGCGACGCCTTCATCGAGCGGTTGCTCTACATCAAAGAAAAGGTGGGGCTCGACTGTGTGATCCCCAATTTGGACGCCGAAATCCCCCTCTATATCAAGTGCGCCCGGACGCTGGCGGAGCACGGTATCCGCACGTTTCTGCCGGGCATGGAGCAGTTCAAGTTGCGGGGCAAAGACCACCTGGGGGAGATCGAGGCGAAGATCGCCGTCTCGCTGCCGCGCACGAAAGTGGTCAGCAGTGTGGAAGCCCTCATGGAAGCCGTCGAGGAGATCGGCCTGCCGGTCATGGTGAAGGGGAGTTTTTACAAGGCCTATCGATCCTTTACCACCGCGGAGGCGGTCTCTCATTACCACACGCTGGTGGCGGAGTGGGGCTACCCAATCATCGTCCAGGAGGTCGTGACGGGCGACGAGTTGAACGTGGTCGGTTTGGGGGACGGCGAGGGCCATTCGCTGGGCTTGGTGGGGATCAAAAAGCTCTCCATCACCGCGCTGGGGAAGATCTGGACCGGCGTGACGGTCAAGAACGAGAAGATGCTCGGGGCGGTGGATGAGTTTATTCGCGAGTTCAAGTGGCGCGGGCCCTTTGAGATGGAATGCATCGTCAACGGCGACCGTCTCTATCTGATCGAAATCAATCCCCGGTTCCCGGCCTGGTCGTACTTCGCGACCGGGGTGGGGGTCAATCTGCCTTCGCGGTTGGTCCGCCGGGCTTTTGGGCTACCCGTCGCGCCCGTCCCGGACTACCAAGCGGGTAAGCTGTTTGTTCGCTATACTTACGAGTTGGTCACCGACATGACCACCTTTCAGAACGCCATCACCCGGGGCGAAACTCCCTAAGCGCCGGCAGCCGGCCCACTCTCGATTGCTATGAAACAAGCCTACGAAAAACCGATTATCAAAAAGCTGCAGACCGGCTTGATGAACAAGTTCGGACGCAGCCCGGCCTACGCCCGCAAAGTCCTTTCGGACATCGACGGCGTGTCCATCGATAGCCTGGTGGCCAAGTTCGGCTCGCCCCTATTCGTGTATTCGGAGCGCAGCCTGCGGCAGAAACACCACCAGATGCACACCGCGTTCTCGACGCGGTACCCGAACGTGGTCTTCGGCTGGTCCTACAAAACCAATTATCTAAGCGCCATCTGCGCCGTGATGCACCAGGAAGGTTCGATCGCCGAGGTGGTGTCGGAGATGGAATACCAGAAGGCGCGGGCCTCCGGCCTGTCCGGCGAGAAGATCATCTTTAATGGGCCGCATAAACCGGCGGCGGCACTGGAGAAGGCGGTCAAGGAGGGCGCGATGATCAACGTGGACCACTTGGACGAGCTCTATGACCTGGAGCAGATCGCCCAGAAGCTCAAACGGAAGGTAAAGGTGGGGATGCGGCTGAACCTGGACTCGGGCGTTCACCCGCAATGGTCGCGCTTTGGCTTCAACCTGGAGACGGGCCAGGCGCTGGAGGCGGTCAAACGCATTAAGCAGGGGGGGAAACTGACCCTCAACGGCCTGCATTGCCACCTCGGCACGTTCATCATGGAGACTTCGGCCTACGCCCGGCAGGTGGAGAAAATGGTGGCGTTCGGGTACGAGGTGGAAAAGACCTACGGCTTCGCCATCGAATACCTGGATCTCGGGGGCGGGTTCCCGTCCAAGAGCCGGCTCAAAGGGGTGTACCTGCCGCCCGAGGTCGCGTTGCCTTCGATTGACGAGTTCGCCGAGGCGATCACGGATGCTTTGTCCAAAGCGCTGCGGCCGGGAGATTTTCCCAAACTGATCCTCGAGTCCGGCCGCGCGTTGGTGGACGAGGCGGGCTACCTGATCACCACCGTCGTGGCCTCCAAGCGCCTGGCCGACGGCACGCGCGCGTATGTCGCGGACGCGGGAGTCAACCTGCTGTTCACCTCGTTCTGGTACAAGTTCACCATCGAGATGGACCGTGAGGCGGGCGGGATCAATGAGCAGAGCATTGTCTATGGGCCGCTCTGCATGAACATCGACGCGATTGATGAGGGGGTGTTGCTGCCGCGACTAACCCGCGGCACGCGGCTCATCTTTTCGCCGGTGGGGGCCTACAGCCACACCCAGTCGATGCAATTCATCGAGTATCGCCCCGCCTCCGTGCTCCTGGGCACCCACGGCGAGATCGACCTCATCCGCGAGCCCGAGGATCTCTCCGACATCACGCGCCGGGAGAAGTTGCCCAAGCGGCTGGAAAAGGACGGAGGCCGCAAATGAAGGCATCGGCGCTCCTGTGAGATGAAGGAAAACCTTAGAGCCATTTTCAGCAGCTACGCCGAGATCTTCTTTCTACCCGGCGGCGCGGCCGGCGCGGTCATCTTCGCGGTGACGCTCGCCAACCCGAACGTCGCGCTGGCGGGGATCGTCTCGGTGCTGGCGGCCTATGGCTTTGCGCGCCTGGTGCGGATGGAGAAGCCCTTCCTCCAGTCCGGCTATTATACCTACAACCCACTCCTGGTCGGCTTGTCGATCGGGAGTCTGTTTCAGTTCGGCGGGCTGACCCTTTTCTTCCTGGTGTCGGCCGGCGTGTTCACGTTTCTCGCGACCGTCTTTACCGCTAACGTCTTCTCGACCTACTTTCGCCTCCCCATCCTCAGCCTGCCGTTTGTCCTGGTCAGTTCCGTGGCCTACCTCGGTTCGTTGCGCTATTCGAACCTGCGGGTGGTGATGCACCACGATTCCGCGCTGCTCACTACGACTTTGGGTCTGCCCTTTTGGGCGGCGGGATTTTTCAAAGCGTTCGGCGCGGTGCTGTTCGCCCCCAGCGTGGCGGTGGGTTTGTTGCTCAGCCTGGTGGTGTTGCGCTACTCGCGGATCCTCTTGCTCCTCGCGCTCTTTGGATACTACTCAGGGGCGGTCATTCGGAGCTGCATGCTCGGTTCGACCAGCCAGGCCTTTGCTGACCCCAACAACTTCAATTTCATCTTCATCGCCATGGCGCTGGGGGGCGTGTTCCTCATCCCGTCGCTGACCAGTTATCTGCTGGCTTTTATCGGGGTGGCGGTCTCGACGGTGCTGATGGACGCCATCACCGGGTTCTGGAGCTATTACGGCATCCCGGCGTTCACGCTGCCTTTCAATGTGGTTACGTTAGGGTTCGTTTATGTGCTCGGCTTGTTGCGGCATCCCATGGTCGCCACCGTCGTGGGCCGTACACCGGAAGAGACTTTGGAGAACTTCCTCGCCAACCGGCTGCGCTATCGCGGCCAGGACTTCACGCTGTACCTGCCCTTTTCGGGCCGTTGGACGGTATGGCAGGGGTGGGATGGCCAATGGACGCACAAGGGCAGTTGGCGGTATGCCTACGATTTTGTCCTGGCCGACGCCCAGGGCCAAACGCACGCCGGTGAGGGCGCGCGGCTGGAAGATTACTATTGCTACAACAAACCCGTGCTGTCCCCCGTGCGCGGCCGCGTCACCCGGATCGTGGACGACCTGCCCGACAGTGCCGTCGGCAGCGTGGATGAGGCCCATAACTGGGGCAACCTCGTCATCCTCCAAGACGCCCGCGGGTTGTTTGTGGAGCTCTCCCACTTCGCGGAGAAGTCGATCCGCGTGCGGCCGGGCGACTGGGTCGAGCGGGGGACGGTGCTGGGGCTGTGCGGCAACAGTGGCTACTCGCCCCAACCGCACATCCACGTCCAGGCGCAGGCGAGCGACACCGTGGGCGCGGCGTCCATCCCCTTCAGTTTTGTCAGTTATGCGGAACAGGGCGAATATCACGCCAATCATCTGCCGCCGGAAAAAAGCGTGGTGGAACCACTCTATCCCGACAAACGTCTCGACCACGTTACCAACTTCGTGCTGGATGACTTACAGCACTACGAAGTACTGCGCGCCGGGCGCAAGGTGGGTGAGCTCAAACTCAAGGTGGTGATGGCGCCGGACGGGACGTTCTGCCTTCAGTCCTCTCGGGGCCAGCTCTACTTCGGCAAACACGAAGGCACCTTCTACATCTACCGTGTCTCCGGCGACGATCGGTGGCTGGCCCTGGTCTTCCTGGCCTTGCCGCGGCTGCCGCTGGTTTACCGTGAGAACCTGAGTTGGCAGGATTATGTCCCGATGGGGCTGGTCACCTCGGGCGCGCGCAAAGCCCTCATCGGCTTCCTCAGCTCCGTGTACCCCCAGCTGGCCACGGTGAAGGTGAGCCAAACATTCGTGGGCGAGAACCGCGTCGAGTCGGTCATCGAGGCGGGGTTGCTGCGGCTGCGGCGAACCGCCTCAGTCGAGTTGGATCCCCATAAAGGGTTCGCCTCGGTGACCGTGGAGGACGTGACGCTTAGGAGGATCAGCCATGAGGCATGAACGGCATCTTCTGGGCCGGGGAGTTCAGCTCATAAAGGTTGCGGTGGTGCTGGCGTTGTGGTGCGGAGCGCCAGCGCTGCTCGGATCCGACTACGTCTTTCCCGAGGCCTACTGGTCCGAACTCCGCCAAGCCTGGCAATGTTATACGAATGCCGACGCCACCAACTCGCTGGCACATTACCGGGCGGCGATCCGGCTGGCGCCCGAGTCTTTGGAAGCCCGTCTCGGCTGCTTGTCGCCCTTGCTGGCGTTGGAACGGTTTGCCGAGGCGGAATCGCTCGCCTCGAGAATCGTTCACCAATACCCGGCAAACTATTACGCCAATCTCCGCCTCGCCTACGCATTGAGGCTGCAGGGGAAACTCGCCCCGGCCGAGACCGTTCTCAACCGGATGCTGCCGCTCCGCCCCACCGATGTGCCCTTGCTCCTGGAACTCGCCCTCGTCAAGCTTGCCGCCCGGCAAAACGCGACCGCCCGGCAGCTCTTCCTCGAGGTGTTGACGCTCGCCCCCGGCGATCCGGTAGCGCTCCAGAAGCTCGCCTTGCCGCAACTCCTGGGCGAGCCGCGCGACGCGGTAGCCCGGGAGCCCCTGCCCGCCTTTGATGGGTGGTTCGATCCCGGGGCCGCTCGGCGGGTGAGCGCTGAAAGTACCGTTTACTATGGTTGGATGAATTACCATGACACGGCGGCGAAAGACCACTCGCAGGTCCTGGGTCTGTACGCCTCGCTCGCTTACGGGCCGGAGCACCTCGTGGAGGCCGAGGAGGATTATCTCAACAAATTCTATCGCGGCTTCACTTCCCTGCACCAGTGGGATACGACCGTCACCTACGCAAACCTCAGCCTCCCGCACCTGAAACTGCGTCTCGGTGGGCATTACGTTGACAGCGATGACCCCTACACCGACCAGGGCTGGGTCGCTTTTGCTGGGGTGGAATACTACGTCGCTACCCGATGGGCGGCCGGGGTGGACGCCTATTTTACCGATTACCCTAAGTTCCAGAATAAGCTCGAGGTCGGGCAACTGACGCCGCACCTCGACCTGACGCTTTGGCGTGGCGCCCATCACACCTGGTACAACGACCTCCGGGGGTATTGGATTCACCTGAACCACGAATTTGATGGGCGGCAGGACCTCTTCTCGCTGGAGGATCGGCTTTCGCTGAATTGGCGGCGCTGGACGGTATCCCTCTATGGCTGGGCCGGCGAGCAACTCTTCGCGGTCCGCAACGATGGGTTCGCGCTCTTCAATCTGGGGGAAAGGCACCAAGCCGGGTACGGCCTCGGACTGCGTTACGCTTTGTCCACCCACCTGGCCCTGGCGTTGCGCGCCAGCCGTGAGGAGTTTCGAGACCTGGCCACCACGCCGCACGCCTCCTCCGATATGTACTTGGCCATGTTGAGCCTGCAGTTTTAAGCTACCCAGGATCACCCTATGAGAATCGTATTCATTTTGACCATTGGTCTTGTCCTCGCGGCGGCGACCGCCCAGGGGGCGGCTGTGCCGGGCGAGGAGGAGATTCGCGAGTCCTACCACAAATCCTACCGTTACGAAAAAACGCAGAACTACGAGGACGCCATCAAGGCGATGGCGCCCGTGATCAATGCCTACCCGCAAGGGTATACCGTTAACCTCCGCCTGGGATGGCTCTACTATCTGAGCGGCAATTACGCCAACTCCAAGAGCTACTACCAGGCGGCCATGAAAACCGCCCCAGCCTCGATCGAGGCGAAGTTGGGTTACACCCTGCCGCTGCTGGCCCAGGAACGCTACGAGGATGCCGAGGCGATTGCCAAGGAGATCATCCGGATCGATGCCTCCAACTACTACGCCAACCTCCGGCTCGCCTTCGCCTTGCGCCTGCAGAAAAAATACCCGGCGGCCGAGGAAGTGAACAATGCCTTGCTGCTGCTCTACCCCACCGACGTGAAATTCCTCACCGAACTGGGCCTGGTCAAAGCCGCGCAGAACCAATCGGCGGTGGCCAAACGTATCTTTGGCGATGTGCTCACGCTGGACCCGGAAAACCTCGTAGCCAAAGAGCAATTCAACCTGAGCGCGAAACCCCCCGAACCTAAGAAATGACCGGAGCGCCGAGGTTCCGCCTCTGCCCGCTGCCCTAACCGGACCAATCGACTGCCGAACCAACCCCTATCCTCGTACCTAGCTGTGAAACACCCACTGGCACTCCTCTTCACCGCGTTGGCCGTGCTGGCCGGCGCCCACCACGCCACCGCGCAAGGCACGGCCTTCACTTACCAGGGCCGGTTGAACGCCGCCGATACTGCCGTCACGGGCAACTATGATTTCACCTTCACGCTGTTTAGCGGCAGCGCCACCAACAGCGGCCAAGTCGGCGGCACCCTCACCAACCTCAACGTGGGCGTGGCGGGCGGCCTGTTTACGGTCACCCTCGATTTCGGCGCGAATTATCCCGGTGCCAGCCGGTGGCTGGGCATCGGCGTCCGCACCAATGGCGGCGCCGGTTTCACCGCGCTGACGCCCTTGCAGCCGCTGACCCCCACGCCCTATGCCCTGTACGCACCCAATGCAGGCAGCGCCGCCACCGCCACCGGCTTTTCGGGCACACTGGTGGGCAATGTGACGGGCACCCAAGGGGCAACGGTGGTGGCCACGGTGGGTGGTCAGACGGCGGCGAGCGTGGCGAGCGGCGCCAGCGCGGCCAATGCCGCGTCCAGTACGAATGTGGCGAACACCCTGGTGAAGCGGGACGGCTCCGGCAATTTCGCGGCCGGTACGGTTACGGCCACGCTGGCGGGCAACGGCGGCGCCCTGACCAATCTCAACGCCTCGCAACTGTCGAACGGTGTGATTCCGCAAAGCGTGTTGCCCGGCTTTCAGTTGGCCAGCGCGTATAGCACCGTGGGCGGAGGCAATAGCAACACCGTCAGCGGCGCCGCCGCCACCGTCGCCGGCGGTTACTTGAATGGTGCCGCCCCGGATTACGCGACGGTCGGGGGCGGGGTGGACAACCTCGCGGGTGCGGTCGGCGCCCTCGTCGCCGGCGGCACGACCAATGCCGCGACCGGCCTGCAGTCCAGCGTCGGGGGTGGCTCGTGGAACTGGGCCACCAACACCCTCTCGACGATTGCAGGCGGGTGCAGCAACCTCGCCAGCGGACTGGGATCCACCGTTGCCGGCGGCTGCCTGAATGGCGCGACGACTAACTATGACACGGTGGGTGGCGGTCTGGGCAATTTCGCCTATGGCCCGGGTTCGGTCATTGCCGGCGGGGTCACCAATACGGCCACCGCGTTGGAAGCGGCGGTCGGGGGCGGCGAGCGCAACTGGGCTAGCGGCGTGCTCTCGACCATCTCCGGCGGCTATAACAATCTGGCCAGCGGGGCGGGGGCGGTCGTGGGCGGCGGTTACGGCAACTTAGCCACCAATTATGCCGCGACCGTTCCCGGCGGCTACGGCAACCTGGCCGGCGGACTCTATTCCTTCGCCGCGGGCGCGGGCGCCCTGGCGGTCCATGACGGTGCCTTCGTCTGGGCGGACGAGTCTGTCACCAACGTGATGCGTTCGACCTTGAACAACCAGTTCACGGCCCGGTGTGCCGGCGGGGTCCGGTTTTTTGCCAACCCGGCTGCCACGGTAGGCGTGCAATTGGCCGCGGGCGGCAACGCGTGGAGTCCCGCCAGTGATCGCAACCTCAAGCAGAACTTCAAGCCGGTGGACGCCCGCGCCGTGCTCGCCAAATTGGTGGCGACGCCGGTAACGGAATGGAACTTGATCTCCCAAGACCCTGCCATCCGCCACCTTGGTCCCATGGCGCAGGATTTCAAAGCCGCCTTCGGGGTCGGCGAGGACGACCGCCACATCAGCACGACCGACGCGGATGGAGTGGCCTTCGCGGCCATTCAGGGGCTTTACCAGGAACTCAAGGACCGCGACGCGCGGATCGCCACCCTCGAAGCGCGTCTCGAGCGCCTGGAACATCGCCTCCAGCAACTCAACCTCCCTGCCCCGACATTCACGAGTTCGAGCCATTGAGCGCACGAACTGTTGCTGGCTGGCCACCCAACTGTGCCAGCATGGTTGCCACCGAGGCCCTCCGTCCGACGCAACCACCATAGCCAAAAATAATTCGCCTTGGTTGTTTCCCTTCATGGGGCATTAATGTGGCCTGTTGTAGGGTGTGGTCATGATAGTAGTGATACCGAGCAACTCCGAGACGCGATCGATCGCGACGATCTCAAGCAACGGCCATTGAACCCATGAAGACCATCCGCACACTGTCCCACGCGCTGAGCGCCGCCCTGCTGCTGGCGGCGGCCGGCACCTGCCTCGCGGCTGTCGAGTGGCCGCGCTTTCGCGGGCCGGAGGGATCAGGTATTGCCGGTCCCGAGGCCCGGCCCGCCACCACCTGGAGTGAAACCAGCAATCTAAAATGGAAAACCGCGTTGCCCGGCCCGGGCTCCTCCAGCCCGATCCTCGCGGGCGACCGCCTCTTTCTGACTACTTACTCCGGTTATGGCGACGGCAGCGCCGGCGGCGACACTCCAGAAACACTCCAGCGGCATCTGGTTTGTCTCGACCACATCACGGGGAAGGTGCTTTGGGACAAATCGGTCCCGGCGGAGATGCCCGAGGACGCTTACTTCGGAAATATCCGCGAGCATGGTTACGCCAGCAATACGCCGGTCACCGACGGTGAGCGCGTGTATGTGTTCTTCGGAAAGACCGGGGTGCTGGCGTTTGATTTCGAGGGGAAGCCACTCTGGCGGGTCAACGTGGGCAAGCAATCGAGCAACCGGCGCTGGGGGTCCGGGGCCAGTCCGATCCTCTATCGCGGCCTGGTGATCGTCAATGCGGCAGACGAAGGCCGCGCCGTGGTGGCGTTGGATAAGCTCACCGGCAAGGAGGCCTGGAAGGTGGAAGTCGGCGCCCTCGAATTGAGTTTTGTGACCCCGACCCTGGTGGACTGCGGCGGCGGGCGCACCGACCTGGCGCTCGCCGTGCCGGGGGAACTCTGGGGCATGAACCCCGAGACCGGCAAGCTGCGCTGGTACGCCCAGACCGGCATCGAGGGGAACGTCTCCCCGAGCGTGATCGCGGCCGACGGTGTGGTCTATGCCACCGGCGGCTTCCCACGCCAGGGCACGATCGCCGTGCGCGCCGGCGGCAAGGGCGACGTCACCGCCACCAACGTTCTCTGGTCCAGCCAGAATGCCTCTTATGTGCCTTCGCCCATCCTTTACGGTGGCCGTCTTTTTGTGGTCAGCGACCAGGGTTTCGCCATCTGCCAGGAGGCCAAGACGGGCAAGTTGGTTTACAAGGAACGCTTGCCCGGCGTCAGCGGCGCAAAGCCCTTCTATGCCTCCGCGGTCCTGGCCAACGGCTGTCTCTACGCGGTCAGCCGCCGGGCCGGCACCTTTGTCATCGAAGCCAAACCGGAATTCAAAGTGGTCGCTCACAACCAACTCGCGGGGGATGACACCGACTTCAACGGCACCCCGGCCGTGGTGGGCCCACAACTATTTCTGCGCTCCAACCGGTATCTTTACTGCATCGAGGCGATGCAGCCGGCGAGCGCGGGGAAATCGCAATAAAGAGAAAAAACAGCATGAATACGAAAACGAAAGTAATCCTCCTCGCGTTGGCACTCGGTACCTCGACCTGCCTGCTCACCGCTCAAGATGGCAATCAAGCCCCCGACGGACAACGTCCGCCGCCCCGCGAAGGCGGCGCCGGTGGTCCCGGCGGTCCCGGACAGGGCGGACCCGGCGGACAGGGTGGGTTTCACCTGTTGCCGCCGCGGGCCATGGAGCAACTGAACCTGACCGCCGAACAGCAAAAGAAATTGACGGCACTCGAAGCGGAACTGAAGGCGAAGCTCGAGAAGATCCTGACACCCGAACAGATGCAGCAGTTGAAGCAGATGCGGCCGCCGCAACGTCAGGGCGGACCCGGCGGACCCGGCGGACAAGGCGGCTTTGGCGGCGGACCTGGTGGCCAGGGAGGTCCCGGTGGTCCTGGTGGCGGCCCCGGCGGGCAAGGTGGCGGTCCTGGCGGGCAAGGCGGACCGCAACGTCCCCCGCAAGAATAATGAGGACAGCCGGTGCGTGCCCGTAGCGCAGGCTTTCCAGCCTGCCGGGTCGCCGACTTTCCAGTCGGCAGGGCGTCGGTCCACTCCGGCTCCCGGCGGGTTTGGGAACCCGCGATCGGGCAGACCGGGAAGTCTGCGCCACCAATCGGCTCTGAACTGAACGGTCTAGCGTGGGCGTCCCGGTCGGCGGGACGCCGCTAAAACTCGCAGGCGTGGACGCCCCCGCTATCCGCGATTGAACTACCTCGAAAAACTATGAACTCGTTTGCTCCCCTTTACCTGGCGACGCTGGCGGCCGGCCTGGCCGCCGCGTCGTTGCCCGCCGCCCCCGCCTATACGATCGTCGATACGGCCCAAACCCGGTGCTATAACAACCGGGGTGTCATCGCTGCGCCCAAACCGGGCGAACCGTTTTACGGCCAGGATGCCCAGTTCCAAGCCCATCCGCCCCACTACACCTTGGGCACGGACGGCTTGACGGTCCAGGATCACCAGACCGGTTTAACGTGGCAGCGCAGCCCGGACACGGACGGTGACGGCGCGCTCACCCGGCGTGACAAGTTGACGCGGTCCCAAGCCCAAGCCCTGCCGGCCAGGCTCAACAACGCCAAATTTGGCGGCTTCAGGGACTGGCGTTTGCCCTCCATCAAAGAGCTTTACTCGCTCTTCGAGGCGTGTGGCACCGACCCGAGCGGACCCTCCGACCCGGACACCTCCAAATTAAGGCCGTTCATTGACACAACATTCTTCAAGTTCGCCTACGGGGACACGCGGACGGGCGAGCGGGTCATCGATTCTCAATACGCCACCAGCACCCAGTACGTGGGGCGGGGCGCTCGCGGCTATGATAAACTCTTCGGGGTCAACTTCGCCGACGGACGGATCAAGGGTTATGACTTGTTCATGCCGGGCGGGGGCATGCAGAAGACCTTCTTCGTGATTTGTGTGCGCGGCAATCCCAGCTACGGCACGAACGACTTCCACGACAACGGCGACGGCACCATCAGCGACCGCGCCACCGAACTCACCTGGTCCAAGGCGGACAGCGGCCACGGCCTGAACTGGCAGGACGCGCTGGCGTGGGCGCAGAAAAAGAACGCGGAGAGGTTCCTCGGCCACGATGACTGGCGAGTCCCGAGCGTGAAGGAGTTGCAGAGCATCGTGGATTACTCACGGTCGCCCGATACCACGCATTCGCCCGCGATCGACCCGCTCTTTGAATGCACCTGCTTTACCAACGAGGCCCATCAGGCCGACTATCCGTTCTACTGGTCGGCCACCACCCATGCCGGGTTCATGGGCGGCGGGGCCGCGATGTATGTGGCCTTTGGCCGCGCGGCGGGATGGATGTCGGCGCGCAGCATGGCCGGTGGGCCGCCCGAGCGGCGTGGCGGTTTCGGCCCCGGCCCTGGTGAGGCCAGCGGTGCGGGCGCCCAGGAGGCCGGCGGTGGCGACTACCATTACGTCGACGTCCACGGCGCCGGCGCGCAACGCAGCGATCCCAAGGCCGGCGATCCCGCGCTGTTCCCGCATGGCCGCGGACCGCAGGGCGACGTTATCCGCATCTACAACTACGTTCGCCTGGTGCGCGGTGGCAACGTCACCAAATCCACTAGCGTGGCGACGACCGAGCCTGAGACTATGCTGCCGGTGGACGCACCGCCGGAAGACCGTCCTCCGGGTGGCCTCGGTGGGCCGGCTGGACCGGGCGGGTTCCATCTGCTGCCGCCGTTGGCGATGCAGCGATTGAAGCTGGCCGCGGACCAGCGGACGCGCTTGACGGCCCTGGACGCTGAGGCCCAAGCGGCACTGGAGAAGATCCTGACCCCGGATCAAATGGAGCAGTTGCACCAGATGCGGCCACCCATGCCGGAAGGCAGTCCCGGCGGGTTCGGCGGTCCCGGCGGCCAAGGCGGACGGCAGCGACCTCCGCAGGAATAGGGTTGAAGGAGGGGCTTTACGTCATTCCTGCCAGAAACGCCCGCCGTACCTCATCGCCTCGCCCGTGGCCCACGGCCGGTAGGCATTGCAAAACTCGATACGCTCCGCCAGCGAGGGGTGGCTGCCCAACCAGAGGCGATGGAGCAGGCCCGGCCGGGGTATGCTGAGGTTGTTTTGCTGTAACTTCACAAAGCTCATGGCCGCCGCATGATTGTTACGCGTCAGTTCCAGGCCAAACCGGTCGGCCTCGTGTTCCTGGTACCGGCTGAAGGCCATGGGCAGTGGCAGGCCACCAATCACCAGGAGTTGGATGATCAGGATGCCCAGCGGCGCGGCGGCCACATCCGATAACCCGCTGAACCCGAAGCGGGCATGGAAACGGTGGACGGCCCGGTTGGCCAGCCAATAGACGGCGTAGAGCAACGCCAGGACCAGGATCGAGCTGAAGGCGATGCCGCGTACCACGTGGCCGAGCACGTAGTGGCCCATCTCATGGCCCATGATGAAGAGCAGTTCATCCTCGTCGAGCGCCCGGATGGCGGTATCCCAGATCACGATGCGCTTGGTGCCCATGAACCCGGTGACGTAGGCGTTGACCGCCGAAGTGTCCACACTTTTGTCCACACGGTAGACCCGGCTGCCTTGAATTCCCGCCCGCGCGGCCAGGGCGAGGATCTTCGATTCCAGGGCCTGGTCTGGCAACGGTTGGAACTGGTTGAAGAGCGGGTCAATGACCACGGGCTGAATGAGGCACAGGCAGCAGATGAACGGGATCGCTCCCAAACTCAGGTAGAGCCACCAGCGGTCGGGGCTCCGGCGGACCAACCGGAAGGGGATCCAGCCCAGCGCCAGGATCATCACGATTTGAATGGCCTGTGCCTTGAGCGAGTTCCCGAACCATCGGCTAAAGGTCTGGTTGGACAGACCATAGGCGTGCCCGTGAACAAAACCCGCGTACCACGCCATTGGCAAACTGGCCACATAATAACCTGTGGCCAGGACCAGGC
>Ga0316223_1002748_pt1 | contig 13879 bp, 5 predicted proteins | sample TBH18009metaG_FD_206007 | JGI IMG/M metagenome (GOLD analysis project Ga0316223, IMG submission 206007) | Freshwater microbial communities from Trout Bog Lake, Wisconsin, USA - TBH18009 | ecosystem: Environmental > Aquatic > Freshwater > Lake > Hypolimnion/Profundal zone | place: USA: Wisconsin...
TTTGAATTCATCCACCCTGACCGTAGCGGGCCGGGGCGGTTTGTCTAGCGTTTTTCTCTCGCGATGTCGTATCCAGCTTCCCTGCCTTCAAAGGAAAATGCCTTGGGCATTCACCGGTTTGCACGGAAAACAGGCTGGAACAATGCGGCTCAACCTGATCTTAAAACAAATTCCCGGTGAAACGATGTTTTCAACCGCCACCGCTCCTCCAAAAAGCGTCAGGATTCGTTCAGCGCCAGCGGGCCTCAAACCCAAATCACCTCCGGGCACTATCGCCTCAGCGATCGCAAGCACGTCAAAAAAACGGGAAAGGCACTGCTGCGGAATAGCGCGCCCCTTGGATACGATTTCAACCCATACTTCCCCATGAGCCTCAAATGCAGAGATGGAAATACAGACGTTCGTATTCGGCATTGAGAATTTAAATGCTGTCTCCAACAGCGCCTCAAAGGCCTTGCAAAGAAACATCTCTTCACCAAAAATCGTGCAATTGTTATCGGCAAGGCCCGTCGCTGAGATGCCTACGCAGAAGATTTTTCCCACTTCTTTGCAGTTTTCGATCGCCTTCAGAAGGACGGTTTTGAGGGAGGTCGGCATTTGAGATAAGCGTTCGATTTGCGCGTCTACTTGTGTCAGTAGCAGCGCATCTTCGACGATGGTCATAATACGCCGGCGCGAGTGTCTGAAAAGTTCGCGAAGTTTTTTTGTGTTTGCCTTCGAACGATCTTCCTCCAGCAGCGATTCCCCGATTAAGAAAAGGCCATTGAGCGGAGTGCGAAGTTCATGGGAGATGAGGGTGAGAAAATCGCTCTTTGCCTTGTCGAGGATTGCGAGTCGGTCCTTAGATTGTTGAAGTTGATACGTTCGCAACCCCACCTCGCGTTCCAGGTTTTGTCGAAGCCAATGCAGTTCCAGATGTGTCCTTACCCGCGCTTCCAACTCCTCGAACTGAAACGGCTTGGAGACATAGTCCACGCCGCCCACCTGCAACGCCTTGACCTTCTCCATGGTGTCATCGAGAGCGCTCAGGAAAATGACAGGGATTCCCTTCAATGCGGGATTTGCCTGCAAAGCTTCGAATACCTCGTATCCGTCCATGCATGGCATCTTGATGTCCAGGAGAATTAAGTCCGGCGGCATTTTATTCGCAATTTCCAGCGCAAGCGTCCCGCTAGGAGCCGGACGCACTTGGTAGCCCTTTTTCCGCAGCATACGCGTGAGCAGGGAAATACTCGCCTGAGAGTCGTCCACCACTAGAATTTTAGGAACCCGTTGTTGGATTGGCTTGGTTTGCATCGGATCTGTTTCGAACGTTTGCCGGAAAGGGAAGCAGGCCGACTGGTTTGAATCGCGTGGCGAAAAGATGGTGCGCGTCGGCAAAATTAGATCGGTGCGTGGTCGAGGAATGACAAGAGCGCCGCACCGCGAACTACTCATCTGCCATAGATTAAGAAGAGCGACCGAGATCGGATCGCCATGGGACGCTGAAGCTGGGTCTTCGCCATTCATCCACAGCTTGTGGTGGCTTCGTCTCGCCGCCGCCGTTCACCTCCGCTCCGCCGGCGTGCTTGCCCTGGCGAGCAGGGTTGGCGCGAGGAGCAACGATTGCGTGGCGTTCCGCGGGTACTCGAACCGGTGGACCAGCATTCGAAGGGCGGCGGCTCCCAGTTCCTCGTCGGAGACTTCCGTTGTAGTCAGGTGAGGCAGATCCGCGGGATCCGGCGCGTTGCGGTGGTAGCCGGTCACGGCCACGTCGTCTGGAATGCGAACGCCACGGGCCAGGAAGAACCGGCTCAACTGCCAGCCGAGACCATGGCTAGCGCACACCCATGCATCCACCCCGGCGCGCATTTTGGCCAGGGCTTCCTCCGCCCATTTTTCAGACATAGGCCCTTCGGGGCGCAGTATTTCGCTTAGGTCGATCTCCACGACATTGCCGGGCCGACAGGGCTGCCCCGCCTTCGCCATGGCTTCAAAAAATCCATAATAGCGGGAGCGTGACCAACTCATCTCGACGCACAGGCCAAAGAAGCCGATTTTCTTGCAGCCAGCCCGGATGAGATGGTTGACGATCAACGTCATGCCGGTGCGATCGTCGATGCCGACGAAATCCGTATTGCTGCCCGCGTAATGATGCACCACCGAGACCGCGGGAGTCTTCGCGCTCAGCTTCTCCACGATCTCCGACGGCCAGCGGCGCAGAAAAACCAGACCGTCCACCATGTCCTCCTGCATCGCCGTGGGCTGATGCTGGCGCTCCACGATCTTCAGGACATCGTCTCCGGTCACGTGATGCACCAGCAGCATCAAGCGTAGCGGGATCGACGCCCGGCTCATTCCTGTAAGGTAATTCCAGTCGGACGCCTGTGTGGTCTGTGACAAGACCATAACGTGGTGCCTCTGGAGCTCATCGGCGGATTTGCGCCGTTGCGGAATCACGTAGCCGAGTTCCTGGGCTGTTTTGAGCACGAGATCGCGGGTCTCGATATGAATCCCATCGGCATCCCGAATGGCGCGGGAGGCGGTTGCGCGGGAGATGCCCAGTTTCTTGGCGATGACGGCGAGGTTGGGGGCGGAAGAAGCTTTACGAGCCATTGAAGAATAGAAGCATTCCGCCCAGTAAACCGCAAGGAGAATTAAATCCCGATATGTCTCGTTTAGTTCTCGAAGAAATTTCTTGGGAACTAAGTTTTTCAAAGTATTTTCTCCATGACAACAGACATTTTCACCTTCTCACAACAACCACCCCAATGAACTCAATTCCTAAGAACACCAAGATAACCACAGCGATCGGAATGCCTCTCCGCGCGGCCACAAAGCGCCACTTTCATGGCGCCTTCGTCAGCCCGATCGCCCCGCTAGCGGGGTCCATCGCGTCTTTAATTACAGCCGCGACGTTGACTGGCGTGTTTTCGCCGCACGCAGAAGCCGCCTCGGTCACCTGGACGGGAGGCAGCGGCGCGGACTGGAACACAGGCACGAACTGGTCCACGAATCCGAACAAACCGTTGCCCGCCGACACCGCCGTTTTCAATTCGGCACTAACCAGCGTTGCGGTCGGCACGAGCGCGACCATTACCGGCATTTCTTTTGATAGCAGCGCCGGGACGGCAGGCGGCACGTTCACGCTTGGGACCCTGGGCGGCGGGACAATTTCGGGTTCCAACGGTGGCACGACCCAGATGCTCGCCACGATCGCTGGCACCGGAAAAACGATCACTGTGAACGCGCCTTTTGTGATCATCCCGGCTACCACGACCACCGCGGGCGGCTACACCTTTTCCAACAACAGCGGTGAAACGACCAACACGCTCGTTTTGGCGGGGCCGATTACTTCGGCGACGACATCGAATACGACCACGCTGACGCTTTCAGGGTCCAACACGGGCGTCAACACCGTCAGCGGCGCCATCACAACTGGCTCCGCCGGAACCTTCGTCGTTTTCAAGGCGGGCCTGGGCACGTGGGCTCTCACCAGTTCCGGCAGTTGGAACGGCACAACAAACGTCGCCGGCGGCAGCCTTCAGTTCAGCGGTGCCGGCGCCAACGCCGGAAACGGCGCCTACTCGTTGTATCAAGGCGCGTTGACGATCGACAATACGGGGGCGGGGAATAACAACTACAACCGCATCGGGGATGCTTCCGCGTTCAGTCTTTATACGGGTTCCTTAATTTACAAGGGCTCCGATCAGGCTGGCACAAACTCCACCGAAACGATCGGCACACTTACGCAGAATACGAGTGGGGGTGCGATCACGATTTCCTATGGCGGGAGCAACCTTGCCACTCTGACCGCGACAAGCTTCGGCCACACCTCCAGCAATCCCACCACGCTCGTCAACGGCGCGAACCTCGGTAAGAACAACACGGATACAGGCAGCGTTGGGAAGCTGATTCTTACTACCGCGCCGACCCTGGTCGGTTCCAGTACGGCAAGCGCCACCGGCATCGCCGTCGGCACGGCCAATACCAAAATCGACCCGTACCTTGTCGGGGAGTCGAGCAGTTCCACCGGGCTTGGCACCGCCACGGGGACGGCGAACACGTTCGTCACCTACATCGCGGGCAGCGGCGTGCGCCCGTTGAGCACGAATCCCGCGGACGGCGAGTTTTCCTACCACACGATTTCGACGGGCAATAACACCTACATCGATCAGGCCACCGCGGTTGCCACATCGGCGACAGTCAACTCGCTCGTCATCAATGGAGGCAATCTTTCCATCGCGGACGGCCAGACTCTTGCAAACACCAGTGGCGCGATCCTTTTCGCGTCGTCGCACGGGATTCTGCCCTCCGGCAGCACCGGGGCGCTCACGTTCGGCAGCGGCGTTGAGGCGATGATCACGGTGGACCCTGGGGTTACCGGAACCATCGGGGCGAATATCACCGCGTCCGGCAACAACGTCATCACTATCGGCGGCGCGGGAACGCTCGTGCTTGCAGGCAGCAACAGCCAGACCGGAAACACCTATTTCGGTACGACCGGCGCGACGCTCGTTCTCGGTTCGAAGTACGCCTTTGGCAGCGGCACAGCCATTATGACGGTAAACCTCGGGGCCCAGCCGGTTGCCACCACGCAGGTTTCTTCGCTTCAGGCTGGAACCGACCTGAGCGGCGCCAATGCAATCACAAACCCGGTGATACTGAACGTCGGAAACGGAGGTGCCATGGCGGTCACCGGTTCCAACAATCTCACTCTGGCCGGTCCCGTTACCGATACCGCTTACAACCTCCCCATCCAGAACCTCCTTACCAACGGAGCGGTGCTTACCATTGGCGGGACGCTCTCCGTCCCCGGGGGGCGCCAGTTGGCTATCTCCGGCTCCGGCAACACGACGATCTCCGGCAACATCGCCTCTGGGCACAACGGCGGCACGTTCACCAGCACCGGCCTGACCACGCTTTCTGGAACGAACCTCGGCACCGTTGGATTCACATTGTCTTCGGGCACGCTGGCGATCGGCAACCGGTATGCGCTCGGCACCACTGCGGCGATCAATTGGACACTCAGCGGCGGCACTCTCACCGCGGCGGTTGATCTCAGCGCGGGTTTGCCAGGCGGCTTCATCCTTAACGGATCGCCGACATTCAGCGGCACGAACAACCTTACGGTTAGCGGTACCGTGTCCAGCAACAACAACCGGACGATCACCAACAACATCGGCGGAGGAGCCTCGCTCACGCTCGCCGGAGCGGTCGTTTCATCCACCACGGCCACCAACTATACGCTTACGCTTGCCGGCGGCGGTTATACCGTGGTCTCGGGATCGATCACCAACGGACCGTCCACCGGGAGCAATCTCACCATCACCAGCACCGGCACCGTGGCGCTCAACGGGCAGAGCGTTTATACGGGCACATTTGGCCAGACGGGGGCTGGCACCGTGAACCTTTCGGGAACGATGAACGGCCCGTCTGGAATCACCATCAGCAGCAGCGGGGCGGTGTTTAACGAAACCAGCACCGGATCCATCCTCAGCGGTTCATTCACCCTGACCTCGGGCACGGCCAACCTCAACGTCGCCAATACGTTTTCCGGCCCGGTCACGCTCACGGGCGGGGTTGCCGCGCTGGGAAACAAGGGCGCGCTCGGGAGCGGAACCATTGCCTGGAACGGAAGTTCGCTGGCGGCCCTCACGCCGCTGACCGGCGCCAATGCGGTATCCAATCTCTTCATGGTCGGCGGCAACGGTACAATCACGGGAACCAACAACGTCGAGTTGAGCGGCACCGTCATCAACAACCAAAGTAACTACACCCTGACCAATAACATCGGCCAGGGAAACACGTTCACGCTTTCCGGAGCGGTCGCTCTGTCGGAATCGGGAACCGCCCGAACACTCGCGCTCGGTGGCAGCGGTTATACCGTGGTCTCGGGATCGATCACCAACGGACCGTCCGCCGGGAGCAATCTCACCATCACCAGCACCGGCACCGTGGCGCTCAACGGGCAGAGCGTTTATACGGGCACGTTTGGCCAGACGGGGGCTGGCACCGTGAACCTTTCCGGCACGATGAACGGCCCCACCGGTATCACTATCAACAATTCCGGCGCGGTCTTTACCGAGAGCGCGTCGGGATCGATCGTTAGCGGCTCGTTCATTTTGACTGCCGGCACGGCAAACCTGAACGCGGCCAATGGCATAGGGCCTGTCACGCTCACAGGCGGCGTTGCCGCACTGGGCAACAACGGTGCGCTCGGCAGCGGAGCCATCGCTTGGAACGGCAGTTCGCTTGCGGCCCTCACGCCGCTGACCGGCGCCAACGCCGTGCCCAACCTATTAACGATCAGCGGCACCGTTGCAATCACGGGGACCAATAGCGTGGAATTGAACGGCACGGTACAAACGGGCACCAGCCGCACGCTGAACAACAACCTCGGCGGCGGAGCAACGCTCAATGTTTCCGGTCCGCTGGTTTTGAATACGACCGGAGCAGGCAATTTCACGCTCACCGTCGGCGGCAGCGGCGCCGGAGTCTTTAGCGGGGTGGTCTCCAACGGCATTGCCTCCGGCACCGGTGGGATCACTTACGCGGGAACAGGCTCGCTTCAGTTGACGAATCCCGCCAACGCGTTCACGGGGGTAATCAAAGCGAGTTCCGGCAAGCTCACGCTCGCCCCGACCGGCGCGGCATTGACCTCCACCAACCAGTTCCAGAGTGTTGTGGGGAGCACCCTGGAATTCGCTGGCGACGCGGGCAACAGCAACGTGCTTGCCGACGCCGCCGGTCTCACGAGCACATCAAACTTGGGCGTGGACCTTTTCACCTCCGGCACGTGGACAACCAATGCGGGCCGGAATATCAAGGCCGACTGGATTATCAACGGCGGCAACGTGATCGTGCCGGCCAGCGCGGCCCGCCTCGGGTTCACCGGCACGGGCGCTGCGGGGTCGATTTCCTTCAACATGGTCAATGGCTCGCTGACTCTCATGCCCGGAACGACGTACGGTCTCCGGCTCAACTGCGACAGCGGCGGCAGCGGTCCGAGTTTAGCCTTCAGCGGAACGCAAAGCGGTGGCGTCATCAGCGTCAGTTCAAATGGCGGCCCTCTAAACAGTTTTGAACTCGGCGGCAGCTCGGCGGTAATCTCCTCGTGGACGATGACTGGGGGCACGACCAATGTGCTCGGAACCGGCGCAAACGGCTTCCTGGACCTTGGGGCGGATACCGCGGGCTCGGGGACAACGACGTTCACCCTTGCCGGAGGGCGCCTCTGGGTTAGCGGTACCGTCCAAGGATTGCAATCGGGGGCCAACCAAATCTTCAATTTCACCGGCGGCACGCTCGCAGCCAAGACGATTAACGCGACGAACCTCCGTGCGCCGGGCGATGCGTCGAACGGCACCTTCACTGAGAACGGCGCTGGCGCGGTGCTCGACGTGACCGGCACCAGCACTACGGTGACGGGAAATTTTGCCCTTCAAAGCGGACTGGTCCAGATCGGCGCAAACCGGTCATTAACGGTCAGCGGCAGCGCCACAATCAACGACACCGTCCAGATCGGCGCGAGCGGCACACTGGCGCTCAACGGCGGCTTGAATGGCGCGGCTTCCGGCGTGATTTCGGGCCTGTCCAGCGGCACCGGGACTCTATACGTCAACCCCGGGACGAGCGGCGCCTACCAGGGCGTCATTCAGGACGGTTCGGGACAAATTCAACTGGTCGTTTCCGGCTCCAGCACCCTTCTGGCCCTGACCGGTTCGTGCTCCTACACCGGTAGCACAACCGTCTCCGGCGGCATCCTGCAACTTGGCGACGGAACGGCCGGGCACGACGCGGTGCTGGCCACAAGCGGAATTGCCAACAGTTCCCAAGTGCGATTCAATTACTACGCAAACCAGACCATCGGAAGCCTGTTCAACGGCAACGGCACGATCTGGCAGCAGGGACCGGGAACGCTGACGCTGACAGGATCAAACTCGGCGGGGTTGGTCAGCATCCTCTCGGGGACGTTACAGGTGGGCGACGGCACGATCGGTCATGACGGGCCGCTGGTTGCCACATCGATTACCGCAGCCGGCACACTGCTTTACGACGTGTATGGAAGCGGCACGTGCGGCGCCGCAATCAGCAATGCGGGAAGTTTGATAAAAGCGGGTCCGGGAACGCTAACATTGACCGGATCGAACAGTTACACCGGATCGACGACGATCACCGGGGGCACTCTGCAACTCAACGACAGTTCGATCAACACAACCAGCGGCGTCCTCAACAACGGCGTCTTTGCAGTCAACGCGAACACAAGTGCGCAGACTTGCTCCATTGCCATCAGCGGTTCGGGTGCGTTTGTCGTAGGCGGCACGAAAACGGTGACGCTCACCGGCAGCAACAGCTACACGGGCTCGACGACCATCAACTCAGGCACGCTGCAAATCGGCGACGGCACGACGCTGGGGTCGATCAATTCCACCAGCGGAATCGCAAACAGCGGAGTCCTGGCTTACAATTTTGGAGCCGGCAGCCAGGCATCCGCGTCAAACATCGGCGGTTCGGGATCGCTGGTTGTCACGGGCAGCGGCGGGCTGACGCTCATAGGCAGCAACAGCTACACCGGCAATACCACGCTCACCGGCGGCACGCTGCAAATCAGCGACGCGAGCAACATCGCCGGCAGCGGCACCCTCGTCCTGCACGGCGGCGTGCTGCAGGTTGCCAGCGCGACCCCGCTCACCCTCGCGAACAACGTGCTCCTGAACGTAAACGGCAGCACGATTGCCAGTTCGCAGAACCTGACCCTGAGCGGCACCTTCACCAACAGCGGCGCCAATAATGGCCTGAACTATTCCATGGGAGCCTCTGGAACGCTGACGCTCTCCGGGCCGGTCAACCTATCGGAATCCTCAAGCAATGCCCGCGTTCTTGTCTTTGGCAACAACACGGGCTACCTCACCATCACCGGCCAGGTTCAGGATTATAGCGGAGGCGTGGGAACCGCCGCGAGCGGCATCCAGGTGAACAGCGGCGTTTTCACCCTCACCAACAACAGCAACAACTTCAGCGGCGGCATCTACATGTTCGGGGCCGGATCGAAGTTGATCCTCGGCGGCAGCAGCGTCGCGGGCGCCGGCTTGATCCATGGGAATTATTACACCCTTCAGGCCACCACGCCGGTTGTGCTCGCCAACAACTTCCAGGAGGATACTGGCCACTACGTGACTGTCAGTGGAAGCAACAGCATTTCCATCGGCTCGTTTACCAACTCCGCGGGCAGCGGATCGATCAACAACACCCTCACGGGCGGAGCCGCGCTCACGATCTCGGGCACAACTTTCCTTCAGGAAACCACCGGCAACACTGCGGGCCGCACGCTCACCGTCAGCGGTGGGGCCAACACGACCTTCAACGGGCCGATTGTCAACGGCGGAAACACAGGCTTGCTTGCGGGCAGCTTCACCATCACCAGCACCGGCACCACGACGTTGAACGGAGCCAACACCTACACCGGCGTCACGACAGGGAGCGCCGGCACGGTTGTCCTTGGCAGCGGCGCCGCGTTTGGCACGAGTTCCCTGTCTCTGAGCGGCGCTACGATCCAGGCGTCAACGGACCTGAGCGGAACCAACGCCCTCACGACCACCTCCGTGGTGCTGAGCGCCACCAACACGACCGTCAGTGGCGCGAACAGCATCACCATTGGCGGCAATTCCTCGGGATTTATCGGCGCCGATACCACGTTGACCAACAACCTGGCCAGCGGAAAGACGCTGACGTTCACGGGCGACTTGGTGCTAAAAGCATTCTCCGCTTCGCGTTGGTTATACATCGCAGGCTCGGGGAACACCACGTTCAGCGGCGCCCTGGGCGATAATTCGACTGCGGGCACCAGCAGAATCGCCGTCAACAGCACTGGAACCACGACAGTGAGCGGAAACATTACCTATAACGGTAATACGTGGATGAACGCGGCGACCGGCACGCTGATACTTTCCGGCAGCAACAGCGGCGCGGGCGGTGCGACCCTGACGGCTGGCACTCTGGTTATTAACAACAACTACGCGCTGGGGGCGGTGAGCGGTACGCTCACCATTGCGGCGGGCAGCATTGACAGCACGGTATCGGGCATCGGCAACGCCAGCGCAAACCCGATCGCCATCAACGGCAACTTTGCCTTTGGCGGCACGAACGACCTGAACCTGGGTTCGGGGCCTGTTACCGGCTCTCTTGCACGCGTCATCACCCTCAACGGCACCGGCAAGACGCTGACTCTGGGCGGGGTGTGGGGGAATAGCAACGATGGCAGCAATACCATCACCGTCACCGGCGCGGGCAACACCCTGAGCCTTGGGGGTATCGCCTTGGAGAACTCCGGGACAACGGCGCGCACACAGACAATCGCGGGCAGCGGCAACGTGACCATTACGGGGGCGGTGACAAACGGCAGCAGCACGGGAGCTACCCAAGGCTTGACGGTCGCCAACACCGGCACTGTCACGTTATCCGGACTCAGCAGCTATAATGGAGCGTTTCAGCAGACAGGGGCCGGCACGGTCTCCCTGACAGGCACGATCAACGGTCCAACCAGCGTCACCGTCAACAATACCGCCGCTGTGTTCAATGAGGGTTCGGGCGGGGCGATCCAAGCGGGATCCGTTTCGCTGATCAAAGGTCTGGCCGTTCTCTCTGGCAGCAACAGCTATGGCGGCGGCACGACGGTGAGCAGCGGCACGCTGCAAGTGGGCAACGCCAACGCGCTCGGCACGGGCAACCTGACCGTTAATAGCGGCAAACTGGATCTTGCCGGTAACAGCGTGAGCGTCGCAGCTCTCAGCGGCTCCGGCGGCATAGTCACCAACATGGCGAGCGGAACTGGCACGCTGATAACGAGCGTGGCCAGCGGCACCTCAACCTATGCCGGCAGCATTGTCAACGGAACCGGTGCTGTGGCGCTGACTAATTCCGGGGCGGGAACGCTCATCCTCAGCGGCTCGCTGGCAATGGCAGGGCTCAACGCGAACAGCGGCATCACGCAACTGACGCAGTCCGACTCGATCGGGGCGGTAAGCGTCGCTTCGGGAGCGACTGTTTCGGTGGCGGCGCACAGCGGCAGCAACTACCGCGTGCTCAACATCTCCTCGCTAACAATGACCGGCTTCACCTCGGGGCTTGCGCCGACAAACAGCGCCGCGCCGTCAACTGCGGCGCCCGCGCTGCTGAACGCCGATAATGTAACCGGGGCGAGCACCTCAATGCTGGCCGCCGCCGGCCAAACCGCGGTCGGGAGCGCGCCGGCAGCCGAACAGGTTTCGCCTGAAGCGGTCCCGGAACCCGGTTCGCTGGGCCTGCTGCTGACGGGTGCGCTGGGAATGCTCGGCTTCCGCCGCCGCAAAGCGAAAGTGACACAGGCGTCCCGCCTGTGAGCCTTATGCGCAACCACAATTTGGGGAGAATTGCGTGTTCTGACGCTGGGGGGCGTCTTGGGGGGACACGTAATCAGAAAGGAGCCGCCGCAGAGTTTAGGGGACTGCGGCGGCTCCACGGTAACAGCCTAGTGTGCGGTTCCACGAATTTTGTCGCATGCCGGGTAGCGTGTTTGAAGCGCCGTGGAGCTTTCAAGGTTCGCGCCAGCGTCTTGGACTGCGGCAGTCCTCTCTTTCCATTACCCACATCTTTTCAAAGCGCTTGCGCAGGCCGTTTAGGGCCAACGGCCCGGCCCCATACTAGCCTAGGCCAGCGGCCTAGGACTTTCGGCGTTGAGCGATCAGCGCTGAAAGCGCGTTCCATGCCGTCGGAAGCTATGGAACGCGCCTTCAGCGCTAATGCCTTGCGGTCCAGAGACCTAGGGCGTTGCCCCACTGCCATTAAGTTAAGCTTGGAGGCTCTAGTAACGCGCGCTCGTTCCCAGGCTCCTGCCTGGGAATGCAGTATTCCCGGAGGCTCCAGCCTCCTGCCGGACCTCCAAAAGCACAGCGCACCGGAGAGGAACGGGAGGCTGGAGCCTCCAAGACAGGGGCGTTCCCAGGCTGGAGCCAGGGAACGAGACCGCGAATTCCTTAACTTAATGGCAGTGGGGCGTTGCCCTAGGCTGGTATGGTGTCGCGCCGTTGGCGCTGAGACCCGGCTCCAGGCGTAACGCCGAAGACGCTCTTATTTCTCCTACAGCTATGAACAAGAAAATCAATGTCGGCGTTGTCGGCCTTCACTTCGGCCACGAAATCATTAGCGATCATCTGATTGGCGGCGAGGCTGCTCCCTATTTTCGGTTGGCGGCGGTGTGCGACCGAATCCAGAGCAAGGCCGACGCTATTGGAGCCCGCTACGGGGTAAGCGCCTGCTACGACGTGGCCGATATGCTGGCCAACCCGGACATTGATGCGATCTGCTTGATGATCGGCCCGGCAGGGCGAGCACGCATTATCGAGCGAATCCTCGATGCCGGGAAGCACGTGATGACAACCAAACCCTTCGAAGTCAATGCCGATGCCGCTCTCGCGGTCTTGCTCCGGGCGAGGGAGCGCGGGTTGGCGATTCATCTCAACTCGCCGGCGCCGCAGCTTTGGCCCGGCCTGGCGCAAATCAAGCGATGGGAAACTGAATTTAACCTTGGGCGCCCCATCGCCGCGCGGGCCGATGTCTGGTCCAAATATCACGAGACCGCCGACGGAAGCTGGTATGACAACCCCGAGCAATGCCCCGTCGCTCCGATTTTCCGCATAGGAATCTATCTCATTAACGACTTGATCTCGATCTTCGGCCAGCCGGAACTCGTCTCGGTCATGCACTCGCGAATGGCTACGGGGCGGCCTACGCCGGATAACGCGCAATTGGGTATTCGGTTTAAGGGCGGCGCCCTGGCCAATGTGTTTGCGTCCTTCTCGATCGACGACGGGCAGCGCTGGCTGAATCCCATGACGATCAATTACGAAAACGGGAGCGTCTATTGCAATGTGCTTCCCAACATCTCTGAATCGCCCCGGAATAAGCCCGAACTGACCCTGGTGACCCGCCAGGATGGCAAGCCCGTGCGACAGAGTGTGGTGGTGGATTCCGGCCCCGAAGATTACCAGTGGGAGGCTTTTCATAGAGCGATCCGCGGCGGGAAAGTCGAAAACGAAACCAGCCCGAAGCAGATCGTTGCGGGCATCCGAGTTATCGAAGCCATGGTCCGGGCGGACAAGAGTGGAAGAGTCGAGAAGGTCAAAAGCGATTCCGGTCTGAATGGCGCAGGCGAACCGGTGATGATTGCGGCAGGACCACCCGCACCCTGTCTCGTTAACGTGGAAAACTGACAATTGCCACTGGCATCTCACACCGCTCCCTCATGAACTTCTTCGGTTTACACTCTCTCGATACCCTCATCCTGCTACTCTATGTCATCACCGTTCTGGGCATCGGGCAATATCTCGCTCGAAAGACCAAGACCGAGGATGACTTCTTTCTCGGCGGACGCAAGCTGGGCAAGTGGTTCCAGTTCTTCCTGAATTTCGGAAACATGACCGACCCGAGTTCGGCCCCGGCGGCGGCGAGTTCCGTTTACAAGCAGGGGATCGGAGGCATTTGGCTGATGCTCATCCCGCTGTTTCTCACGCCTTACTACTGGTTCATGAGCATTTGGTTTCGGCGGGTTCGCCTGACGACCATGGCCGATCTCTTCGATGAACGATTCGGCTCGCGTTTCCTGGCGTCTCTCTATGCCGTGGTGGCCATCTTCATCGCGATCCTTAACATTGGCTTCGGGAACATCGTCGCACTCAAGACCCTGCAACCGATCATGATCAAGGCGCCTTCGGCATACACCGACACTGACCGGAAAATGCTCGCGGATTACAAGGAGTACGAGACTTTGCGCGAATTGCGAATGGGAACCGTCCTCTCGCCATCGCAGGCGAAACGATACGAAGTGGTCAAAGGCCTTTACGACCTTGGCAAAATCCAGCCT
>Ga0316223_1002761_pt1 | contig 13833 bp, 9 predicted proteins | sample TBH18009metaG_FD_206007 | JGI IMG/M metagenome (GOLD analysis project Ga0316223, IMG submission 206007) | Freshwater microbial communities from Trout Bog Lake, Wisconsin, USA - TBH18009 | ecosystem: Environmental > Aquatic > Freshwater > Lake > Hypolimnion/Profundal zone | place: USA: Wisconsin...
TTGTATTAACACATTTTGTGAGTCCATGGTGGATTCTGCTACCGCTATTTGTAGGACTGAATCTATTGCAATCGAGTATTACCCAATTTTGTCCTCCTACGTTACTACTTCACAAACTTGGATGGGTGGATGAAGCAAACGTGATTCACTGGGGCGGTTATAAAAAATAAACTTACGTTTTCAATGCGTACATTTACTTATCTAGTAAGTCTGGGAATGTTTTTAAGCAGTGCATTAGGGCTGCATGCAGAGACTTGGACTTTAGACCGTGCAATCAGCACGGCACTTAAGCAGAGCCCTGATGCAATGCTAGCCAAGCAGCGTACTGTAGAAGCCAATGCCCTTGTACAAAGCGCCCAGTCCTACTGGTATCCGCGTGTTATGATCCAAGGCTGCTATATTGAAACAACAAGTCCAATGATTGCTTTTGGGTCAATTTTAAATCAGCGAGCGTTTAATTTTGGACTTAATTTTAATCATCCTGGTCAAATTGATAATGTGAATGGAACAGGTACGATTGCCTATAATGTGTATAGTGGAGGAAGAGTAAAGGCAGGGGTAAATGCAGCACGTGCTGGTTACCGTGCTGCACTTGAAGATCTTAGAGCTTCTCAAGATCAGTTAACTCTTAGTGTGGCCAAATCTTATTTTGAAATTATTAAAGCCAAAGAGAGTGTTGTGGCACTCACTAAAGCGGTAAATGCTTATGAAGCTGCACTGGCAAATGCTCAGGCTAGATTTGAAGTAGGACAATTATTCAAAGCAGACCTACTGAGTTTGAAGGTACAACTTTCTCAAACAAAAGAGCAGTTAAGTTCTGCTGTAAATGGGGTTTTACTCAGTGAACGTTCTTTTGCGTATGTTTTAGGTTTAGGTAAATTTACAAATGCGATTCAGTTAGATGAAAACGATATATCGCTTAATCGTATTAATGTGCCACAAAGTTTTGATATTTCGCTGCGCCCAGAACTTGCAGGACTTAGGGAACGATTAAAGGCAGCTGAATTAATGCTTAAGGCGGCTCGTGGAGCGCGCCATCCCATGGTGAATGCTTTTGCTAGTTATCAAGTAGATCAAGGAAGCCAAACAAGTCATCAGGGAAGTAGTTGGACTGCTGGAGTAGCATTTGATCTTAATATTTTCGATGGTGGTAAAACAAAGGCAGATATTAGCAAAAGTGCTTCAGAGGTTATGCAGGTAAAAGAAATGCTTCGCAAAGTAGAGCAGGGAATTTCTCTAGAGGCTGAGCAGGCAAGATTAAACTATGAAAACGTCAAAGAGCGTTTGAATGTGAATACCACATCTGTTGAACAAGCTAAAGAAAGCTATGAATTAACGCGTGCTCGATTTGATCAAGGTCTAGTATCTACTGCTGATTTAATAGGTGTAGAAAGTCGCTATTTAGAATCTCAAATGCGCGGAACGTTTGCTAAATCAGATGAGTATGTAGCACTCGCCACGTATCGCTGTGCATTAGGTCTTCCAGTTTTAACTCCTCAATAATTTAAAGTTATGAATAAGTATTTATTAAGTCTATTGTCATTAGGTTTTTTAGTCGGTTGTTCACGTACTGAGTCTAATGATTTAGTGGTGGCGAGCAAATATCCTACCGCGGTAAAGATAGCCAAGGTTAATGCCGTTTTGTCGGATGATTTGATCGATGTTCCGGGTATTATAAAACCTGAACATACAGTTACAATTTCAGCACAAGTGATGGGCACCGTATCTGAGATGTCTCTTAAAGTAGGACAGCATGTGTACCTAAATAAGGGCTTACTAAGAATACAATCAGGGGAAGTGATAGCACGTTACAATCAAGCGGTAGCTGAACTAAGCCAGGCAAAGTTTGATCTATCACGCGAAAAAGGGTTGTTAGTAAAGTCAGCTAGTACAGCCGATCTAGTTCATAATTTAACAACACGGGTTTACGTACTTGAAGCAGTTGTACAAGAAGCAAAATCGTATGTTAATTACTTACAGCCACTTGCTCCGTTTGATGGTGTTGTATCTAAAAAATATGTTGAAGAGGGGGCCTTTGTTGCTCCAGGGATGCCACTAGTTGAGATTGAGCAGGTGGGACCTTTTTGTTTCGAGGCAAACATACCTGAAAAAATTTTACATGGTTTGAAAAAAGGATCCACGTATTCTCTAAATCTGGAGGGACAATTTATAAAGTGTGTCTTATCAGAATTTTCTTCGGCAGCAAATATCCAAAGTCATGAAGTTTTTGCTAAATTTAGAATTTTAAAAACGGTAGGCCTTTTGTCCGGTGGCTATGCTACTGTTAAAATACCAAACTCAAAAACCACGAAACTGTATGTACCAACAGAAGCCGTAGTTAGAGAGGGTCAATTAGATAAAGTATTTGTTGTAGGTGAAGATAGGCATGTTGTACTTAGACTTGTTAAACTAGGGCAAGTTTTAGGGAATCAAACAGAACTGCTTTCAGGAGTAGAAGCATCAGAAAATGTAGTTCTTTTAGCTCCTGTTGATTTGAGAGAGGGACAAATTGTGGAGGTTTTACCGTGAGTAAGTTTCAGCCATCTCAGACTACCGGAACAACTAGGTATGGATTCGCAGGACGATTGTCATCTGTATTTATTAATTCCAAATTAACACCTATTGTAATTCTAGCTTCGTTACTACTAGGTTTATTTGCAGTACTTATGCTACCACGCGAAGAGGAGCCTCAAATCAAGGTTCCTATGGTGGATGTTATGGTTGGTATGCCGGGTGCATCTAGCCATGAAGTTGAGAACCTTGTGACACGTCCTTTAGAGAAACTGCTCTGGGAGATTCCAGGAGTAGAATATTTATACTCTACAGCTCGTTCAGGAGCAAATATGACCATTGTACGTTTCAAGGTTGGTACGGATCTAGAGACTGCACTCGTTCGGTTGAATCAAAAATTACAGGCTAACTTAGATCGTATTCCGCTAGGCGTAACTCAGCCGCTTGTTAAACAGCGAACAATCGATGATGTACCTATCTTGGCATTAACCTTTCATAGTAGTCGCTATGATCAGGAAACATTAAGGCAATTAGTTGTCCAAGTGGATGATGCAATTAAAGCGTTACCGCTTGTTTCAGAGACCACTGTTATAGGAGGTGAGAAGAAGCAGGTTCATATTTATTTGAATCCACAGAAGCTTAAAGCCTATGGAATTAATGTAGCTTCTCTTGTGCCTATGTTGGCACAAGCTAATATTGAGAGTGCTCCAAGTGCTCTGGCCTCGAATAATAAAGAAACACTGTTACAAATAGGGGGGTATTTCAAAAGCGTTCATGAGGTAGAAAATGTTGTTGTATGTGTCTATGAAGATAAGCCTGTTTATTTAAAAGATGTAGCCGAAATTAGTGATGCAAGTGCAGAGCATTCAAACTATGTTCTGTATGGTGATAAGAAAAATGCTTCTGAAAGTCCTGCAATTACGCTAAGTATAGCAAAACGTTCTGGAGCTAATGCGGTTGATGTAGTTAATGCTGTTCTTGATAAGGTTAATCATTTGAAAGGAGTTGTAATTCCTTCAGAGATACAGGTAACAGTCACGCGAAACTATGGTAGTACGGCGAGCGAGAAATCAAATGAGCTACTTTGGCATATGGGATTCGCCGTATTTGGTGTAGCAGTATTAATTTTATTTTTTTTAGGCTGGAGGGAATCATTGATTGTTCTACTGGCTATTCCTGTTACATTAGGGCTTACGCTCCTGATTTTTTATTTATATGGTTATACTTTAAATCGTATTACGTTATTCGCTTTAATATTTTCAATCGGGATACTTGTGGATGATGCTATCGTTGTTGTTGAGAATATTGTAAGGCACATGGGGCTGCCAAGTTGTCGACGTAAGCGTCTTTTACAAATTGCTGTCGAGGCCGTAGATGAAGTTGGCAATCCTACTATTTTAGCAACATGGGCTGTTATAGCAGCAGTATTACCAATGGCATTCGTGAGTGGTTTGATGGGCCCTTACATGCGACCGATTCCTGTTGGATCTAGTGCAGCTATGTTATTTTCGTTACTTGTTGCTTTTGCGGTAACTCCATGGGCTGCTGTCAAAATCCTGAAAGGTCATGTAAAGCATGATCCTGCTTCTCAAGCCTTTGTTGATGCTCCTTTAACGGACGAAGAAGAGGCGGCTGATGAAGTGATGCCTTCTACCGGATTTACTCGGTTATATGAGCGTTTCATGCGTCCTTTGATAGAAGATACAAAAAAACGAATCATATTTTTGACTATACTTGGCGTAGCAACGCTAGGTTCTGTAGCTCTTGTTGTTATAGGTGCAGTAAAAGTTAAAATGTTACCGTTTGATAATAAATCTGAATTTCAGGTAATTATAAATATGCCAGAAGGTAGTACATTAGAGCAAACGGCACGTGTAGCTAAAGAGATGGCTGGATCAGTACGTAGTGAGCCTGAAGTGCGTGATTATCAAATATACGTTGGTACTTCTTCACCTTTTAATTTCAATGGACTAGTAAGGCATTATTTTATGCGTGCTGGTAGTGCATCAGCTGATTTACAAATCAATTTACTACCAAAAGATGAGCGCAAAGCTCAAAGTCATGATATAGCACGACGAATTAGGCCAAGACTCGCCCAAATAGCGAAATATTACGGTGCCTCTATCGCTGTTGCGGAGGTGCCTCCTGGACCTCCTGTTTTACAGACTTTAGTTGCTGAAGTATATGGGCCTACAGAGGAAGCGCGTTTAAAATTAGCTACAAAAGTAAAATCTATTTTCGCTTCAAGCTTAGGAGTAGTCGATGTCGATTGGTATGTAGAAAAAGAACAGTCAAAAATACTTTTAAAAGTTGATAGGACTAAAGCGGCATTACATGGAATATCGGAGGAAGCGATTACTCGAGCAGTACAAATAGCGACTCTTGGTTATCCTGTTTCCGTATTGCATACATCCAGTAGTCGTGAACCTGAGAATATTGTCTTAGAGTTGCCTGTATCAGATAAAGCTAGGCTAGAGTCTGTGTTGAGCCTAGGTATTCGTTCAGATTTTAATCCACAAGCGCCACTAATTTCATTGCGAGATCTCGTTACTATTGAGCAATTAAAGCAAGAGAGAAATATTTATCATAAGAATTTGCAGAATATTGTATATGTAACTGGTGACGTTGCAGGTGAAATAGAAAGCCCAGTCTATGCCATTTTTGCTATGAATAAAGAATTAGCAAAACTTCAAGGAACAGACTTCGGTGGTTCAACACACGGTGTAAAATTGTATAATTCAACCATGCCTACCGATGATCGTGAACCAGCAATAAAATGGGATGGGGAGTGGCATGTGACGTTAGAGGTATTTAGAGATCTTGGATTGGCTTTCGCTGCTGTTTGTATATTGATTTATATGCTTATGGTGGGATGGTTTAAAAATTATCTTACACCGTTGATTGTTATGACAGTCATAGGATTTTCACTTGTAGGTATTATGCCTGCACATGCCTTACTTGGAGCATTTTTCACAGCCACCTCGATGATTGGTTTTATGGCAGGCGCTGGAATTGTTATTCGTAATTCAATTATATTAGTCGACTTTATAGAGCTACGTTTGAACCGTGGTGCAAGTTTAGCTGAGGCATGCATACAATCTGGTGCAGTTCGTTTCCGACCTATGATGCTTACAGCTCTAGCTGTTGTAGTGGGTGGCGTAGTTATATTAACTGATCCGATTTTCCAAGGCCTTGCGATATCCTTGCTATTCGGTGCCCTAGCTTCACTAGTTATCAGTCCGATTGCTGTACCGCTTATTTATTACATGGCAAATAGATCAAAATTTGATTCTTATTCTTAATGATATGTCATTTTTTAAAGCTCTAAAAACTTTGTTTAGCTCTGCACCTAAACGCTCCGTAAGTGAGTGTCATGGTCTTGTTCGCCAAGGTAAGGCTATTATTGTTGATGTGCGCGAACCTAATGAATGTAAGTCTGGTTACGCTGATAAAGCATACCTTCTGCCGTTAAGTGATTTGACAGGTGAAAAGAAACTGTGGACTGCAGCACTTTCAAGAAATAGGGATAAGGAAATATTTCTTTATTGTGCAGCTGGATCCCGCTCCGGTATGGCAACTAAAGTCTTATGTTCACAAGGTTTTAAAGCTTATAATACTGGCGGTTTTAAAGACTGGGTTGCAAGCGGATGGCCAGTTAAGAAGTGAGTAATGCATTTGCTTAAAGCTCACGCTTTCATAGTTTGAGCTCATCGTGTAGAGTGCACTGCGGTATTTTAGTCATTTATATATGCAATCAATGGACGTTCAAAAGAGTAGTTTTATAAGCCTTAAAACTATTTTATTTTTTGCCGTTATAGCAGCGCTTCTTTATTATAGTACTCCCGCTATAGCTCTTTTAGTAGGTATTTTATTTGCTCTTAGTTTAGGTAATCCGTTTAAGACAAAAACTTCAAAAGTTTCAAAGTGGTTACTTCAAATCTGTGTCGTATTGCTTGGTTTTAAAATGGATTTACCTGTGGTTTTGAGTGTTGGAATACGCGGCTTTTTTTTCACGTTAGTATCTATAGTTGGTACGATTACTCTTGGTATTTGGCTTGGAAATAAATTAAAGATAGCGCAGAGGGTGAGTCTCTTGATTGCTGCAGGAACAGCTATTTGTGGTGGATCAGCGATTGCTGCAGTAAGTGCTGCTATAGCTGCTGAAGAAGCAGAGATAGCTGTATCGATAGGCGTTGTTTTTATTCTTAATGCGTTAGCTCTCTATCTGTTTCCTATGATTGGTCACAGTTTACATCTAGGCCAAGTAGACTTTGGTTTATGGGCTGGTATCGCTATCCATGATATATCATCGGTGGTAGCTGCAGCGATTGGTTATGGTTCGGATGCACTTCAAACTGCAATTGCAGTTAAATTATCACGTACACTGTGGATTATTCCATTAACCTTAGCCGTAGCAGCGTGGTACTCAAAAAAGCAAGCGGCTTCAATATCGGGTAACGCTAAAGTGCATTTTCAAATGCCCTGGTTTATTGGTTTATTTCTTATAGCATCTTTTTTTCGTAGTAATTTTTCTGTCATAGCAAGCCATATTAATGTCATATCAGAAATTACTCGAGTAGGTATGGTGCTAGTTATGTTTTTAATCGGCACTTCATTATCACTTAAGAGCATTAAGCAGGTTGGATGGAAAGCTATGTTTAGTGGTGTTCTCCTATGGCTTTTTATAAGTATTGTTTCATTACTAGGAATTTATTTCACACGTAGCTTTTTTGGAACTTAAGTTTAATCGATGTTTATTGGAGTCTTTTTGGCTCTTTTTAAATAAATTGTGTATTCATTGTGTCATGACTGTTATTGTTATTTACAATACAAAACCTTATTGTATGTGTTAACCGAGAACAGTAAGTGGCTAACCCCTTTTTAGAGTCACTTTAGATTTAGCTAGTTTTTTCGTTTTTCGTTAAGAAAATACGGTAAGCGACTGCATATCTTACTTTATTATATCTTTTCTGCCTAAGCTAGATTAGGCCTTTTAGTGTTAGTTAATGGTGTCATTAATCACTAACGGAGGGTTTTATGTTAGCACCGTGGCTAAGGTGTAGTGTTTTTGTTTTATTTTCACAGTCGTTAGCAGTGTATGCTAATACGACTGTTTCCTGGGGATACAATTCTCGTGGTCAATTAGGTTTAAATAGTACGTACGCATCTGCTTTCCCAACTACTGTCATAACCGACGCTCCTTCAGCCATTGTATCTTCAACTGTCATTACTCAACTCTCAGCTGGAGCGTATCATAGTCTAGCGAGTGATTCACGGGGTGCTGTCTATGCATGGGGTGATAATGATAATGGACAATTGGGAGATAATACTACTTCACAGCGTTTGGTTCCAATACAAGTGGGTGGGCTCTTAAGTGGTAAAACTGTAATATCGATTGCTTCTGGCTATAGTTGTTCTGCAGCAGTTACGAGTGATGGAGCAATTTATACGTGGGGATATAATGGCTACGGTCAATTAGGGGACGGATCTAATTTACAGCGTCAGTTACCTAGTGCAGTTGTGCTTCCAAGTGGTAAGTTATTTTCAGTTGTTGTTGCTGGATCTAGCTTCATGGCAGCTCTTTCAACGGATGGACTTGGATATGCTTGGGGAATTAACAGTGATGGAGAATTAGGAACAGGCTCTTATTCTAGTAGTAATGTTCCAGTTGCTGTTTATTCTGGAGGAGTTCTCAGTGGCAAAACGATAACTCAACTTGCAGCTGGATCTAAGCATGCTCTAGCGATACTCAATGATGGTACTGTAGTTACCTGGGGGAACAATAGTGATGGTGAGTTAGGTAATGGAACTAATACTAATGCTTCTACTCCAGTACTTATCAATACACTCACCCAGATTAAAGCTGTAGCGGGTGGATCTACCTTTAGTTTGGCTCTGAGTTCAAGTGGTACAGTCTATGCCTGGGGAGCGAATGACTATGGCCAGCTGGGATTGAATAATACGACTTCCTATTTAACACCACAGGTGGTTACTGCATTAGCAGGTAAAGTAGTTACTGCTATCGCGTGTGGATCAATAACGAGTTATGCGCTTACGAGTGACGGAATTTTATATGCCTGGGGTGATGGGTCATATAATCAGCTTGGGGTTGGTAGTCCTAGTTCAAGTCTTATTCCAGTGCCAGTAAGTACACTTAATGGCTCAAGTAGTTTATATGGACTTTCCGTTCGAGCCCTTGCTCGAGGATCAACCAATCTTCACATGCTCGCAGTAGCATCTGTTCCAGATCCTGTGATTTCGTCACTTACATTAACCCATGCTTCAGTTACTGCAGGCGATAGTGCAAGTATTACTCCAGTATTTAGTGGAGGAGTAGGAACACTATCTGGAATTGGAAGTGTTGTTTCAGGAACTTCCTATGTTGTTAGTCCTATGAGTACGACTACCTACACGTTGACCGTGACAAATACAGATTCAGTTTCGGTTTCATCATCAGCAATGCTCACAATAGTTCCCTTACCTCTGGCAACATCGTTAACACTAGGTGTTTCTGAAATGACGCTAGGTCGATCAACAACCCTTATACCAGTGTTTGACACAGGTAGTGGAGGATCAGTGAGTTTAACTGGCTTCAGTGGTAGTATTGTCTCAAATAGTACTTATACCATTAGTCCAAGTGTTAGTACTACCTATACACTAACGGTTGTGAACAGTTTAGGGGTTACTGCTATTAAGACTGCAACAGTAACGATCAATGCAGCACCCATACCTAGCCTTTCGTTTGTAACAGCTGGACCAGTGAATCTAATTACGGGGCAATCTTATACCAATGCAGTCACATCTAATCTGAGTGGAGGAAGTTACGGAGCAATTGTTTACTCGAGTAGTGATACATCGGTTGCGACTGTTTCAACAGGAGGCGTTGTTCAAGCAGTCGCGCAGGGTAATGCGATTATTACAGCCACACAAATTGCAGTTACTGGGTATAATGCATCTAGCCAGGTAAGTTATTCATTGAATGTGGCTGCCCCAGTGCCGACTAAAGTACCTGCGAGTATTAGTATAGGTCAAACCACTCAAACGTATACAGGGAAACCGCTTTCTGTGTCGGTTACATGTAACCCAGTACAGGTAAGTGCTGCTATAGTGTATTACCCAGGATTTAATCCTCCTGTAGAACCAGGTACGTACTATGTGCTAGTGAATGTGGTGGATAGCATTTATTACGGATCTCTTTCATCGGTATTTACGATATTACCTGCAGCGCAAAGTATATCTATTTCGGCCGTAGATAATCTCATGGTAGGTATCCCAGTTAAGCTACAGGCAGTTGTTACAGATCAGGGTTTAGTAACCTACACAGTTATGAGTGGAAATGCTTCACTCAGTGGCGCTTTACTTACAGCTCATGATACAAATCCTATCGTTATACAGGCGAGTGACGCTGGATCGCGTGATTATCTTCCAGTAACACAAACGATTACTCTTAAGGCTAGTTCGTATGATCCACCACGTATTGTTGCAGCAAGTGTAAGTCAGATCGTTTCGTTAGGAGATACCGCAACACTTCAGGTGGTAGCTGAAGGAAATGACCTAAGATATCAGTGGTATCTGAATGGAGCGCCTGTTGTAGGTGCTACATCGAATCAATTAGTAGAAACTCATTTTTCAACAATCATGTCCGGTACGTATACGTGTGCTGTGAGTAATAAAGTAGGCGTAGTTACTTCGCCTTCTGTTGAACTCAGTATTAATTCAACGCACGTGGCTAATTTATCAGCGCGAACAACTGTTGGAAGTGATTCATTGGTGGCTGGCTTTGTAAATCAGGGGTCTGAATCAAAAAATCTTATTATTCGAGGAGACGGACCTGCACTGAGCCAATTTGGGGTAAGTGGAGTCCTTCAGAATCCAAGTATTAGTGTATTAGGGCAAGCAGGGCAGATGCTGGGCTTGAACAATGGGTGGAATAATTCGAGTACTTTAGCTCATGCCTTTAATCAAGTGGGGGCCTTTGCGTTTTCTGTGAACTCTACGGACGCCGCGCTCAATCTGGCCTTTAGTCCAGGTATCTATTCGGTAGTGCTTACGGGGACATCAGGTGTTTCAGGGCAGGCGATGTTAGAAATTTACGATGCTGATTTAGATAGTTCAGAATCGGAGCTTATTAATTTATCAGTTCGTGCAGACGCTGTGAGCAGTTCAAATCCTCTCGTTGCTGGGTTTGTTATAGCGGGAAATACCACCGAGACTGTTTTAATACGCGCTATTGGCCCTACACTTGGTGATTATGGCATTAGTCCATACTTAAGCCAACTGTCCCTTCAATTATATGGTTCAAATGGCTTAGTTCTGAATTCAAATACGGGTTGGATGGGTGATCCTTCGTTAGTTTCTGTATTTAATCAGGTGGGGGCCTTTATGCTGCCACGTGACTCTTCTGATTGTGCGATGCTTGTTACGCTTGTGCCAGGAGCCTACACGGTACAAGTCACAGGAATGAATGGCAGCCAGGGGAATGCTCTCATTGAAGTCTACAAAGTCAGTTCACCTTAATAGGCGTCAATTTTACGTTAGACCTTTGATGTAATCTTTGCGTAGCTTTTAGGTATACCTATGGCAAAAAGTTTAACCGAGGAAGAAATGCAAACGCTTAAGCGTATCTTGGAAGTAAACTGGCCAGATCTTACGACTTATGACGAATCGCTTGTTGTGAAAGCACTTAATAAGGTCGAGGATCTTGCAATTGATAAAGGCGTAGAGGCAGTTACGGTTGATCGTCTCGTTGAAATTAAGATGGAATTAAAAAGCGAACTTTTGAAGCAGCTAAGCAAGAAAGCACAGCCCAAAATTCCTTTTAAGAAAAAGCAGTAATTTTTACGACTGATGTTCACTCGAGATAAAATAAATTGAAACTTATTTTATCTTTTAAATAGCGGATAGTTCGTGAGAACGGTAAGTGGTAATTTGATTTTTTGACCTGATGCATAGACAGATTCAGCGTGCATCAAAAATATGCCGCTGAGAACACTTGCCATTGATTTTAATTCGTTCTTTGCGTCCTGTGAACAACAGGAAAATGCCGCTCTTCGAGGTAAGCCTATAGGGGTGGTTCCTGTCATGGCGGAGACGAGTTGCTGCATTGCAGCAAGCTATCCTGCTAAGCGTACGGGAATTAAAGTAGGGACATCTGTTCGGGATGCAAAAAAGCTTTGCCCAGATATTCAATTAGTAGAAGCACGTCCTGGTGTTTATATTAACTATCATAGACGTCTTCTTGAGCTTATTGAATCGTGCATTCATGTAAGCGAAGTGCGTTCGATTGATGAAGTGGAGTGTGACTTAACTGCGACGTTTGCTCCTAGGGACAAGGCTTTGCGGGTAGCAAAACAGATTAAGGGGAAAGTGTATAAAGAGGTCGGACCTTGTATGACCAGTTCCATCGGGTTAGCGCCTAATTGGCTTCTTGCTAAAATGGCGACCGACATGCAAAAACCAGACGGGCTTGTTGTTTTAGAAGACGAAGATATTCCTCAGAAACTCTTAGATCTAGATTTAACGGATTTTCTTGGAATCGGGGAAAGAATGAATGAGAGGCTTATTCAGCGAGGTATCACGACCGTTGAACAATTATATAAGGCAAGTAAGCGTGATTTAAGAAGTGTCTGGGGTGGAGTTGAAGGAGAGCGCATGTATGGAAGATTGCGGGGTGAAAATATTCCAACGCCGCATGAAAAAAATAAAACAGTTGGGCATTCACATGTTTTACCGCCTCAGCTAAGAACAGAAGCTAAGTCGTTTGCTGTTCTGCACCGTCTTTTACAAAAAGCAGCTATGCGTCTGCGTAGTATTGGGCATTACGCTGGTAGTTTGTCTGTGTATGTATCGTTTCGTGATGGAAGGAAGTGGAGTGACGAGATTGTGTTTAATGAGACACAGGATACGTTAAAATTAACAGAAGTCCTTAATTTAATGTGGGGTAGAAGACATCCGTGTTTGTCTAAAGCGGTGCCGATGCAAGTAGGTATTGTTCTAAGCCGCCTATTACCTATGCGCAGTCATACACTCGATTTATTCGACCAGAATAAAGAAGATGGACATGAGCGTCTTCTGCATGCGGTAGACACACTTAATCAGACGTTTGGAACGGGTAGTGTTTACTTTGGAGGAGCTTTCGGAGTGACTGATCATGCTCCTATGCGCATTGCGTTTACGCGTATTCCTGAACCTGAAATCGAACAAATTGACTCGAGTAAAAATCGCAGACTAAAACCTAAAAAAGAGATTTCTGAACCGAGTGAATATGAACAATAGTGGTGCTTGGTGGATCAATTTATAGAATGAATGTGCCACGTGTTTTTACCCAGTAGGAGTGTATCGCCGATTTTTTTGTTAAGTAGTTCTCGGCCAACAGGTGAACTTGCTGTGATAACGGTGATAGGTGTTCCCTTAATGTCTAATTCGAGTCCGCCACGCGTTGGACCTATGAAGTATACATTTTTAGCGGATTTATGGGATAAGGTGACGAGGCTTCCAACGGTAGTAAGAGGTGAGGGTTCTTGATGCAACGAAAGTGTTCGATATGCCTCAATTGCGATAGCAAGATCAGCTGCGAGTTTCGCCTGGCCTTCTGCAAGATACGCTGCTGATTGAGCGCGCATATCATATTTGCCTTCTTGTTTATTGTTTTCGTCGGTTGCTTCTAACTTTGAAGCTAAAGCTGCACTGGATAACGTATTTAATTCGTTTCTTAGCGTTTCAATAATTGCAGAACGTATAAACTCTTTATCCATGGATGGTGATTTTATATGCGCTTTATTTATATGGTTAAAGACTATGCGCGCTTAAATCTAATTACCATGCAAGACTTTGTGGATAAAAGATTACATCTATAGCTTAAGGTGGGTAATAAGTAGGGGGAGAGATGAATTTACTCTTTCTAAGTTAGAGGTAATAATTCGACACGGTTATGTATTTCTTCATCTAGACTTAACCTTAGCTAGAGTATGATAGGATATATTAAGAGAACTCCAAAGGCTGTTTCAGATATGAATTACTATAAAATCACTTTTATATGCGCACTTGTTCTAAGTGTTGGTGTGGTTGGTCAAGTGCTAGGTGCTCAATCACCTTTGCCTGATACAGGTCAGGTGATGCATTTCACTCAGACCTTTGGGGAGGATGCTGATTATCAGGGAAGGGGACCTGCATTGAAAGATAATGGAGATGGAACTGTTACAGATCTAATCACCGGCTTAATGTGGCAAAAAAAAGATGGTGGTGAGATGACATGGGAAAAGGCGAAGGATTATGCTAAGAAATTAAATCTAGGAGGATATAGTGATTGGAGATTACCCAACA